>ENA-OZFT01000083-OZFT01000083.1-human-gut-metagenome-genome-assembly--contig:-NODE-83-length-21807-cov-13.982346_pt1 | contig 21807 bp, 10 predicted proteins | sample MGYA00244620_ERZ653638 | MGnify/ENA primary metagenome ERZ653638 (study PRJEB26926, sample SAMN06164931) | human gut metagenome | biome: ENVO:00009003; feature: ENVO:2100002; material: ENVO:00002003...
GTTGCGAACATTAATCACATAAACAGAGTTTTTCTGAAGTCCGTCAATATCTACATATCCCTTTTCAAAATCCTCATCGGTTAATTTATATTTTCTCCATTTTTCATTCACTGTTGATTCAGGATTATTAGGAGACGGATCTACTTCCAACCACTGATAAACAAAATTATCGTTAGCATCAAGCTGAAATTTTTCACGATAAATAGCCTTATCATCGTCTGATACCCCTTCTGTTACAGTTTTGAAAGCACGATTCAACATCACACGCATAGTAGTCTGTGTAGTCTTAGAAGCATCTACATAGACACAGAATGGAGTTGCATATCGATCAGAAGTGGTAATGCCCATCCATTCTGCCCACTGTCTGCCATCACCATGTCCATACCATTTGGATGCATGTGAAAAATCAGTCACATTATCATCTTTTGTTGATAACACGCGAATAGCAAAACGATAATCAGTGGAATACTGTTGATCTTTAATAACTAAATCAAGGACCTCCGGTCCTACAATGGTATCTAGTAACAAAAGACCGTTTTCGGCAGATGTACCCCAAGCATCTGCACCACCCGAAACATTTGGCTGTAGTGCCTGACGAATCTGGTAGCCCGCACAGTTATTCACTCCATACCAATAAAGATGAATATCATTGCCATTCGGTCCCTCTGCTTTACAATTATAAGCATAATCATCCCCTTTTCCTCTATTATTATCACAAATGAACATAGTCATCCATTCTCTATCTATATTTGCCATTCCTTTCTCATCATCAGAACACGAAATACATGAGAAACCTGAAAATAACATTAATGCATATAAAAATATTTTTTTCATCATTCTGTCCTTTTATAAATTATTTATAGCCATAATAGTTCTTGTATACACCTGCTGAGCGTTGGATAGCCGCATTAGGATAAGGTAAAATATAACGTACAGGAGGTAAATCATTCACCTCAGGAACAGAATTACCATCCAGTGGTGATTCTGTTCCATCTTTGACCAACACAATCATTCCTTGTTCTGTATGACGAATATATCCATAGAATGAATATTTACATTGGTTAGTAGGCTCCGAATCATTACTCCACTGATAAAATTCCGCCATCTTCCAAGTTGCTCCATCAACAGCTACCAAAGCTGTCGCTGGTTGATTAGCTGATTTGTAAGGATTATAAATATAGAGCATATCCAATATCTTATTGGGATAAGGATAGCCATAAACTTGATTTACATCCACACGCCATTCAACCGTTTGTGGAAGAACATGGTAATACATAGATTCGGGAAGATCATCCAAATAAGCACTACCATCATGTTCAGCTATATCATCTTCGAAGCCAGTAGAAGAACCGGCATTAGACATTCCTACAGAAAGATAGCGCAAAAAACTATAAACAATTTCCTGTCCATAAAGATTATTACGGACAAGATCTCTCCAGCGCATATTCTCACCCGCAAACTCCCATTTACGTTCATCAAGCACGGCTTTCAAAAAAGTTTCTTTAGAAGAAGCCACCTGAGCAATATAGGCAGAAACAACACTTTGGTCATCGAATGCCCGTGCATGGACTTGACGAAGTGACTCCTGAGCAGTGGCAGTAGGTCCTTCCAACTCATTAACAGCTTCGGCATTCATCAACAAAACATCCGTATAACGCATATAAGGGAAGTTAATACCTGTATTACTGGCACTCAAATTGGTAAACTGTCCCGCATTCGCCCACAATTTAGACCATTTATTATTATGGACAGTATAATCCGCACGAATCATACAAGAATCCTGAGTAGCATTATTAGCACTGTTACCATAATACCAAAGTCCATTAATAAAATCTCGACGCTTATCATTCTCATCGAATGAATAACGGTAAAAAGCACTCAAACGTATATCACCTTTAGATTCTCCCCATACATTCTTACCCAATGTCTTTCCTTCATTAACGGTTGATGTAGGTCCTTGAGAATACCCTGTATTACCTGTAGACTCCTTAGCAAAAGGAATCTCAAAAATAGGATCACCTTTAGCAATAATTTCAAAATTGCTTTCCTTGGTAAAAATATCTTGATAAGAAGTGCCTACAGAGTGTGTCCCCGAAGCAATAACCAGGCTAGTATATTCTTTTACGATTTGATAATACTTCTGATAATCTTCCGGACGTTTCATCACACCATAACTATTTGCATTATTTTTATCCGGATGAAGTGAATAACCTCCGGCAGTCAATGCAATACGTGCAATTAATGCCCAAGCAAACTCCTTAGACGCACGTTCTACTGTTGTTGTTGTAGTAGAAGACATCTTAGGAGCAATATCCTGCAAATCTTCAATAAGTTTATTTTGGATTTCTTCGCGATTCATTACAGGAATCACATAATTATCACCTAATTGTGAGGCTGGCAGGAAAGTGAAAGGAACATCCCCGAACATCACTACCAGATCATGATAAACCATAGCACGAAGACACTTGGCTTCGCCCAACATCTGCATAACAGCGGTATTCTCTTCATTATAAAGCGGACCAGTTTCTACACCCCGGATAAAACGGTTAGCATCTTCAATAGCTTTATAAGAAGCTCTCCAATATTTATCAATTTCGCCACCTTGATCGTCACAATCAAAACGTGCATAGCTATTATGGGTTGCTACATTACCTGTATACATCTGCATATCAACATCACTGTTCAAATTAAAAGTTTTCTGATAGGCACTGCCATAAAGATCACCTACCAAGATAGAAGCATAAACACCGTTCAACGCACGGCTAATTTCTGTTTCTTGGCTGAACACAAAGTCCTCATTGTAACTTGATGGAGAATCCACGTCAAGGAAATCATTGCATGATATTAGAGTCAAAGTTGCTAATCCTATTATTAAAGTATTTTTAAATTTCATGTGCTTTCAAATTTAGAATGTAATATTAGTACCTAGTACAAAACTGCGACTACGTGGGTAACGGTTATAGTCCATACCACAAGTTAATCCTGTCTGAATATCCACTTCAGGATCATAACCCGAATACCCAGTAATAATAAACAAATTAGAGGCTGATACATAAAAACGAGCTTTCGAAATCCCCCATTTAGAAGTCAGATTTCCAGGTAACGTATAGCCAACAGTCAAATCCTGACAACGCAGAAACGATCCATCCTCGATAAAATAGGAATGAGTTATTTTTTTGTCACATCCGTCGGATTCCAAAGTGTCCTACCTTCGTTTAATTCACGGTACATATCCAACGAACCATCAATATAGTAACATTTGTACAAGCATTCGCCATCACCATCACGGGTATAACGCCAACCTTTGTCAGCAAATGTGGAAAGCACATTGTAGAACTTATTCTTATTGCTTTCGGATGAGGAAAGCTGGTAAGCTGTCGCATTATTCACATCAAAATCAAGCATAAAGTTGAAGTTCATGGCAAAATCAAAACCCTTCCATTGTCCGCTCAATCCAAAACCTCCCTGCACTTTTGGATTGGTATTACCTATAACAGTACGGTCATCTTCTGTGATATATCCGTCACCATTCAAATCCTTGAACTTGACTTTGCCCGGCAGAGTAGCTATGCCTGAATTAGAATCTCCTGAAATCTGATTGATTATTGTTTTTGGATGTTCCACACCGTCTGCATCCATAATAGGTGCATCTTTCGAAGTTCCGTTTTCAGCGGCCGTTGATCCCCAAGGTACTGCTTGCAAGTTATTAGTGGGATCAAAATAGAATTCATCCATTGAATATAAACCATCATATACAAAACCATAAATAAGTCCTACTTGGTCACCCACCTTCAAACAATAATCATTGTAACTTGATTTCCAACGGTTATTCTGATCCCAAATCACATTGTCTGTACCATTTAATTTATCAACTTTCATTTTATTCATACCTAAAGAAAGATTTGCGGAAAGCACATAATCCCTGCCACTGAGAATATCTCCTGATATAGTTAATTCAACCCCTTTATTAGTTACTTGTCCAATATTTTGCATCTGACTTACATAACCAGTTGCTGAAGGAATGTCCGATTTATAAAGTAAATCTTTCGTCGTATTCCAATAAATCTCCGGAGTAACAGTGAGACGACCATTAAAAAGCGTGATATCAGCAGCAAGATTACGAGTTAATGTAGTTTCCCATTTAATATTTTTATTGGCAAAAGTAGTACCCCCTTGATTACCATACCATTGCTCTCCAAACTGAGTTGCTTCTCCAAATCCAGGTCCGCCGGTAGAATTAACAGTATATAAATAACGCCACATATCATCACTGATACGATTATTTCCTGCCAACCCTATAGCTGCACGAAGTTTTAACTGATCAATCCATTTTATATCTTCCATAAACTTTTCTTCTGAAAGCACCCAAGCACCTGATACTGAAGGGAAATATCCCCATTGATTACCTGGAGCAAATTTAGTGGAACCATCAGCACGCATAGTTACAGAGAGTAAGTATTTGTGGTTATAGTTATAACTTGCCTGCCCAAAGAAAGAAGCAGTGCGATCTGGAGTCGAAAGTGATGAAGTTGACTCCTGCGGTGTACCGAATCCCATATTATCCCAAGCCTGTCCAGCCTCAAATGCACGTGGGAAATAACGATTCTTTTGGAAGTTCTTCTTATTTTGGCTATGATAAATTTCTTGCCCCAATAACATGGAAAAATTATGCTTATCTTTAATAGAAAAGCCATAAGATGCCGTATTAGTCCAAATATATTTAAAAGACTGATCTTTCTGAATACTTGCTACAGGCAACGAATTATTTTTTGTACCTTCACCTGTCAAGGCACCCCAAAAACGATATTGATCTTTCCAGTTTAAACTAAGAGTGGCTTCTGTACGAAGCACCAATCCTTTAACAGGCTTCCATTCCAATGAAATAGCATTAGTATAGTTATAAGCATACTTATTCTGTTGATTAATGGCAATATCACTTTTCGGATTAGTATAAGTAAACAATGCTTCTTCATCAGGGTCAGCATAAGAAGGATCTATATATCCGAATTCACGTAATCCGTTAGTGGGTCTATAACGGAGTACATCAATAATACCGCCTGTACCAATATTATCACCTCCAGCTCCTTGATCACGGCGAAACGTAAATTTAGGATTGATATGCAATGTCAAATTTTTAGTTATATCAATAGCTGTCTTGATATTCAAATTGGTACGGCGCACACCCGACCCCATAATAATACCTTTATCTTCGCTTTGAGTAAGAGAAGCAGTGAAGCGCATCTTATCTGTACCTCCACCAATAGTTACATTAGTAGAATAATTGATAGGATTCTCTCCCATTACCTCATCCTGCCAGTCATGAGTAGGCAAAGAATAATACATATCCAAATCTTGCGGATTGCCAAAATTAGCACGGAAAAATTTGGCATTGCTAGAACGGCTACCATTACACGCCGACCATTCATATTGATAACGTGCAAACTCTGCTGAATTCATTAAATCTAATTTTTTAGACAAATGACTAGTAGACAAATGGGCATTGAAACTTACCTGTATTTTTCCAGCTTTGGCCGATTTAGTAGTAACAACCACTACACCATTACCGCCCTTAGCTCCATAGATTGCCGTGATAGAAGCATCTTTCAATACATCAATAGAAGCAATGTCTGTAGGAGGAATATCATTGATGTTATCCACCTGAAAACCATCGACAATGTAAAGAGGATCATTGCTCTGGGTCACAGACGTACCTCCACGAACACGAATGTTAATATCTGCCCCTGGAGCACCATCGACCGTAGTTACTTGCACACCAGCTATTTTTCCCTGCAAAGCCACAGCGGCTGAAGTAACTGGTACAGCAGCAATCTTCACACCAGACACGGAACCTACTGAGCCAGTCAGATCTTTACGAGCCCTGCTACTGTAACCCAGCACTACTACCTCTTCAAGCGCTTGTGAATCATCTTGCAGCGTAATTGTCAGTTCTTTTCCGGTAACCGCATCCACTTCTTGCGTTTCGTAACCTACAAAAGAAATAACAATTCTTTTTCCTTTAGACACGGCCAAAGTAAACTTTCCGTCAAAATCAGTTATGGTTCCGTTGGAAGGATTTCCCTTCTCCACAACGGAAGCTCCAATAACGGCTTCACCTGCCGAATCAAGTACAGTACCTTTTACGGTAATGCTCTGAGCAAACATCATCACCGGTATCAGTAACAGCACTGAAAACAGAAGAAGTCTGCTTTTCACTCCTCTTAATTCATTTGTAAATTTCATAATAAAATATTAAGTTAAACAAAAATTTAAAGTCTATTTTTTCCGTGAATGTGAAATAATATAAATCACTATTGTTATTTATATTCTATTCTAAAAGGAAACAATTACAATTTTTATGAGAATAATAGATACTTATTAAAATAGCACACGCATTCTTATAATTTCCGTGTACGCACACAAAACGAGTGAAAAATATTAGATATACAAATTCCCATGCTAAATAAAGCACATAATCAAGTACATTAACAGTAATGTTTTCCATTATAATTTAATGTTAGTATTAGAAAATTGGTTTATTTTTATACTATATACGCCACAAATAAAAATAATATTGTTGACTGAACCTAATTTTTGTATTGAAAAAAATTAGTTCAACCAATAATTACAACATAATGAACAAAAAAGACACATTCATCAATGAAAACACGGAATTACATAAAAAAGCAGTGCTATGGACTTGTCCTCCATAACACTGCCACCTATATTTATTATAACTGACAAACTCCTACAGCTACAAACCTCACTCCTCCTATTTTATCTCATCCCACTTCGGTGGATTCACCTGCATCAAATGGCGGACAAAGAAATCATACCGCTTATGTTCGCCAAAAGCTTCCCCCATTGTATGATGTGCTCCGGGAATCACGACCAATTCAAAATCTTTATTCGCCTTAATCAATGCATTGACCACCTGCATAGTAGAGGCAGGATCTACATTATCATCCAACTCACCTACCACTAACATCAAAGGACGGCTCAACAGATGTGCATTTTCCACATTAGATCCTTCTTTATATTGATCTCCTACCGGATAGCCCAACCAAAGTTCATTCCACCAAATCTTATCCATACGGTTATCATGACAACCACAAGCTGAATAAGCCGCTTTATAGAAATCAGGATAAAGCAAAACTGCATTTGTAGATTCCTGACCACCGGCAGAACAACCGTAAATACCTACCCTGTCCACATCCATATAAGGATATTTCCGTGCAGCCGCCTTCATCCAAGCAATATGGTCCGGCAAACCGGCATCTTTCAAATTCTTATAACATACATTCTCAAAAGCACGCGAACGGAAAGAAGTTCCCATTCCATCGACCATTACGACGATAAAACCAAGTTCGGCCAAGGAAGTCATATTCCAGTCATAAGGACGGAAAGTCTTCGGAACATACTGGTCTCCGGGACCTTGATAAATGTATTCAATAACCGGATATTTCTTGTTCGGATCAAAGTTAGTGGGCCGGGCAATCAATCCCCACATATCCGTCTTGCCGTCCCGCCCTTTGGCAACAAATACCTCCGGAGCGTTCCAACCTTCAGCCTCCAAGCGAGTGATATCAGCTGTTTCCAACGGCATCATCACTTTACCATCCCTGGCACTACGTAACACAGCTACAGGAGCCTTATTCACCATAGAATAAACATCTACCAAATACTTCATATCTTCCGAAAACCAGGCACGGTGCATCCCTTCTTCGGGAGTAAGACAGGTAAGACCTTTGCCATCAAAACCAATGCGGTAATAACGGATGAGATAGGGGTCCTCACCGGCTTCCATACCATTTGCCGAGAAATAGATCTGACGGTTATCCTCATCTACCCGAAGCACTTCGCGTACATACCATTCTCCTTTAGTAATTTGATAATCGGGCTGTGCGGTAATACGGTTGTACATATAAAGATGATTCCAATTGTCACGCTCACTCATCCATATCATCTGCTTGCCGTCTTTTAAGTCATGACGGAAATGACGGGTATAATTCACATATTTATCGCTGGTTTCTTCTACCAACGGACGCACTTTTCCCGTTTCGGCAGAAAGTTCAAGCACTCTGTACACCTGATGTCCGCGCTGGTTATATTCAAAAGTCACGGCACGGCTGTCGGGATTCCATTCGGGACCATATACTTCATATTGTCGGTCGAACAATTCAGTAGAAGGAATAATGCTTCGTCCGCTTTCCACTTCATAGATGCAGGGCACTTTAAAAGGAAGTTCGTCTCCCGGCTTCGCATACTCCTGTTTGTGAGGCTTGGGCTGAAGCTGATCAGCCGGAGAAGATTCCACATAATAAACATAGCGCTTTTCCACCGGACGGATCTTGCAGGAAGCCACCTTCTTACTGTCCGGTGACCAGCGGATGTAGGCTGAATAATAATTACCCAGTGTCCCGTCCAAGCTCAGTTGCTTTTCTTTTCCGGTAGCCACCTCCTTTACATAGATATTCTGATTTTTAATAAATGCTATCCATTTACCATCAGGAGACGGAACCGGCGATGCTGTCTTCTCATCATCCACCTCCATCCAATGCTTTTGCTTGGGAGGGAGAGGAAGCGCCCCTTCATTGACCAGCTGATTTTTCCGGGATGCATACATCCAACGTTGATTATTAAACACAAAGTGTAGCGTATCCAATCCCTTACTGACCGACAAATGCCCCAATGCAAGAGCTTCCGGCTTGACCTCTTTTCCGGATGCAGCACCCAGCGCCTTTGCCAGACGATGAGAATCAAACAATTCTTTTCTAGCTTTTTTATCTGCATCTACAGATACATACAGGCGTCCGTCCGGAGTATTCCGCACATACCAAAACTGATGAGTACCCTCTATCCATTGCGGATTGACATTGGAATAGAAAACTTTATCCGCACTGAACTTCTCTTTCAATGCATAAGCACGCCGATAATCATCAGCCGTACCTTGAGCGATAGCCATGCCCCCACTAAGGAACATGGCTACCAGCCAACCTAACTTACCAACCTTCATTTTGAATTATTCTATTTCACTTCCCATTCAAACAAACCCGATGAATTATCGGCCGGCTGAACAATCTCCAGTTTTACCGCTTTTGTCTTTACCGGGTCAAAATTGACTGTATTCCCCGTACCTTTTTCCACTCCATACTTATCCGCTCCACTCACCGGTTGCCACTGACCTTGTGCATCTTTATAGTACACCTTCCAACTTTGCGGTATGCGGCATCCTCCCCAAGGAGCATCATCATACCAATATACGGTAGCACTGGAAACAGTCGCTTCGGACGGAAACTCGTAGGATATCCATTCGGTAGTTCCCTGTTTGGGCCACCAATGGTAATAGGGTACGGAACGGTCATTCTCATCTTTCGGTACCAGACGGTCATTAATGGCGGAGATGGATTTCACCTTATGCGAAGCATCCACTTTGCTTTCCGATGCCAGCGTAGCAGGCATAGTCGGACGGGAAGCACTTAATTCCTGAGGCAACCATACAGCCATAGCACCTGCACCGCGGTGTGCCCAAGCATAGTAAGGGATCAACGTCAGCTTTACATCAGTAGCCGTCAGACGACCTCTATCGTCATAACCCAGAATCTGTGCATCTGTTTTCAATTGGTTAATACCATACAGCAAATCCGGCTTTTCAACCACCTCGAATTGAGGAGTGCGGTTCATAAACACGCTCAGCACATCAAAATCATTATCCGGCCATTCCGCACAATATACGACAGGACCCCGTTCCACGGCAACACGTCCCCGGTCAGCCTCCACCTTGTTATTCGCCTTGACCGTACGCGGTTCCATGTCAAAATGCACTTCCACCTTGTCTCCCTTCTTCCAACGGCGGTCTATGCAGAAATAACCGTCCTTCAGTTCACTCTGTACCGGTTCCCCATTTACTTTCACTGTATAGCTCAAACGCTTTCCATCCGAATAAGTGTACAGGTCACTGGGAACTACCTGATTACGCACCCATCCCGGAATACGGATTTTCATTGTAAACTGTCCGGCATTGTTTTTGTTGACACCGATAGTGACATCACCGTCCCAAGGATAATGAGTGGCCTGCTCCAAAGAAACAGCCTTACCCTCTACCTTCAAGTTCGAAGTATTGGACATAAACAGATTCACATACACGTCCTTGTCCTTCACCGCATAAACATATCCCGGCAAAGAGGGGATAAAACGACAGACATTGGACGGGCAGCAGGCACAACCGAACCAAGGCTGGCGCTGATGCTGGCCGATACTTTCCAACGGATTGGGATAGAAAAAGCCGCCTCCGTCCAATGATACGCCGGAAATCAGGCCATTATACAAAGTACGTTCCAGCACATCATAATATTTGGACTCGCCGTGAAGCAGGAAAAGACGATAATTGACATACACATTGCCGATAGCCGCGCAAGTCTCGCAATAAGCCGACATATTGGGCAACTCATAGTTTTTGCCGAAAGCCTCTCCGTTGCTGGTCGCCCCGATGCCGCCGGTAATATAATATTTCTTGCCTACAATATTATCCCAGATACGGTCGATGGCATGAATATAAGCCGAATCCCCGGTCAATGCGGCAACGTCTGCCATACCGGCATACATATAAGCGGCACGCACGGCATGTCCCACCGCCTCATCCTGTTCCGTTACCGGCTTATGCGCCTGGCTGTATTCATCCGTACGGCTGGTATGTCCCCGCTGGTCAAGGAAGAATTTTGCCTGATCCAGGTATTTCTGCTGCCCCGTTACCAGATAGAGCTTGGCAAGCGCCATCTCGGCAATCTGATGGCCGGGCACACGGACTTGCTGTCCGGGACCGGAGCCTATCTCACGGCATACGCAGTCGGCATAACGGATAGCGATATCCAGAAAATTACGCTTCCCGGTCGCCTGGTAATGAGCAATGGCCCCCTCTACCATGTGTCCCAGATTATAGAACTCATGGCTCAGTTCCTCCACCTTTTCCCAACGCTTGCTGCCCGCCCATTCGTGCGGATGCTTGGGATTCATGGTACGGCTGGTGTAAAGGTATCCGTCCGGCTCCTGTGCGGCAGCGACGATCACCAGCACGCTGTCAATGTATTTGGCCAGCTTTTTATCCGGATAAGTCTGCAACAGGTAACTGGCCCCCTCTATCGTCTTATATACATCCGTATCATCAAAAGCCAGCCCGCCCACTTTGATGGTATCGCTGGGATGGGCCGCATTGATAAAATTCCGGTATCTTCCCGTCTCCTCACATTTACTGAAAGCCAGGGGAATGGTCACTTCACGGCTGGCCTTGAGACGCTGCCCCCAGAACGAGTCGGTCACTTTCACCGAAGTGAAAGGCACAGGGTCTATAGGATAACCGTGTGACTGGTGTTTCACTTGTGCCTGACCGCCGGTTACGGCAGCCGCCAATAAAGTAGTAACTAAAAGTTTTTTCATGGTTATATCATTTAATTGTTATCGTCATATTCCGTGCCTGTTTTACGGAGGTGCAATTTACACATTCCGAACATAAAACAGGCTCCGTATTCCAAGCAATCCAGGTATATAAATTCACCAAAATCACTATTTCCGCCCTTGTAACGGTATATATTCATCCCACAACTTCAACGAGTGCAGATACCCCGTAAAAGGCCACTCTCCTTCCGCATTCCGCCCCAAAGTCACAAACTGAGACGGTTTTACCAACAACTGGATGTCTTTTCCACTCACCTGTTCTCCATTGATATAGACCTGCTCCATGCGTCCGTCAAAACAGATGTAAATGTGCTGCCACCTGCCCGTCAGCTCCTTCATACCTTTATATCCCACATCCTCATACCATCCGTAATGGTTGATCACCCCGCAGCGCGGTTCCGTACCGTTCACCAGCATGATCTTCTCCAGTTCGTCATGCGAGGTTGTAAAATCGGCTACACATTCATTCTCGGCTATGGAATCATTCAGCACCCACGCCTCCAATGTATAGGGAGCATTGTCCTGCAAAGTAGCCGGCAAAGAGAAACTGGAACGGAACAACTGGCTGCCGTCAAAATGAAACGCCTTTTTCCCTTCCGTCTCCTTCACGACCACAGGAGTTTTCAAGGCCTCAAAATACCCTTTCACACCCCGGTTCGTCAAATAAGGAACGGTATCGCCGACAGCAAAATCATCAGCAGTAATGCTCACCACCAAGCCACGTTTCCGACGGTCGGCAGCAGGCAGGCGGACCACATCCGTAGCCGCGTCGTAAGCCCGTTCCGCCGGTTCCAGCTTCCAATTATAATACCGCAAATTAGTAATAACCAACGGCTCATTGCCGCTGCGGAGCGAAATCATTCCCTGAGAGAGACAATGCTCCGCCTCATAACTTCGCCATTTCCCGGAACGGTAAACCAGTCCGCTCAGGGTATGTTCCTTGGACGGGGAAAGTAAAGAATGGCAATACTCCAATACAGTGCCCGGCTCCAGCATCAACGCATCGCGTCCCTCTATACGGCAAGTACGCGCCGCACCTTCCTTCAAGACAAACGTACCGCCCAGCATTCCCTCATTATTCTGCCACTCGCGTCCGTCCCAGTCGGCAGCGGTCAGTCCCAGCCATTGCTGGGGAAGCGCCTCTTCAATCCCCCCGAACACCTTCACGTTCCAGACAGCCCCTCCAAAACCGTTTTTCTGGCCGCCCGTAAAAGTAAGACGCACATAGCGGGCCTCCGCCTTGCCGAAGTCAACCATCGGACTGCCTGCCAGGTGGTTGTTCCGCTTATCAGCAAAAACAGACCAATGCTTGCCATCGACAGAAGTCTCTATCAAATACTGATAAAACTGGGTTCCATATTCAAACTGGGTCCAGACGGTCTGTATTTCCCGGGAACTCCCCAAGTCTATCTCAAGCCATTCCTGCCCCATACCGCGGGGACGCCACAAAGTCCCGTTATTGTCATCTACGGCATATTCGGCGCGAAAATTATCATCATAACAAGAAGAAGCCCTTACCCCGGCGCCCAATGCCAGATTCTCCGATTTCACCACCGAAGGAGCCAGCGCGCCTACCCCCTCGTGGGTAGGAATAACCTTCCTGATGCTTCCATCCGCCGCAAACTCCATCTTATCCATGCAGAGCTGGCGGTGAAAGCCACGGTTGGAGTGCGGGTTGTCATGGCGGTGGTACACTATATAATAGTCATCCCCTTCCTTCAAGATACTGTGATGTCCCGGGCCGTGCACCGTCCCGTCCTCATTCGTTTCCAGAATGCAGCCCTTATATTCGTACGGTCCCAGCGGATGGTCCGAAGTAGCATACTGCACCCTGTAAGTATGGTCATGGCAAGAGCCCGAAGAATACATGAAATAATAGATTCCATTCCGCTTCAATACAAAAGGAGCCTCAAAAAAGTCAACCGCCTCCGTATTCGGTATGAGCCGCGTTTCCGTAAACCCCTTCAGATCGGGAGTCATTTTTCCAGCTCCGCAACCGAAACCTTTATAGATTCCCCACGTTCCCCAATACAAGTACACGGAACCGTCATCATCTACAAAAGTCTGTCCATCCAGTGTAATCGCATTGGTCACGAAGCGGTCAGGAACAAGCACCGCCTCGCTTTCACCCAGGATATTCTTCCAGGGTCCCCTGGGCGTCTCGCTCACCCCGCAATGAATGATACACGGCTGGCAATAAAAATAATAATACCTGCCATCCGTATGCCTGATCACATCAGGGGCCCATATCCAATGGCTGTCGGGCCAGTTCATGGGCATCAGCGTCCAGTTTACAAAATCCTTGCTCGTCCACACCTGGGCCGGTCCGAATCCCGCACCACTGCCGTCCGTAGTGGCATACATGTAATACGTGTCGCCAAACTTCTTTATCGTAGGATCGGCAAAGTATCCGGGAATCACAGGATTACCCGTCCCCGGCGTGTCATGCTTCTTGCGGGCAAACCCCGAAACCGCCCCCAGCAACAAAAAAGCGGCCACTAAGTATATTCTGTTCATCTCTATTTATGTACAATATTATTGACCGGTATCTCTATCTCATAAAAATATTCCTGTAACAACCGGTACATGTCCGGGTCATAAGATTTCAGCTTCGCACGGCGGTTCACCCAGTTATGCACCCCGTTAGCCGGATCGGCATAACGGTTACAGTTAAAGAAAGACTGCACACACTCCGCAAAATACTCTTCCTTGTTGCTGACCGCATACGTGTCTTTCCACAATCCTTTCCGGATGGCATTCTGCCGCAAAGCCTCCAGCCGGTCATTGAAACCGGGTTCCACCCCGACAATGCCCACCGTGTGAATCAGGTGTGCAAACTCATGAATCAAGATATTCTCGCCTACATATTTATCCTGCGGCAATGCCAGCAGATTCTCTTCTCCGCAACTAGACGAAAGTTCATCCTCAGGCGCCCCGCCAAAACCGCGTGCCCGCCAGTTCCAATACTTGATACTATCTTCACAATTACAAATATGCGCGAACTCAGGCAGGTCACAAGTCTCCTCATCCTTGCCGATCACCATCACATGACAGCCCCTCTTCACCATGTGGGCCTTTACATCGGGACGTTTGGCCAGCATCAGGCTGATGATATCACACGCCTTCAGCAAAGCCTCGTCACTGACCCGTTCCGAAGAAGTGACATACAATCCCTCCGTCTCAATGTATTTCTTGTAGAAAGAAGGAATCCCCTTGCCTTCGGGAACCGCAGTTACCCGGCCGCGCAACGGACAAAGTTCCAGCTTCATGGCAAATCCTCCCCCCGAGGCAAGGTGCAGTTTCATCCGGCTTTCGCGGTCCACGATCCTTTTCTCCATACGGTAGTCTTCTGCCTGCTTGTCGGCATTGATGCCGTCAACAAACAGCGTAGCCATATAACGGACCCCTTCCGGCAGGAAAGAGAAATCCAGCTCCACATCCCGTCTATCCCAATTGGTCATGCCACCCACATACCAGTTGACATCCTTTTTGCGGACAGTCACGATATACTTGCCAAGCTCACCGGAAGCGATAAAAGTAGAATCCGTCTCCACAGGCAGGGAAGTAATGAAATCCACACACTCCTGTTCATTCAGGTAATTGGTAGGCGCATCACACAACATCGTGAAAGGAGAATCGTGCACAATATAGGCAGCCAGTTGATGACACCGGGTTCCCATGCTGGCCGGAGTGGAATACATGGCACGCCAATCGGCCTTCGTAGCGTTGCGCATCGCTCCCGGAGTGTAATCCACCGGTCCCGCCATCATGCGGATATAAGGAAAAGTGACATCATAAAGCGGCATATTGTTCTTGATATCCGTCCATTTCACCTCTTCCATACCGAACACGCTTTCAAAATTAATGATATGCGGATAGGTACGGTTGATACCTGTCGGTTTGTAAATGCCGTGCAGATCAAGGGTCAATTTATATCGGGCCGTCATCTCAGCGATGCGATACACCATTTCAACGGCAGTCTGATCATCACGATCCAGGAAATCCACCTTAAAACCTTTGATTCCCATATCCGCATATTTCTTACAAGCTGCTTCCAACTGGCTGTCGAGTACATTAAACACCGTCCAAAGCACTATTTCTACCCCTTTGGATTTGCCGTATGCTATCAGCTCCGGCAAATCAAGTTCGGGAATAACCGTAAGCATATCCCCGCTTTTCGGATCATACCAGCCTTCGTCCAGAACAATGAACTCGATGCCGTTCCGGCTGGCAAAATCAATGTAATATTTATAGGTGTCCATGTTGATGCCCGCCTTAAAAGGAACCCCTTTCAGATTCCAGTCGTTCCACCAGTCCCACGCCACTTTCCCTGTCTTGACCCACGAAGTATCACCGATACGGTTGGGAGAAGCCAGGGCATAGACCAGGTTGTTGACCGGCATATCCGTATCCTTTTCAGTAATGGCCAACACACGCCACGGATAGGAACGGGAGCCACGGCTACGGGATATAAAATCGGTGGTTTCGGTTACATATTCCTGCTTCCGCCAAGGATAAAAGTCTGTTTTAGCCGGATAAGGAGCAAAGACACCTTTCAATCCATACTTTCCCTGCTGTGACTGCACAAACATGCCCGGATAAGCTTCCAAATCTGACTCCAACAGGGTCAGTTTTACGCTGCCGCAATCCACAGTAACCGGAAGAAAAGCCAGTTTAGGCTGTGCTTTTGACAGAGGAGTGATATCATAGACATTCTGAAAGGCCATCGCCATAGGTTGCTTGTCGTTTGTGGTATAAGGAAGATAAGCCGTATAATCCTGAGGAAAGTTAAATTCCGCCACTTCATCCTTCACAGTCACTTCTGATGTCACGGTGGTATAGAAGCGATAGGCGACCCCGTCATTGTAAGCCCGGAAAGTCACGCCGAATCCGCCTTGCAGCTTCAAGTCCAGTTCGTTGCAGACTGCAACGAACTCCTTGAAGCGGTAGAACGGCGATTCTACCTTGTCCTCTATCTTTTTCCTTCTTTCCCTTGTTACCCGGGAAGATTTACCTACCAAGGTTCCGTCGGCCAGAACCAAACCTATGTTAGAATGTGAGAGAATTGTATCATTTTCATGCATAATCCGGTAAGAAAGCCCATCCCCCGTACTAATCTCGACTTTCAGTCCTCCGTCCGGAGAAGAGAGAGTATAGTTCTTAACTTTAGCCGCCAATGGAGCATTTCCAATAAATAAAAGCAATGACAAGATTGCCAAACCAAGTGTTCTGTTGTTTTTCATAATCTATCGGTTATATACTTTGTGCATTTGCAAAGTAAAATAAAAAAAGAATAAGGAAAGGAAGAAATAATATAATGTAATGGCAGAATCGTCCAATAATTACCGTCCTGCGACACGAATATCCAGCCGGTTGTACTATTTTTCCATCCCGCTAGACTATTTTTCCATCCCGTCCGGAACCGGACTCCCCGTCATTTCTGTCCGGCACGGGCATTATACGCTCCCTTTCACATGAAATCCCTCCGGCATCCTTTCCGTTTTCTCCCGGCAGACCCTAAAAAAAAGGATAGTCCCTTCACCCGGAACTATCCTTTCAAGCTCAACACAGAATCAATCCCCCGCGTTATTCAACCGTATAATTAATCACGAAACGGAAATACTTCGAGGTATCATTCATATCCACCCAGCCGACATTCATTTTACCCGTTGTTCCTACGGCAAGCCCGTCATTGTAACCTACTCCGCAAGCTTCATCACTACTGTAATATTCAATGTAGGCGGCATAACCGTCCGTTCCCCAACTGACAGCCTCACCACTTGTATTCATCCAGAGTAGCCCGGCGCATTGGCTGTATAGTTTTCTCCCATATCGCTCCACTCTTCCGTAGACGGGTCTGCCAGACAGAACTTGATGTCCGTATTATCCGCCGCCTTAGCCAAGAACTCTTCTATGGACATATCAAACACGGTCTCGATATTTTCCTTGTAATCTTCAACCGGCAGGGTCACTGTCGCATTATCAGACGAGAAGGCAACAGAAACCACCGACACGGTAGGATCTGTGACCCCGACTTCAAAAGTAAAGCGCACATAGTCATCATAGTCTGGTCCGTTTACCGCAAAACCCACATTCAGCGTAAAGACCGTCCCCGCTACAATACCTCCTTCCGTCAGTTCCACATTCAATGTTTTCGCCGCTTTATCCAACGTCACCGTAGCCTTGCCGTCCGCATCGTCCGCGCTGCACGGCTGGCCGACCGAATTGAAATACCAGCCTGCGCCGTCTTTGGTATAAGCCGTCTTTAACCATTGGTTGCGGGTCATGTTTATGGGATAAAAGACAGTGGCCTTGGTATCCAGCCCGGCAACAGCCGCATCCACACTCATTCCCATCAATTCTTCAAACTTGTTCGTATAGTCCGACAGGTTCAAAACATAAGCGTGCCTGCCGTTCACTTCCAATGCCACATTAGTAATAACCTGGGCATTGGTATTTGTCTTCAGATACGGGTTTTCGTTTTCTCCGTATATATGTTTGGATGTTGCGTCAGTATAATCATCGCTACAACCTGCAAAAGCAAGTAGCGAGCAACAGCAAAGTGCCAATAATATATTCTTTTTCATCGTTTTTCTTTTTATAGTTAACAAAGGGTTAATATCCCGGATTCTGAACCAGATTTATATTACCATCCATGATACTCTTGGGTATCGGGAAAATGTCACAATGTTTGTCCGTCGGATCGGTCTTGGCATCCTTGCAGAACCATGATTTGCCATTATACACATTCTGTCCGCTGGTAAGACGGAAACGGATCAAATCCTGACGGCGATGGTGCTCGGCCAGGAACTCCCATCCCAGGTCGTCCAGCAGGCCGCCCAGCTCGATGTCGCTGCCTCCTTCGGTAGTGGTCACCCAATTATCCGCCTCATCCTGCTGTGCAATGTTCTCCCGGTGTCCGTAAGAATATACGCTGCCGCCTTTCAACTGGGTTACCGTGCGTGTCGCCTTATCGGGATTCCCTTTGAACGCACGTTGCCTTACCTGAGTAACCAGGCTAGCGGCATCCTGTTCCGTCTCGCCGTTATATCCTCCCAGACGCAACAGGCACTCAGCCTTCATCATCAAGACATCGGCATAGCGGAAGAAAGGCACATCATCATAACTGGTTCCCCAGTCACCATCCTTTATCTCATACTTTACCAACCGGTATCCTTCCATCGGATAGCATCCCGGATTGTCCGTACTGCGGATTTCATACGTATAGTTCAAAGGCTGGCCGTCCACATAAATGGTGTTTCCACTCTGGTCTTGCTGGACACCGCCGATCCAGCAGTCTGTATAACGGGTGTCATTATTCTTGTCATAAGTATCCAGGAACTGGGGCAAGGCGGCTCCGCCTCCTGTAGCCCAACCGGTAAACCCGAAAGTGGCACGCCCGGCCTCGTTCATCCACAAATTGGCAAAATAATTGCCACTGGCATACAGATACTCAAACGGAATCCCGAAGATAATCTCGGGAGAAGAAGAGATGTCCTCCTTAAAATTATCAGCATAATTCGGCGCCAGGCTGAATTTGTTCGATTCAATGATCACATTCAGCTCGTCAACGCATTTCCGATAGTAAGAATCGTCGGAATGGTCGTCAAACCAAGCATTGTGATTCAAATACATCTTAGCAAGAATCATGTGGACGGTATAGTTATTTATCTTTCCCATCTCCACCTCATCGCCACACTTGTCCTTTATGTCGTCCAGCTCAGAGATGATAAAATCCCATACTTCCTGCGGTTCAGCCTGTTCGGGAAGCCAGCCGTCGGGATGATCATAAGTGGTATCCAAGGGAATATTACGGAAAAGGTCGAACAAAAGATAGTAATACAACGCACGGTAAGCACGTAGCTGGGCCACAGACTCCTCCGATTCCTGCACGGCCTCGTCCGCCAACAGCTTGTTGCACGCATTTATTCCCGAATAGGCGTTTGACCACAACCCACTGAAATGACCGATTTCGGAATGAAACGTATGCTCATGCAGATTGATATACAAATCACCCCAACCTACGCCTATCCGCAAAGGGATCACCCACATGTCCGTACAGATATCCAGGTCAGCGTACCCGTACCATGCCCAATAGAAATTGCGCAAGGAGGAATATACCGGCGCAAACATACTGGCGGCATCCTTTTCCGTAAATTCATATTTCTCGGACGCGATCTGGTTGTAAATGGTTTCACTCAAATCTGTGCAGCTTCCCAAAGAAAGCATGCCGGCGCCTACCATTGAGTATAATAAAGACTTATATAATTTCGGTTTCATAATCTGGTAAATTTAGAAAGTTAAGTTAAGACCAAAAGTAAATGAACGAATGGATGGATATTTGTCGCGATTGTCTATACCTGCATAGGTAGGATACGGATTTGACAACTCCGGATCAAGTCCGGAATAACCGGTTATGCAGAAAAGATTGTCACCGGACAAATAGGCACGGACATTCTTGATGTATTTGTTATTTTTAAACGGGAAATTATAACCGATGGTCAGATTGGTCAACTTCAGGAAGTTACCATTTTCCAGGTAATAGCTTACCATAGTCTGCGGCTGTGAAGAAGACAAGGTGTATTGTCCGCCATAGGGTGCTTCCTCCACCGATTTCAAACGGTTGTAAGCATGAGAATTATTTTCGTAATAAGCACGGGGTTCGTTCAGGATCTTAAATCCCAACTGGCTGGTGAACTGCATGCTCAGGTCCCAGTTTTTATAAGTGAAGGTGTTGCCCCATCCCAAATACACTTTCGGCAATCCGTTGCCCAAATATTGGCGGTATTCATCATTGGTCAGGTAAGCAGTAGAGAACTCAACGACTTCCCCGTCCGGCTTTTCAATCAGGAACAGTCCGTTTTCCGACACGCCGACAGACTTCAAGCCATAAAACTCACCCAAAGGACGTCCTTCCTCCATACGGTGTGTGCTTACACTGATCGGTTCTCCCAAGCCACCGGTATCCATATAACTGTTTGACTCATACATGTCATTAGACAAGCTTAACAATTTGCTGGCATTATGAGCTACCGTCACCACGGTTTTCCACTCAAAGTCCTTGGTCTGCACAGGAATCGCATTGATGGCTACTTCAATACCCTGGTTGCGTACAGAGCCTCCATTGGCAAAAGTGTAACTGTACAAATTGGGCGGAGTAGGAACGCTGTAATTAAACAACAGGTCGGTTGTCTTCTTCCTGTATATATCAACAGATCCTCCTAAACGGTCATTCAAGACACTAAAGTCCAGACCTATATTATATTCCGTAGACTTTTCCCATTTCAAGTCCGGGTTCGGATTGGAAGCGACTTCCAGCCCCGGTTTCCATGTTCCCTTGTCGTAATAATAGGAACTTCCATAGTTATACCGCGTCAACGACATATAAGGATCATTGGGAATCACACCGGTAATACCGAATCCCGCACGCAACTTCAAGTTGTTCAGCCAGGTAATACCCTCCATAAATCCTTCATTACTGATGGTCCATCCCAAAGATGCAGAAGGGAAAGTACCCCATTTGTTATTGTCGCCGAACTTGGACGACCCTTCCTGACGTACACTGACCAGCAAATTATATTTATTGTCAAACGCATAGCTCACACGTGCAAAGAAACCGATCAGCGTATTCTCGTTCTTATCACTGCCCATGCCAGCCTTACCGTCTTTCAACGCCTGGCCGAGACCTAAATTATGCCATTGATAGAAATCTGTCGGGAAATTATAGTTATTGGCATAGAAACGTTCATAAGTATAATACTGATAACTGTAGCCCACCAACGCATTCATACGATGCTTGCCGACATTCAAGTCATACTTGCTGGTCAGTTCCAGGTTGTCCGTACGTGTCTCGTCCTGGGTATGATAAGCATAACCGGTCCATTCATTCAGTTGGTTGCTGAAATAATCCGTTGTGTTATACCCTTTATCATGTGCATTAAAGCGGCTGGTAGCCACCATCAGATTGGTCTGCCATCCTTTGACCGGTTCAAAAGTAACATTACCCGTCGCACGAGTCTCTTCATAGGTATAATTACCCAGACGCTCTTCCAGCATGCCGACCGGATTGTAGTAATAATTCACGTTAAAATCCTCATTATAAGAACCGTCCTCGTTGTAAATGGGAGCGGTAGGATTACGCATAATCGCCTGACGGTAAATATTTGACTGATCGGTGGCCGTTGCATTGGTGGCACTGTTCTTATGCCATTTCTTCACCATATTCAGGTTGACTTTCAGCATATCGTTAAGCATCCAGTGTGAGACATCAAAACGCATACGGATATCTTCGCTGTAAGTGTTCATTATCACACCGTCTTCCTTGCGGTAAGTCACATCCGCCGAGTAAGTGGTCTGCTT
>ENA-OZFT01000087-OZFT01000087.1-human-gut-metagenome-genome-assembly--contig:-NODE-87-length-21578-cov-11.346141_pt1 | contig 21578 bp, 17 predicted proteins | sample MGYA00244620_ERZ653638 | MGnify/ENA primary metagenome ERZ653638 (study PRJEB26926, sample SAMN06164931) | human gut metagenome | biome: ENVO:00009003; feature: ENVO:2100002; material: ENVO:00002003...
ATGTCCGCCGTGTGGATGGAATGACGTTGGCAGAGGCAATCGACCGGTATAGTATTACCAGCTCTAATGTATGTAAAGAGGCAATCAAGAAATACTCCAGTGCGGCAGCCGGAAAGTTCAATCTGGTACTCGGCTCACAAAATGCGTCTTATAAGGAACTCGATACAGACCGTGCGACCGGTTGTATCCGTGATTTGGAACATGCATACAGCAAGGATGGCGGTCTGGCGGTTTTGAAGGGAAATATAGCTCAGGACGGTTGCGTTGTCAAGACTGCCGGTGTAGACGAGAGTATCTGGAAATTTACGGGGCCAGCGAAAGTCTTCGACTCACAAGATGCGGCTTGTGACGGTATTCTGGGTGGAAAGGTGGTCAGTGGAGACGTCGTCGTCATCACTCACGAAGGGCCGAAAGGTGGACCGGGTATGCAAGAGATGCTTTATCCTACTTCTTATATCAAATCCCGCCATCTGGGTAAGGAGTGTGCATTGATTACCGACGGGCGTTTCAGTGGTGGTACTTCCGGACTAAGTATCGGACATGTTTCTCCCGAAGCGGCTGCCGGTGGTAATATCGGCAAGATTAAGGATGGGGACATTATCGAAATTGATATACCGAACCGTTCTATCAATGTGAAGTTGACGGATGAAGAGCTTGCAGCACGCCCTATGACTCCGGTAACCCGCAACCGTGAAGTCTCCAAAGCATTGAAAGCATATGCCAGTATGGTGAGTTCCGCTGACAAAGGGGCTGTGAGGCTGATTGATTAAAAGCCCCCCTTTCCGAAAGCGAGGGGAGGAGAGAATGAAACAAATTTTTCAAGCTACTATTGAGCTTTTAAATATAATGAATAGATAAAGTATGGCTGATAATAATAAAAAGAGTAACTTTTCCTCCCTCTCCCAAGGAGAGGGTCGGGGTGAGGCTCTAATAACAGGCGCAGAAGCATTGATGCGCTCTCTGGAGCATCAGGGAGTAAAGACTATTTTCGGTTATCCGGGAGGGAGCATCATGCCGGTATTCGATGCCTTATACGACCATCGGAAGGAATTGAACCACATCTTGGTTCGCCATGAACAAGGAGCAACCCATGCGGCACAAGGCTTTGCACGTGTATCAGGCGAGGTTGGCGTTTGTCTGGTTACCAGTGGACCGGGTGCTACCAATACTATCACGGGCATTGCAGATGCCATGATTGACAGTACGCCTATCGTTGTCATTGCCGGCCAGGTAGGGACGAACTTCTTGGGTACGGATGCATTTCAGGAAGTGGACTTGGTAGGCATTACTCAGCCTATCACGAAATGGAGTTACCAGATTCGTCGTGCAGAAGATGTGGCCTGGGCAGTGGCACGTGCTTTCTATGTGGCAAAGAGCGGACGTCCGGGACCGGTCGTGCTGGATTTTGCTAAAAACGCCCAAGTGGAGAAAACAGAATATGCGCCTACTAAGGTGGACTATGTCCGTAGCTATCTTCCAGTTCCCGAAATGGAGCCGGAGGCCATACGGCAGGCTGCTGAATTAATAAATGGTGCGGAACGGCCTTTGGTGCTGGTAGGACAAGGCGTGGAGCTGGGAGAAGCCCAGCAAGAGCTTCGTGCTTTCATTGAGAAAGCCGGAATGCCTGCCGGATGCACTTTATTGGGACTTTCCGCATTGCCTACGGACCATCCGTTGAACAAAGGAATGCTTGGTATGCACGGTAACCTGGGGCCCAATATCAATACCAATAAATGTGATGTCCTTATCGCCGTAGGCATGCGCTTTGATGACCGTGTGACGGGCAAATTGGAAACATATGCCAAGCAGGCGAAGATTATCCACTTTGATATTGACCCTGCCGAAATAGATAAGAATGTAAAAACCGATGTTGCTGTCTTGGGAGATTGCAAAGAGACACTGGCTGCCGTTACCCAATTGCTGGAACCCGCCAACCATCAGGAATGGATTGACAGTTTCCGGCAATACGAGGAAGTGGAAGAGGAAAAGGTAATCCGTCCGGAATTACATCCGGCAGGAAAAGCGCTAAGCATGGGTGAGGTGGTGCGTGCTGTGAGTGAGGCTACCCATAACGAGGCGATATTGGTGACTGATGTCGGCCAGAATCAGATGATGTCCGCCCGTTATTTCAAATACAGCAAGGAACGTAGCATTGTTACTTCCGGTGGCCTGGGTACTATGGGCTTCGGCCTTCCGGCAGCTATCGGTGCCACTTTTGGACGTCCGGACCGCACGGTATGCGTATTCATGGGAGACGGCGGCTTGCAGATGAACCTGCAGGAACTGGGTACCATCATGGAACAAAAGGCTCCGGTGAAGATGATTCTGTTGAACAATAACTTCCTGGGCAATGTTCGTCAATGGCAGGCGATGTTCTTCAATCGTCGTTATTCGTTTACTCCGATGATGAATCCGGATTATATGAAGATTGCTTCGGCATATGATATTCCTGCACGCAGGGTAATGACCCGCGAGGAGCTGGCAAAAGCGATTGACGAGATGATAGCGACTGACGGACCGTTCCTGCTCGAAGCTTGTGTGGAGGAAGAAGGAAATGTAATGCCGATGACACCTCCGGGCGGTTCGGTCAATCAGATGTTGTTGGAATGCTGAAGTCATACGAAATTAAAGAATTTACTCTATCTATGGATAAAAAACTATATACAATCATTGTTCATTCGGAAAACTTTGCCGGTTTGCTGAATCAGGTGACGGCTGTGTTTACCCGCCGGCAGATAAACATCGAGAGTTTAAATGTATCGGCCTCCTCCATCAAGGGGGTACATAAATATACCATTACCGCTTGGACGGACAAGGATACCATTGAAAAGGTGACCAAGCAGATTACCAAGAAAATAGATGTGCTGCAAGCCCATTATTTCACGGATGATGAAATCTATCAGCACGAGATTGCCCTTTATAAAATAACGACCCCTACGCTGGAAGAAAAACCGGAGGTGTCCAAAGTAATCCGTAAGTACAATGCCCGTATTGTGGAGGTGAATGCTGTATTTGCCATTGTTGAGAAGAATGGCATGAGTGAGGAAATAACCAATCTTTATGAGGAGTTGCGCCAGTTGGATTGCGTACTTCAGTTCGTCCGTTCGGGTCGCGTAGCCATTACGACCAGCTGCTTTGAGCGTGTCAATGAATATCTGGCGGACCGTGAAGCAAAATATCGTCAAAGTAAACACCAGGAATCATGATGAGCGAGAACAATAAGATAGGTACCTACAAGTTTGTTGCCGAACCGTTTCATGTCGACTTTACCGGACGGCTGACAATGGGAGTATTAGGCAACCATTTGTTGAATTGTGCGGGTTTCCATGCCAGCGACCGCGGTTTTGGCATCGCGACTCTAAACGAGGACAATTATACTTGGGTATTGTCCCGTCTGGCTGTCGAACTGGATGAAATGCCTTATCAGTACGAAGATTTCTCCATTCAGACTTGGGTGGAGAATGTCTATCGCCTTTTTACAGACCGTAATTTCGCTATCATCGATAAGGAGGGTAAGAAGATTGGGTATGCACGTTCCGTTTGGGCGATGATTAGCATGAATACCCGTAAGCCGGCAGATTTGCTGGCTCTTCATAGTGGCAGTATTGTAGATTATGTTTGCGATGAGCCTTGCCCGATAGAAAAACCTTCGCGGATAAAGGTGGCCTCAAAGGAACCGGTTGCTGCTTTGGTAGCCAAATACAGTGATATTGACATTAACGGGCATGTGAACAGCATCCGTTACATCGAGCATATCCTTGATTTGTTCCCGATAGAGATGTATAAGGAGAAGCGCATCCGTCGTTTTGAAATGGCATATGTAGCCGAAAGCTATTATGGGGATGAGTTGACTTTGTTCATGGATGATGCCGGTGAGGGCGTTTACGATGTGGAGGTGAAAAAGAATGGCAGCGAAGTGGTCTGTCGCTCTAAAGTGATATTTACAGAGAAATAAATAAATTTATCAACGTTGGCGTAAGCCACAAATAAAAATTAAAACAAAAAATGGCACAATTGAATTTTGGCGGTGTTATTGAGAATGTAATGACCCGCGAAGAATTTCCTTTGGAAAAAGCACGTGAGATTTTGAAAGATGAAACAATTGCAGTAATCGGTTATGGCGTACAAGGCCCGGGCCAGGCTTGCAACTTGCGTGATAACGGTTTCAATGTGATTGTAGGACAACGTCCGGGTAAGACATACGAAAAGGCTGTGGCTGACGGATGGGTACCGGGTGAGACTTTGTTCGGCATCGAAGAGGCTTGTCAGAAAGGTACTATCGTCATGTGTCTGTTGTCTGACGCAGCTGTAATGTCTGTATGGCCGACTATCAAACCTTATTTGACTCCCGGAAAGGCTCTTTACTTCTCTCATGGTTTTGCTATTACCTGGAACGACCGTACTGGCGTGGTTCCTCCTAAAGATATTGATGTTATTATGGTTGCTCCCAAAGGTTCCGGTACTTCACTTCGTACCATGTTCCTCGAAGGGCGTGGCTTGAACTCATCATATGCCGTCTATCAGGATGCTACGGGTAAGGCTTTTGACAAGACGATTGCACTGGGTATCGGTATTGGTTCGGGATATTTGTTCGAGACAACTTTCATCCGCGAAGCCACTTCCGACTTGACCGGTGAACGCGGTTCATTGATGGGTGCTATCCAGGGATTGCTGTTGGCTCAGTATGAAGTATTGCGCGAAAACGGCCATACTCCTTCTGAAGCATTCAATGAAACAGTGGAAGAGTTGACTCAATCTTTGATGCCATTGTTTGCCAAGAACGGTATGGACTGGATGTATGCCAACTGTTCTACTACGGCACAGCGTGGTGCGCTGGATTGGATGACCCCGTTTCATGATGCCATCAAGCCGGTTGTACAGAAATTGTATGCAAGTGTGAAGTCGGGCAACGAAGCTCAGATTTCTATCGATAGTAACTCCAAACCCGATTATCGTGAGAAGCTGAATGCAGAATTGAAAGCCTTGCGTGAAAGCGAAATGTGGCAGACAGCTGTTACAGTTCGTAAACTTCGTCCGGAAAACAATTAATCAGCTTTATATAAATAGGTGAAATACCCTCTTCGGTGTTACCGGAGGGGGTATTTCTTTATTATTGATTCCCTATATTTTGAATAAACTCCAGTAGCTTCCGGTAAAAACCGTGATGTTTCAGCGTCTCTGCCTCTCCCATTATCACCAGCTTCATACGTGCCCGGGTGATGGCTACATTCATTCTCCTTAAATCATTCAGGAATCCTATCTGCCCTTCTTCGTTGGCACGGACAAGGCTGATGAAGATAACATCGCGCTCTTGCCCTTGGAAGCCATCCACCGTATTTACAGTGAACAAGCTGCGATAAGGCTTGAGTGAAGCGTCTGCCTTTATCTTGTTGCGGAGATATTGCACTTGTGCCTTGTAAGGGGAGATGATGCCGAAGTCTATTTTTTCTTCCAGAATGCGGTTGCCACTGATACGGTTGATGTAGATTTTCAGTTCTGATAGGAGCAGGTCCGCTTCCGCCTTATTAATGCGCCCGAAAGTCTCTCCCACAAATTCTTCTTTGAAATCCATTTCGGAGGTGTCAATCCAGTGGATGGGGGTATCCCAGTCCAGGATGCCCCGGTAACGCACTTCGGGAGCGGCTTCCAACTCGCCATTATAAAACCATTGGGAAGGAAATTTCATGATTTCCTCGTGCATGCGGTATTGCACTTTCAGCAAAGAGACAACGGCAGGTTTGTTGGACACCACTTTCTCCATCAATGTTCGTTCCAGACCTCCACGGGCGGCTTCGTAGCATTTTATGGTGGGTGGAAGTTGGCAGTGGTCACCCGCCAATACCACGCGGTCTGCTTTTCGGATAGCTATCCAGCAGGCAGCCTCTAAGGCCTGGGCTGCTTCATCAATGAAAAGGGTGCCGAAACGGCGTCCGTTCAGCAGCCGGTGATTGCTGCTTACCAGCGTGGAGGCTATGACATGTGCCCCATCAAAAAGCTCTGAATTGATTTGTATTTCCAATGCGGTGGCGCGGTCGCGCAGGCGGCTCATACGGCTGCGTACTCCTTCGCGTTCGTCATAGCTGCCACGGCGGGCACGGCTGCCCAGTTCACGGAGATTTTTCCGGATGCTCCACAGTTCCGGATAAAGCGGATGGTTCTCGAAACGACGCTCGTAGGTAAAGGAAAGCATCTTGTCGTTGACACGGGTCGGATTGCCGATACGCAGGACATTGACGCCACGGTCCACAAGTTTTTCCGAAATCCAGTCGACGGCGGTATTGCTTTGGGCACATACCAGTACCTGCGGTTCCCGATGCAGGGTTTCGTAGATGGCTTCCACTAAGGTGGTCGTTTTTCCGGTTCCCGGAGGACCATGTACAATGGCCACGTCGCGGGCACACAGCACTTTGTTTACAGCTGTCTCCTGCGTGGAGTTCAGCCAGGGAAACCGTACGGGGTAGAGCTCTCGGAAACCGGCTTTCGAGGTTCCCAGCAATATGTCCCGCAATTCGGCCAGGCGGTTGCCTTTGGAGCGTAACGTATCTTCCAAGGCTTCGAACATGGTCCGATAGGATGTTTCGTCGAAATAAAGTTGCACGCCGAGGTTGTCCGTTTCCTGCACTTCCATAACGGCACCGGCTCCGGGCATTATCGCTACCATCCGTGTCTCGTCGGCATAGCTTACGGTAGCGGTGAAGTTCATATAGGTTATTTTTCCATCGGCAGACTGGCGGAAAAAACATACGGGACGGCCGAACTCAAAATTATGTTCTATATCGGTATTTTCTGTGTGTGTAATTTCTATTACTAATTGATTCAGTGAATTATAGTAACTTCGTCCCGGAGTGGCAGGATACCAGCAAAGTCCCCGTTTCACTTTCCGGGCAATCCCCATGTTTTCGGTTTGGCGTTTGAATTCCTCTTTTTCGTATTCGTATTCCATGCGCAGCAAAAGTTGCTGCTGTTGGAGGTGAATAATAGGACTATTTGAATCTTGTTCCTTCATGGTTGCAAAGGTAATCATTCTTCGCTTCCGACGGAAAAAATGCTTTATTTTGTTAAACTATTCAGCCTTTTTATTTGTTTATGATATTAATTTGTAATCTTTACAATAATGAAAAACTAAAAAATAGTGGTTATGGTATATGATTTAACGATGCTCAAAACGTTTTATGCCGCTTATTCGGAGAAGATAGAACGCGTACGGAACGTACTGCGGCGTCCGATGACTTTAGCAGAGAAAATTTTGTATGCTCATTTGTATGATGGGGATAAAGTGAAGAACTACAGACGGGGAGAAGACTATGTGAATTTCCGTCCCGACCGTGTGGCCATGCAGGATGCAACGGCTCAAATGGCCTTATTGCAATTTATGAATGCAGGCCGTGAGCAGGTTGCCGTGCCTTCCACTGTGCACTGTGACCATTTGATTCAAGCATATAAAGGTGCAAAAGAAGATGTTGCGACTGCTACGAAGACCAACGAGGAGGTCTATAATTTTCTCCGTGATGTTTCTTCCCGCTATGGCATTGGCTTTTGGCAGCCCGGGGCAGGCATAATTCACCAGGTAGTGCTGGAGAACTACGCATTTCCGGGTGGAATGATGGTAGGCACGGACTCCCATACACCCAATGCCGGAGGTTTGGGCATGCTGGCCATTGGCGTAGGGGGTGCCGATGCGGTGGATGTGATGACCGGCATGGAATGGGAACTGAAAATGCCGCGTCTGATAGGCGTACACTTGAAAGGTAAATTGAGTGGCTGGGTAGCTCCTAAAGATGTTATTCTGAAGTTGGCGGGTATTCTTACTGTAAAAGGGGGAACCAATGCCATCATTGAATATTTCGGGCCGGGAACCGCTTCGTTGTCTGCCACCGGAAAGGCTACCATCTGCAATATGGGGGCAGAGGTGGGGGCGACTACCTCCCTTTTCCCTTACGATGAGCGCATGGGTACCTACTTGAAAGCTACCGGACGTGAAGAAGTGGCAAAAATGGCTGCTTCCGTAGCTGCCGACCTTCGCGCCGACGACGAAGTGCTGGCAAATCCGGAAAAATATTACGACCGCATCATTGAAATAGACCTCTCGCTGTTGGAACCGTATATCAACGGGCCCTTTACGCCGGATGCAGCAACACCGATATCGAAATTTGCCGAGGTAGTGATAACCAATAACTATCCCCGCCGGATGGAAGTCGGCCTGATAGGGTCGTGTACCAATTCGTCCTATCAGGATTTGAGCCGCGCAGCCTCCCTTGCCCGGCAGGTAAAGGAAAAGAATTTGAAGGTTGCTTCCTCGCTGATTGTCAACCCCGGTTCGGAGCAGATACGTGCCACTGCTGAACGCGACGGCATGATTGCCGCTTTCGAAGATATTGGCGCAACGATAATGGCGAATGCCTGCGGACCTTGTATTGGCCAGTGGAAGCGCCATACTGATGACCCTGAACGAAAAAATTCCATCGTCACCTCTTTTAACCGTAATTTTGCCAAACGTGCCGATGGAAATCCCAACACTTTTGCTTACGTCGCTTCCCCGGAGATAACGATGGCGCTGACCATTGCCGGTGACCTTTGTTTCGACCCGTTGAGGGATACGCTGGTCAATGCCAAAGGAGAGGTTGTGAAACTGTCCGAACCGGTCGGTGAAGAACTGCCGGCACACGGGTTTATAGGAGGAAAGGAAGGATACATTGCTCCAGGCAAAGGACAGACGGAAATTACGGTCAATCCTCATTCACAGCGCTTGCAACTGCTGACTCCCTTCCCTGCCTGGGATGGCATGGACTTGCTGAATATGCCTTTATTGATTAAAGTGCAAGGGAAATGTACCACCGACCACATCTCTATGGCGGGGCCATGGCTCCGTTTCCGGGGACATTTGGAGAATATTTCGGACAATATGCTGATGGGGGCTGTCAATGCTTTCAATGGAGAGACGAACAAGGTTTGGAACCGCTCCACCAATACCTATGGAACAGTGTCAGGCACTGCGAAGCTGTATAAATCAGAAGGCATCCCTTCCATTGTCGTTGCCGAAGAGAATTATGGTGAAGGTTCCAGCCGTGAGCATGCTGCCATGGAACCACGCTTCCTGAATGTACGCGCCATTTTGGCGAAAAGCTTTGCCCGTATCCATGAGACGAATTTAAAGAAACAAGGCATGTTGGCGCTGACCTTTACGGATAAGGCCGATTATGACAAGATTCGGGAACGCGACCTGATTTCTGTCATGGGGTTGAAAGATTTTGCTTCGGGACGTACGTTGAAGGTGGTTCTTCATCACGAGGACGGGAGTAAAGAAAGTTTTGAAGTACAACATACGTATAACGAACAGCAGATAGCCTGGTTCCGGGCCGGTTCTGCACTTAATGCAAGATAGAATATGGAAAAAATTACTGTACCTTTTATTACCGGCGATGGAGTGGGAGCAGAAGTGACCCCATCCATGCAGGCTGTCGTGAATGCCGCTGTCAAGAAATCCTATGGTGACCGGCGTGGCATTGAATGGAAAGAAGTGCTGGCAGGAGAACGTGCTTTCCACGAAACCGGCTCCTGGTTGCCGGACGAAACCATGGAAGCCTTCCGCACCTATAAGGTGGGCATCAAAGGTCCTTTGACAACTCCCGTCGGTGGAGGTATCCGTTCCTTGAACGTAGCCTTGCGTCAGACGCTCGATTTGTATGTCTGCCAACGTCCGGTACGTTGGTATAAGGGCATTGTTTCTCCACTCAAAGAGCCGCAGAAGGTGGATATGTGCGTATTCCGTGAGAATACCGAGGATATTTATGCAGGCATCGAATGGGAAGCCGGAACTCCGGAGGCTGAAAAGTTCTATCGTTTTCTCCATGATGACATGGGGGTGACAAAAGTCCGTTTTCCCGAAACCTCCTCGTTTGGCGTGAAGCCCGTTTCGAGAGAAGGAACAGAGCGCTTGGTGCGTGCCGCCTGCCAATACGCCCTTGAGCATCATCTGCCTTCCGTGACCTTGGTACACAAAGGAAACATCATGAAATTTACGGAAGGCGGCTTCAAGAAGTGGGGGTACGAACTGGCAGAACGTGAGTTTGGTAAAGAACTGGCAGAAGGGCGTCTGGTCATCAAGGACTGCATTGCCGATGCATTCTTGCAGAACACGTTGCTTATCCCCGAAGAATATTCCGTGATTGCCACGTTGAATCTGAACGGCGATTATGTGTCCGACCAACTGGCTGCCATGGTAGGCGGCATCGGCATTGCACCGGGTGCGAATATCAACTATAAAACGGGGCATGCCATTTTTGAGGCTACTCACGGGACGGCTCCGAACATTGCCGGGAAAGACATTGTGAATCCTTGTTCCATCATCCTTTCCGCTGTGATGATGCTTGAATATCTGGGTTGGAAGGAAGCTGCCTCTCTTATAGAGAAAGCTTTGGAGCAGAGTTTCACCGAAGCCCGTGCTACTGCCGACTTGGCACGTTTTATGCCGGGTGGCGTCTCGCTGTCCACTTCGGCTTTCACCCGGGAGATTGTAAGGAGAATAGAAAATGGGAATAACGAATAAAACGAAACGATTATGAAGAAGGAGTATCTGATTTACAAGCTTTCCGAAGATTTGAAGGAAGCTACCCGGATTGAGAATGAACTGTTCAGGAAGTTTGATGTGAAGCGCGGTTTGCGTAATGAGGACGGCACGGGAGTCTTGGTGGGGTTGACCAAAATAGGCAATGTGGTCGGCTATGAACGCATCCCCGGTGGAGGGCTGAAGCCTATTCCCGGCAAATTGTTCTACCGCGGTTATGATGTGGATGACTTGGCACACGCCATCATCAAAGAGAAGCGTTTCGGTTTTGAGGAAATTGCCTACTTGTTGCTTTCCGGTCGCCTGCCCGACAAGGAAGAACTCTCTTCTTTCCGTGAACTCATCAACGACAACATGCCGCTGGAGCAGAAGACCAAGATGAATATCATTGAACTCGAAGGAAACAACATTATGAACATCCTGGCGCGCAGCGTACTCGAGATGTATCGTTTTGACCCTGATGCAGATGACACTTCCCGCGATAATCTGATGCGGCAGAGCATTGAGCTTATTTCGAAATTCCCGACCATCATTGCGTATGCCTATAACATGCTTCGCCATGCCACCCATGGCCGTTCACTGCATATCCGCCATCCGCAGGAAAACCTTTCCATTGCCGAGAATTTCCTCTATATGCTGAAGAAGGACTACACGGAGCTGGATGCCCGCACGCTCGACCTGCTGCTGGTTCTTCAGGCCGAGCACGGTGGTGGTAACAACTCCACTTTTACCGTACGTGTCACTTCTTCTACCGGGACGGATACTTACTCTTCGATAGCGGCAGGTATCGGTTCCTTGAAAGGGCCGCTTCATGGAGGTGCCAATATCCAGGTTGCCGATATGTTCCACCATCTGCAGGAAAACATTCAGGACTGGACGAATGTGGATGAGATTGATACTTACTTCACCCGCATGCTCAACAAGGAAGCCTATAACAAGACCGGCTTGATATATGGTATCGGACATGCCGTCTATACCATTTCCGACCCGCGCGCCATTCTGCTGAAAGAGCTTGCCCGCGACCTTGCCCGCGAAAAAGGGAAAGAACGCGAGTTCGCTTTCCTTGAACTGCTCGAGGAGCGCGCCATTGATGTGTTTGGCCGTGTGAAGAATAATGGCAAGACGGTTTCGAGTAATGTGGATTTCTATTCGGGCTTTGTTTACGAGATGATTGGGCTGCCGCAGGAAATCTTCACGCCTTTGTTCGCCATGGCACGTATTGTCGGTTGGTGTGCACATCGCAATGAAGAATTGAACTTTGAAGGCAAGCGTATTATCCGTCCTGCCTATAAGAATGTTTTGGATGAGGTGGCTTATGTGCCCATTAAGAAACGGTAAGGATTAGACTTGTATCTTTTAAATCGTTCCATCACGGGGGAAAAATCGTTCCACCATGGTGGAACGATTTTTTCTCCATGGTGGAATGAAATTTACTCTATGATGGAACGATTAGATTTTCGTATCTCTACTGCTTAATCTTCTCAGTAAAAAACACTGGTTTTTGCATGAAAAAACAATTATCCGGGGAAAACGATTTGTTTGTTGTGAGTTTTCTTTATCTTTGCTTCGCATAAATAAAGAACTATGAATCAGGAAACTTTTCAGATATTTCTGTGGGTAATGAGTGCTGTGGCATTGGTTGTCTTTATTGCACTCTATTTTGTCAAAGCGGGTTATGGCATGTTCCGTACTGCCTCGTGGGGAATCTCCATCAATAATAAACTGGCGTGGGTGCTTATGGAAGCGCCGGTATTCATCGTCATGTTTGGGTTGTGGGGGAAGAGTGGAGCGGGATTTACCGTGCCGGTATATTTCTTCTTCCTGCTGTTTCAGTTGCACTATCTTCAGCGGGCCTTTATTTTTCCGTTCCTGCTGAAAGGTAAAAGCCGGATGCCGGTAGCTATTATGGCGATGGGTATCGTCTTCAACCTTTTGAACGGGATGATGCAGGCGGGCGGTTTGTTCTATTTCGCTCCCGAAGGCTTGTATGCCGATGGCTGGGCCTATTTGTTGAAACCTCATGCCTTGTTGGGAGTCATTCTGTTTTTTGCGGGTATGTTCATCAATTTGCATTCCGACTATGTGATACGTCATTTGCGTAAGCCGGGTGATACGAAGCATTATCTTCCCGGAAAAGGACTTTACCGATACGTCACTTCTGCCAATTACTTCGGTGAACTGGTGGAATGGACGGGGTTTGCCATACTCACAGCTTCTCCCGCCGCCTGGGTGTTCGTCTGGTGGACGTTTGCCAACCTTGTTCCCCGTGCCGATGCCATTCACCGCCGTTATCGGGAGGAGTTTGGCGATGAGGCGGTAGGAAAGCGCAAACGCATCATTCCATTTCTTTATTAATGGAAAATGGAAAGTTGAAAATGGAAAATGAATAATTCATAACTTATAATTCATAACTCATAACTCATAACGATGGAATCCAAGTTATTCACACCCGTCACTTTCGGACCGTTGACCTTGCGTAACCGTACCATCCGTTCGGCTGCTTTCGAGAGCATGTGTCCCGGAAACGCTCCGTCGGACATGTTGCTCGACTATCATCGGTCGGTAGCGGCGGGCGGTATAGGTATGACTACTGTTGCCTATGCGGCAGTTACTCAGAGCGGCCTGTCTTTTGACCGCCAGTTGTGGATGCGTCCCGAGATTATCCCCGGACTCCGTAGGCTGACTGATGCCATACATGCGGAGGGGGCTGCGGCAGGCATCCAGTTGGGACACTGTGGCAATATGTCCCATAAGAGCATTTGCGGTTGTATGCCCGTCGGCGCATCTTCCGGTTTCAATCTTTACTCTCCTACCTTTGTGCGCGGACTGCGTGCCGATGAGCTGCCGGAGATGGCGCGCGCTTATGGACGTTCGGTGAATCTGGCACGGGAGGCCGGATTTGATTCTGTAGAGATTCATGCAGGGCATGGCTATCTCATCAGCCAGTTCTTGTCCCCGTCCACCAACCATCGGAAAGACGAGTTCGGAGGCTCGTTGCAGAACCGTATGCGTTTTATGGATATGGTGATGGAAGAAGTGATGAAGGCTGCCGGCAGTGATATGGCTGTGCTGGTGAAGATGAACATGCGCGACGGTTTCCGTGGAGGGATGGAGCTGGACGAGACGATGCAGGTGGCCCGGAGGCTGGAGCAGTCGGGAGCACATGCGCTGGTCTTGAGCGGTGGGTTCGTCAGTAAGGCGCCGATGTATGTCATGCGGGGCGAAATGCCTATCCGCAGCATGACGCATTACATGACCTGCTGGTGGTTGAAATACGGTGTACGCATGGTAGGCAAATGGATGATACCGAGCGTACCGTTTAAGGAAGCCTATTTCCTGGAAGATGCCTTGAAATTCCGTGCCGCCTTGAAGATACCGTTGGTTTATGTGGGTGGCCTGGTTTCCAGGGACAAGATAGATGAGGTGCTGGATGACGGCTTCGAGGCTGTGCAAATGGCACGTGCTCTGCTCAATGAGCCGGGGTTCGTCAACCGCATGCGTGCCGAAGAGAATGCACGTTGCAACTGCCGGCATAGTAATTATTGCATTGCCCGGATGTATTCCATCGAGATGGCATGCCATCAGCATTTGAAGGAGGAGCTTCCACCTTGTCTGAAAAGGGAGATAGAGAAAATCGAAGCGAAAGGCTGATTTTTAGTTTTTAATTTTCAATTTTTAATTATTAAAGTGAATTTAGCTGTTATAACCGGGGCAGACGGTGGCATGGGCATGGAAATTACCCGCGCAGTGGCAACTGCCGGCTATCAGGTCATCATGGCATGCCGTGACCCCCAAGCTGCCGAACCCAAGCGGCAACTGCTGATGCGTGAAACCGGTAATCCGCGTATTGAGACTGCTCCCATTGATTTAGCATCTCTGGCTTCAGTGGCCGCATTTGCAGAGCATCTGTTGAAGCGGGGAGAGCCGTTGGCGTTGTTGATGAACAATGCCGGAACCATGGAAACGGAACGCCGCATTACCGAAGACGGACTGGAACGGACGGTGAGTGTCAATTATGTAGGGCCTTACCTGCTGACCCGCAAGCTGCTGCCATTGATGGGAGAGGGGAGCCGTATTGTGAATATGGTATCTTGTACGTATGCCATCGGTCATCTTGACTTTCCGGATTTTTTCCTCCGGGGAAGAAGGGGGGACTTTTGGCGCATTCCTATATATAGCAACACGAAGCTGGCATTGACTCTGTTCACCATCGACTTGGCCAGTCGCGTCAAGCACAAAGGTATTGTTGTGAATGCGGCCGACCCGGGGATTGTGTCTACCAATATCATCACCATGCATATGTGGTTCGACCCGCTGACAGATATGCTTTTCAGGCCTTTTATCCGTACTCCCCGTAAGGGAGCTGCAACGGCTGTCGGCTTATTGCTGGATGAGGATGCCGGTAAACGTACGGGTACATTGAATGCCAGTTGCCGTCCCAAGTCTCTTTCGGAGAAGTATACCCGGCATGTACAGATGGAAGAACTGTGGGAGAGGACGGAAAATATAGTGAAGAAATGGTTGTAAAAAACAGAGAAGGCGCATATGTCGCCTTCTCTGTTTATGGGGTATCTGAACTGTCTGTCATCAGATCGACAGTTCTCTCAATACATTTACAAGGTCTTTTTTGATGGGTTTGTCATTTTTGATGGCTTTCGTGAAAGGAACGTATACCACTTCATCGTGGTCAATGCCTATCATGACATTGCGCTGTCCTTCCATGATGGCGTCGATGGCGGCTGCACCCAGACGGCTGGCAAGGATACGGTCGTGTGCCGTAGGGCTACCGCCGCGTTGCAAGTGACCGAGGATGGTTACGCGTACGTCATATTGGGGGTATTCGTTCTTTACACGCTCTGCATAGTGCATTGCACCGCCGGTCAGTTCACTCTCGGCTACCAGTACGATACTGCTGTTCTTGGATTTCCGGAAACCGTTCTTGATGAATTCTTCCAGTTGGTCCACTTCCGTACTGAATTCTGGGATAATGGCTGCTTCTGCTCCGGAGGCGATGGCGCCGTTCAGAGCGAGGAAACCGGCATCGCGTCCCATGACTTCTACGAAAAACAAGCGCTCATGGGAAGTGGCTGTATCACGGATTTTGTCCACGGCATCCAGGATAGTGTTCAGCGCGGTGTCGTAGCCGATAGTGGTATCTGTTCCATAAAGGTCATTGTCGATAGTTCCCGGCAGACCGATACAAGGCACGTCAAACTCTTGTGCAAAGATACGAGCACCGGTCAGCGAACCGTCGCCTCCGATAATCACTAGGGCGTCAATGCCTTCTTTCTTCATGTTGTCGTAAGCAATCTGGCGGCCCTCGGGAGTCGTGAACTCTTTGCAGCGGGCTGTCTTCAGGATTGTACCACCCAGCTGGATGATGTTGCTGACATTCTGGCTTTTGAATTCTTTGATTTCGCCGGTTACCAGACCTTTGTAACCTCTATATATACCTTTAACTGAAAGTCCGTTGTAAATAGCCGAACGTGTCACGGCACGTATGGCTGCGTTCATTCCCGGAGCATCACCTCCTGATGTCAAGATACCAATGCACTTAACTGTTCCCATAACAATCTTTTTGTTTAGTATTAATAATCATGATGAAAAATAGATTTGGACTATTTTTTCATGCCGCAAAGATAGTAAAAAGCTGAGGCGGTGACTAATAAATTACGTTAATTTGCTGTTCCAAAAGGATGACAAACTGTTATTTAAGTTTTGACTTTATGGCTTCTGAAATTTCTTCCATCAGCCATTTGGGGGTGGAAGTGGCTCCGCAGACACCGATGGAATTGGCACCGGCTAACAGAGAACTATCTATTTCTTCGGCACTGTCTATCAAATGTGAATTGGCATTGACTTTTTTACACTCACTAAACAGCATCTTGCCGTTAGAGCTTTTTTTGCCGCTGACAAAGAATATTAAATCATGGGAAGCTGCAAATTTCCGGATATTAGGTATCCGGCTTGCTACTTGTCGGCAGATAGTGTCGTATGATTCAAAAGTAACTTCCGGTGAGATGTGTCCCTCTATGTATTTTACAATGTTTTGAAATCCGTCCAGAGATTTTGTGGTCTGGGAATAGAGCCGGATGTCTTTGCTGAAATCCAGTTTCCTTGCCTCTTCCTGCTTTTCGATAACGATGGCCTTTCCCGTAGTTTGACCTACCAGTCCCAGTACTTCGGCGTGTCCATTTTTGCCATAGATGACAATTTGTTTGTCTTGGCCGTCTTCCTGGACATACTCTTGCTTTATCTTCTTTTGCAGGCGGAGTACGACCGGGCAGGTTGCGTCAATGATTTCTATATTGTTGCGGCGGGCAATGTCATAAGTTTCGGGGGGTTCTCCATGAGCGCGAAGCAGCACCTTGGCGTTGTGGAGGTGGTTGAATTCCTCATGGTTGATGGTAATCAGTCCCATTGCTTTCAGGCGTTCCACTTCACGGCTGTTGTGAACGATGTCTCCCAGACAATAGAGGGTTCCTCCTTTCGCCAGTTCCTCTTCTGCCTTGTTTATTGCGGTGACAACTCCGAAACAGAAGCCGGAGCCTTCGTCTATTTCTACTTTTGCCATATCCGGTTCAGTTCTTCTCCTTTATAACCCGTTCGAATTGTTCGGCCAGCCATTCCTTTTGTTGGGAAATACTCAGGTGGCTGTTGTCCAACAATAAAGCGTCAGAAGCTTTGCGCAGCGGACTTACTTCCCGGTTTTGGTCAATATAGTCCCGTTGTTTCACATTTTCCAGAATTTCGTCAAAGCTAGCTTCTTCCCCTTTGGCCTTCAGTTCGTCATAGCGGCGTTGTGCCCGTATCTCGGGGGTGGCGGTTACAAAAATTTTCAGCTCGGCATCCGGAAAAACGGTAGTGCCGATGTCGCGCCCGTCCATAACGATACCCTTGGCCTTGCCCATCTCTTGTTGCTGTGCCACCATAGCTTCGCGTACGAAATCCAATGTTGCAATGGGGCTGACACGTGAAGATACTTCCATGGTACGGATTTTGTTTTCTACATTTACTCCGTTCAGGTAGGTATCCGGGCGTCCGGTTTCGGGGTTCAGGCGGAAAGAAATATGTATATTCTTTATTAGACTTTTCAGTTTTTCGGCATCTATGCGGTCACCCTGGAAAATACCATTCTCTATACTATATAATGTTACTGCCCGATACATGGCACCACTATCTATATATATGTAACCGATTTCGCGGGCGAGGTCTTTGGCCATAGTGCTTTTCCCGCAAGAGGAAAAACCGTCGATTGCTATTGTTATCTTTTTCATGACTTTTATGCTATAGTTATATAGGTATAACACCTGCAAAACAGAAAATTTCAATATTTCACTTAAAATTCTTGCCAAAGATACGGTATTTTTAAAATATCTCGTTACATTTGTGGCACAAAAGCACATGGAGGCTTTTGAAGGATTAAAAAAAATGAAAATGGAGCGCCTATTGTGTGAAAAAAAACAGCAGAGCGTGAACATTCTTGGGAAAAGTGCTATATTTGCCCCAAATGAGAAACACTAAAATTATATTATAAATTATGGAAATTAAGAAATCACCTAAGGCAGACCTGGAGAGTAAGAAGTCGACTTGGCTGCTTGTCGGTTATGTAATCGTGCTCGCCTTCATGTTTGTTGCGTTCGAGTGGACAAAGCGTGACATCAAGATTGACACGAGCCAGGCTATTACCGACGTATTTTTTGAAGAGGAAATCATCCCTATTACAGAACAGCCGGAGCAGGTTACTCCTCCGCCTCCCGAGGCCCCTTCAATTGCAGAGACGTTGACTATCGTTGAAGACGATGCTGACGTGGAAGAAACGGCCATTGTATCTTCTGAAGAATTGAACCAGGCTGTGGAAATCAAATATGTTCCCGTAGCAGTGGAAGAGGAAGAACCGGAAGAACAGACTATCTTCGAGGTGGTAGAACAGATGCCTGAGTTCCCGAATGGTGGTATGGCTGGTTTGATGCAGTATTTGAGCAAGAACATTAAATATCCTACTATTGCACAGGAAAACGGAACTCAAGGCCGTGTAACTGTACAGTTCGTGGTTAATAAGGACGGTAGTATCGTAGATGCTAAAGTTCTGAGAGGCGTTGACCCGTATTTGGACAAAGAAGCTGTCCGCGTGATTATGGGCATGCCGAAGTGGAAACCCGGTATGCAGCGTGGTAAACCCGTTCGTGTTAAGTATACTGTGCCTGTAATGTTTAGATTGCAGTAATAAAATATCTATAAGTGGGAGAGGCTGCCGGAATGCAGCCTCTTTTCATTATCCGCTATTTCCTAAATTCTGAAAATGCCATGTTTACAGCTTCCGAGCTTTTAGAAAGAATAAATTCTCATATTGCAGAATTGCAGTTTATCCGTACTCCTCAAGGTTTATATGCTCCCGTTACCTATGTGTTGTCCATGGGCGGAAAAAGAATCCGTCCGGTATTGATGTTGATGGCCTACAATCTGTATCAGGAGGATATTGCCCGTATTTTTAACCCTGCAACGGGGATTGAAGTGTATCATAATTATACTCTTTTGCATGACGACTTGATGGACCGTGCAGACCGTCGCCGTGGTAAGGAGACGGTACATAAAGTTTGGGATGACAATGCTGCCATCCTTTCGGGGGATGCAATGCTTGTATTAGCTTATCAGTTTATGGCTCAATGTCCGGTTGAACACTTGAAAGAGGTGATGGATATATTTAGCTTGACTGCACTGGAAATCTGTGAAGGACAACAACTGGATATGGAGTTTGAACATCGGAAGGATGTGAAGGCAGAGGAGTATCTGGAAATGATTCGTCTGAAAACTTCGGTATTGTTGGCTGCAAGCTTGAAGATTGGCGCTCTTTTGGGAGGGGCTTCTTCTGAAGATGCGGAGCGGTTGTATGATTTTGGCATGAACTTGGGTGTCGCTTTTCAGTTGAAAGATGATTTCCTGGATGTTTATGGCGATGCTGCCGTCTTTGGAAAGAATATTGGAGGTGATATTCTGTGCAATAAAAAGACCTACATGCTGATAAAGGCTTTTGAACATGCGGATGAGGAGCAGTTGACCCGCTTGAATGCTTGGGTGGATGCTGTTGCATTCAACCCGGAGGAGAAAGTTGCTGCGGTGACGGAACTGTATAATCGGATTGGCGTCAAGGAACTGTGTGAGAAAAAGATGGAAGAGTATTGTGAACGCGCAATGGAAAGTCTGTTGGCGGTGAAGGTGGCGGATGAAAAGAAAGAGGAATTGAAGAACTTGATGGCTAACCTGATGCATCGGGAAGTATAACTTTAAATCCGGGAGAAAATGCCTTATAGAAGATTGCCTAATACAGATCAAGCGAGAATACGGGCGCTGAAAGCAGTGGTCGTCAAGGGTGATATATGTAATGTGTATGATTTGGCCGTATCTTTGAAGGCGTTGACTGATGCGCGGAATTTTCTTACAAAGTTTGAAGCTGCGCAAGCTTATTATGCCGACTGTTTTGAGCGGCAGGCTCGGGCGGGACGTAAGCATCAGGCTAATGTAAAGACTGCCCGTCTGTATATTTCTCATTTTATCCAGGTGTTGAATTTAGCTGTCATCCGTTCTGAAGTGCGTATTGCTCATAAGGAATATTACGGTTTGGACACAAGCAACAATAATGTGCCTGATTTATCGACAGAGCCTGCCTTGGCAGAGTGGGGGCGTAAAATCGTGGATGGGGAAAACAAACGTATATCCCAGGGAGGAATTCCCATTTATAACCCTACGATTGCAAAAGTGAGGGTGCATTATGATATTTTCATGGATAGTTATGAGAAGCAAAAGAATCTTCAATCTTTGACAGCCCGCAGTTTGGACACCTTGGCTTCGATGCGTGCAGAGGCGGATGGTTTGATTTTGGATATATGGAACCAGGTTGAAAAGAAATTCGAGGAGGTCACTCCCAATGAGAAACGTTTGGATTTATGCCGTGATTATGGAATAATCTATTATTACCGTACCGGTGAGAAACGTAAAGAGTAAGTTGAAGAATGAGATTGATTGATTCACATTCCCATCTTTTTTTAGAAGAGTTTGCAGAGGATTTGCCTCAAGTGATGGCTCGTGCCCGTGAGATAGGAGTCACGCATATTTTTATGCCCAATATCGATAGTACCACCATAGAGCCTATGCTTCGGGTCTGCCGTGAATATAAAGGGTATTGCTATCCGATGATTGGATTGCACCCCACGTCTGTGGATGCGGATTATGAAAAGGAGTTGGAAATAGTGGCCCGGGAGCTGGCTTCACCGAATGAATTTGTTGCGGTTGGCGAGATTGGTATGGACTTGTATTGGGATAAGACTTTTCTTAGAGAGCAGCAAAGGGTGTTGGACAAGCAGATTGAGTGGGCTTTGGAATACGGTTTGCCGGTAGTGCTGCATTGTAGGGAAGCGTTTGACCATATATATAATGTGTTGAAACCCTATCAGCAGACTCCTTTGAAAGGAATTTTCCATAGTTTTACGGGAACCTCGGAAGAGGCCTGCAGGATTATGGAATTTGCGGATTTCATGATAGGAATAAATGGTGTGGTGACTTTCAAGAAATCCACTTTGCCCGAAGTCTTGAAGAATATTCCTTTGGAACGCATCGTGCTGGAAACCGATTCCCCTTATCTGACTCCGGTTCCCAATCGAGGCAAGAGGAACGAAAGCGCATATGTTAAGGATACTTTGGTAAAGGTGGCCGGAATCTATGGGAACTCTCCTGAAAAGGTGGCCCAGGTTACTTCTGATAACGCTTTAAAAGTGTTCGGAATGCTCAAATAAGCTCTTTAAGATTTTAAAGTTTATTAATTTTGAGATTTTATTTAATATAAAACGGGGAGAATGAGGCAGAACAACAAAAAAAAGAATACATTTGTAGCTGAAAACGCTGGTGGTTCGCATTTTTTTTGTAATTTGCACCCGATTTCAGAAAAGGCGTCTATTGGAGAGATGCTCGAGTGGTTGAAGAGGCACGCCTGGAAAGCGTGTATACCCCTAAAGGGTAT
>ENA-OZFT01000103-OZFT01000103.1-human-gut-metagenome-genome-assembly--contig:-NODE-103-length-20267-cov-13.477538_pt1 | contig 20267 bp, 9 predicted proteins | sample MGYA00244620_ERZ653638 | MGnify/ENA primary metagenome ERZ653638 (study PRJEB26926, sample SAMN06164931) | human gut metagenome | biome: ENVO:00009003; feature: ENVO:2100002; material: ENVO:00002003...
TTGCCACCGTGCTTACCATCATCATATTACTTTTCGGACTGATCGGTTACAATACATTGGGAGTCCGCGAATATCCTTCGGTAGATAATCCGATCATCTCTGTTAGCTGTAGTTACTCGGGTGCCAATGCCGATGTAATCGAGAATCAGATAACCGAGCCTTTGGAACAAAACATCAACGGTATTCCGGGAATCCGTTCTTTGTCCAGTGTCAGCCAACAAGGACAATGCCGTATCACAGTGGAATTTGAATTATCCGTCGATTTGGAAACTGCCGCCAATGACGTACGTGACAAAGTGTCCCGCGCACAACGTTACCTGCCACGCGACTGTGACCCTCCTACTGTATCCAAGGCTGATGCCGATGCAACGCCTATCCTGATGGTAGCTATCCAAAGTGACAGCCGCTCTCTGTTGGAACTGAGTGAAATAGCAGACTTGACCGTAAAAGAACAACTGCAAACCATTTCGGATGTAAGCAGCGTATCTATTTGGGGAGAAAAACGTTACTCCATGCGCTTATGGCTCGACCCCACCAAGATGGCAGGGTATGGCATTACTCCGGTAGATGTAAAGAACGCGATAACCAATGAAAATATAGAACTCCCTTCGGGCAGCATTGAAGGTAATACCGTAGAATTGACCTTACGCACCATGGGACAAATGCACACCGCTAAAGAATTCAATAACATCATATTAAAAGAAGTAGGCGGAAGAGTTGTCCGTTTCAGCGATATCGGTTACGCCGAACTAGGTCCGGCAGATATCAAGAGTTATATGAAAATGAACGGAGTGCCGATGGTAGGTGTCGTTGTCATTCCACAACCCGGTGCCAACCATATCGAAATCGCCGATGCCGTATACCAACGTATGGAGCAGATGAAAAAGGATTTGCCCGACGATGTGAAATACAGCTATGGCTTTGATAACACTAAGTTTATCCGCGCTTCTATTGATGAAGTAAAAAGTACGGTGTATGAAGCGTTCGTACTGGTTATCATCATCATTTTCCTGTTCTTGCGCGATTGGCGCGTGACACTGATTCCCTGCATCGTTATTCCGGTTTCATTGATCGGAGCTTTCTTTGTGATGTACATAGCAGGTTTCTCCATCAATGTGCTGACCATGCTGGCGGTGGTATTGTCTGTAGGTTTGGTAGTGGATGACGCCATCGTTATGACAGAGAATATCTATATCCGCATAGAACGAGGTATGCGTCCGTTCGAAGCAGGAATAGAAGGGGCAAAAGAAATTTTCTTCGCTGTTATCTCCACCACTATCACCCTGGTGGCAGTGTTCTTGCCCATCGTATTTATGGAAGGAACCAGCGGACGTTTATTCCGTGAGTTCAGTTTCGTTGTGGCAGGTTCGGTCATCATTTCTTCCTTTGCCGCATTAACGTTCACCCCTATGCTGGCAACCAAGTTATTGATTAAACGGGAAAAACAGGGATGGTTCTACCAAAAGACAGAGCCTTTCTTTGAAGGTATGAACCGCATATATGCCCGTTCACTGAATGCTTTTCTTAAAAGACGCATATGGGCAATACCTGTTACAGTGATTATGTTGATAGCCATCGGAGTACTTTGGGGCCAAATACCCGCTGAAATGGCTCCTATGGAGGACCGTTCGCAAATAAGTATCAATACACGTGCAGCTGAAGGAGCCAGCTATGAATACATCCGTGATTATACGGAAGATATCAACAATCTGGTAGATTCTATTATACCCGATGCAGAATCAGCAACCGCACGCGTTTCCAGTGGCAGTGGAAATATACGTATCACATTGAAAGATATCAAAGATCGTGATTATACCCAGATGGAAGTTGCCGAACGTATTTCACAGGCCATCCGCAATAAAACGAAAGCACGTGCCTTTGTGCAACAACAGTCTTCTTTCGGCGGGCGGAGAGGAAGTATGCCCGTACAATATGTACTACAAGCTGTCAGTATAGAAAAACTGGAGAAAGTATTACCGGATTTTTTAAGCAAAGTATATGATAACCCTACTTTCCAGATGGCGGACGTGGACCTGAAGTTCAGCAGCCCAGAAATGAGAGTGAATATTAACCGTGATAAGGCAGGCACAATGGGAGCCACTGTGCGTGATATAGCCGAAACACTGCAATACGGTCTCAGCGGACAACGTATGGGCTATTTTTATATGAATGGAAAACAATATGAGATTTTGGGCCAGATAAACCGCCAACAACGTAATACACCGGCCAATATCAAATCTATTTACATACGAAGCGACAAAGGGGAAATGATTCAATTGGACAATCTGGTAGAATTTGTAGAATCCGTAGCTCCTCCTAAATTATACCACTACAACCGTTTTATTTCCGCTACCGTATCTGCCGGACTAGCAGATGGAAAGACCATCGGACAAGGTTTGGAAGAAATGGATAAAATCGCCGCCCAGACTTTGGACGAAACCTTCCGTACCGCCTTGTCGGGAGACTCCAAAGACTATCGGGAAAGTTCATCCAGCCTGATGTTTGCTTTCATTCTGGCATTGATACTTATCTATCTTATTCTGGCAGCACAGTTCGAAAGTTTCAAGGATCCTTTCATTATCATGCTTACCGTTCCGCTAGCCATTGCAGGAGCACTGATTTTCATGTATGCCGGAGGTATCACGATGAACATATTCAGCCAAATCGGCATTATCATGTTAATAGGTCTAGTGGCAAAGAATGGTATTTTGATTGTGGAATTCGCCAATCAGAAGCAGGAGGGCGGAGAAAACAAGATGCAGGCCATCCGGGATGCCGCTTTGCAACGCTTGCGCCCTATTCTCATGACAAGTGCCTCTACCGTATTAGGTTTGATTCCACTGGCATTCGCAACAGGAGAAGGCGCCAATCAACGTATCGCCATGGGTACGGCTGTTGTGGGAGGAATGTTAGTATCTACTTTCCTGACCATGTATATCGTACCGGCTATTTATAGTTATATATCTACCAACCGAAACGTTAAAACAGAAATTGTATGAAACGAATCATTATAACTTTATGTATCTGCACCGCATGGGTGGCTTCCACCTATGCGCAATATCCTTATACGCTGAAAAAATGTCTGGAGGAAGGGCTTGCAAACAATTATTCCATACGTATCACCCGTAATGAAGAACAAATCAGCCATAACAATGCCACATTAGCAAATGCCGGTTATCTGCCAACTGTTGATTTGTCTGCCGGATATACAGGAACGTTGGACAATACGGATACCAAAAGCAGAAGTACAGGCACTACAGCCAGTGAACGAAACATCTACGACCAAACCTTAAAGGCCGGGCTGGATGTAAACTGGACTCTGTTCGACGGATTCAATATCAGCACCACCTACAAAAAACTTAAGGAATTGGAACACCAGGGAGAAACCAACACGCGTATCACCCTTGAAGATTTCATAGCGGGACTCACTGCCGAATACTATAATTATGTACAACAGGAAATCCGTCTGAAGAACTTCCTTTACGCTGTGTCTTTATCCAAAGAACGCCTGCGCATTGTAGAAGAACGATACCATATCGGTAATTTTTCCCGGCTGGATTATCAACAAGCCAAAGTGGACTTCAATGCAGACAGTGCACAATATATGAAACAACAAGAACTGGTGGTTACCTCACGTATCAACCTGAACGAGTTAATGGCTGTACAGGAAGTCAACCGGCCGCTACGTGTCAATGACTCTATCATAACAGTGAATGACGCGCTGAATTATGATGAATTATGGGAATCCACCCTTAAGACGAATGCCAACCTGCTGAAAGCTGATCAAAATACAACAATTGCCCAATTGGATTACCGTCAGGTTCTATCCCGTAATTATCCCTATGTGAAATTGAACGCCGGTTATGGCTATACATTCAACAAATATGAAACAAACGCCACCAGCCGGAGAAGCAATTGGGGACTAAACGGAGGAATTACCGTAGGCATTAACCTATGGGATGGTAACCGTCGCCGTGAAAAGCGCAATGCCAGCCTGCAAATACGTAACTCGCAACTGGAAAGAGAACAACTGGAATTGGGTTTGAAAGCAGATTTAAGCAATCTGTGGCAAGCCTATCGCAATAATTTACGTTTATTAAATTTGGAACGCCAAAATCTGGTTGCCGCCCGTGAAAACCATGAAATAGCCAAAGAACGTTATCTGCTGGGAGATCTCTCCGGTATCGAGATGCGTGAAGCCCAAAAGAGTCTGCTTGATGCGGAAGAACGTATTTTATCTGCTGAATATAACACCAAAGTCTGTGAAATTTCCCTGCTCCAACTAAGTGGAAGAATAACGAAATATCTTGAATAATCGTTATAGCCTTTACTTATAGCTTGTAATTCATAGCAGTTATCCGTACCTTTGCACACAATTATCACTAAGTACGTTGTAAAAAGATATGGGATTATTTATCAAGAAACCTTTTGCTGCATTACAAGCCGAAGCCTATGAGTCTGGAAACAAGACCCTGAAAAGAGTCTTGGGACCATGGAGCTTAATCGCATTAGGAGTAGGTGTTATCATCGGTGCCGGATTATTTTCCATCACCGGAACAGTGGCCGCAGGATACACAGGTCCTGCCATTACTTTATCTTTTGCCATAGCGGCAATCGGTTGTTGTTTTGCCGGTTTATGCTATGCTGAATTTGCTTCCATGATACCTGTAGCAGGTAGTGCTTATACATACTCATATGCTACAATGGGCGAACTTATAGCATGGATTATCGGCTGGGATCTAGTATTGGAATATACTGTTGCCGCTACTACCGTCAGTATCAGTTGGAGCAGATATCTCGTTGTTTTTTTGGAAGGAGTGGGGATCAATATACCCCATGCATTTGCTGCTTGTCCCTGGGACGGAGGTATTGTGAATATACCGGCCGCACTGATTGTAGTGCTGATGAGTATTTTTCTGATTCGTGGAACAGAAGGAAGTTCTATTTTTAACGGCTTCATTGTATTCCTGAAGGTGGCAGTGATTCTTATTTTCGTTGTATTAGGATGGAAATACATTAATGCAGAGAATTATGTTCCTTATATCCCTGCCAATACAGGTACTTTAGGCGAGTTCGGATTCTCGGGCGTATTGCGTGGAGCAGCGATTGTATTTTTCGCCTTTCTTGGTTTTGACGCCGTAAGTACAGCCGCTCAGGAAACAAAAAATCCGAAGCGGGATATGCCCGTCGGCATTCTAGGTTCCCTGCTGATTTGCACCATTCTTTATATGGTATTTGCTTACGTAATGACGGGAGTTGCCCATTATTCTGACTTTGCAGGACAACAAGGTATCGCACCTGTTGCCGTAGCGATTGACCACATGGGACATGCAGATGCCACAGGAGTAATTCATCCGGATTATCCGTGGTTGAACCGGGCCATCGTACTGGCTATCCTGTTTGGTTACTGCTCGGTTATTATGGTAACTTTGCTAGGACAAAGCCGCGTATTTCTAAGTATGAGCCGCGACGGACTGTTGCCTCCTTTCTTTTCAAAGATTCACGAGAAATACCGGACACCGGCACACAGTAATTTGTTATTCATGGCCATTGTAGGAGGGCTGGCAGCATTTGTTCCGGCACGTGTAGCCGGAGAAATGACCAGTATAGGTACCTTATTCGCCTTCACATTGGTTTGCGCGGCAGTATTGATCGTGCGCAAAAGTATGCCTGACGTACATCGTGCCTTTAAAACTCCTTTTGTTCCCACGGTACCGATTCTAGGCATCCTTACCTGCCTTTGTATGATGTTGTTTCTTCCGGCTGATACTTGGATCCGATTGGTATTATGGATGCTGATAGGTCTGGATGCTTATGCCTGCTACGGAGTAAAACACAGCAAGCTAGAGCATAATGTAAAACGACGCAAAGGACTCACCATATTGAATATGGCAGGAATCGCCCTGTCTGTACTTTCAGTTATTACAGGATTATGGCATCAACAGACTGTAGGCTGGGAGGAAGACAAGACATTGCTCGCTATTTCATTCGTCTTTGCGTTCACACATTGTGCATTCTATATGGTACGTATCTGGAAACAGACATCCGAAAAGAAGAAGTAAGCGTTTTCTACACGCTATCTGCTTCCATAACTTTCATTCACTGTAAGGGGTAAATTCAATCACCCCCTACCGTGAATAAAGTTATCATAATTTCATACCCATCAGTTCTGAACCCATAATCAAGCCTTATAACCTATGAAAGTCTTAAGTTATCCATAGTAGAAAGAACATTTAAAAAACTTCTTCAAAAATGTTTTTAGCTACTACCACAGTATTTCCTTCAGGAATTGAGGAATAGAATCCTGTTTCTTTAGTCCATGCTTCTTCCAAGGTATAAAAATCAAGTTCCTCCGGTTGCTTTCCATCCAGGACACAAGCTAAATAATCAAAATAAGCCTTCCATCTCATAAAATAAAAATCTTTCAAAATGCCATTCCATTCTTTATGAGCATAATCACGAAGTCCGCCTTGATCTGCCGCTACACGATTTCCCCATGTAGTAATCTGAACACGTGCATTCCATTCGTATAATGCTTTTTCTTCCTGGGTCTGTCCTGCTGAACGTGCCGCTTCAATCCAAGTTCCAACCTTGAATTCTTTCCGGGTACCCAGCAAGTGGTCTTGCAATAGAATAAGATGCAGAAAATGCTGTGAAGCCAACTCAAATACTTGCTTGTCTCCTGCCCGGAACGCAGCCGTTACCACTTTTTGCATCAAACGCCCCTTTTCTGCCAATGCCTGCCGTAGCACATCCACCAAATCGAACTCAAAATTATTATTACCCTGATATTTATCAGCCACAGAAACCATCAGTCGGGCAGCCTCTATCACATCCTGCGGATTATAGTATTCTTTCATCTCCGACCAACTGGATACCTGATATACATCCAACCCCGGACGAGCACAGAATACAGACTCATGCGTTCCCTGTTGTATCTTCTCCTTGGGACTATTATAAATACCGTTACCTAGTAAATCCCAAGCTTGTTGCAAAGCCTCATCCTCTACCCCATAACGAGCATATACATATCCTTTCAACCACTCATCACGAGTAAACCGATGCTCACGCCATGGCAACTCCATCACCAGCTCATACATAACCGGGTTGTTCTCAATACCTTCCGGAGTCATCCCTACTCCACACAACGTCTTTCCGGCATGGTTATCTGTTTTCGCATCATAAAAACCATTAATTAGCGCGTCCATTTTACCATGCAATCCTATATTACCACCAAAATTCAAAAGCATACAATACACCCACCCATGTTGTCCATATCCCCCTTTGCGACACCATTCTGATGCCGGATCCCCCCATTGCGGACGGCATTCGCTGTGCAAATCCAAGACTAATAAATCTCCTGCTTCCAAATGTTCTATCATCGAAGTACGAGGGTTGTCTTGCCATGCCTGAGCCACCCACACAGCATCCGGATTTGTTTTTTTCATGGCTTTCATGATGGCTTTACCGGCTGCATCCAAATTTACTCCTTGAGTACTTCCCCCTTCATGAAACGGATCAATAGCGTAAAAACCAGTTTTTCCATACAGTTTTGTCAGTTCTTTATAATACAAAGCAGAGATTTCTTCAAAGCGTTCATCCTCCGGCTGTAAAAAGGCAGGACGATGATAGCTGCACCAAAATCCGGGATCAGCAACATTCAATCCTAATTTCTCCTTTGCATTATGGGGAACCATGCCGCAATATCCCGGCAACACAGGTTCGATGCCATATTCACGCATTCTTTTTACGATCTTCTTCTGAAGTTTCTCCTGGCGGATGTACCAGCTTTCAGGATTAGGTCCTCCCCACCCTTCCAGATTATTCATCAACCACCAAGCTGTAAAACCCGGTCCGGCTACAAACTCATTAATTTCATCCTTAGTATATCCTAGTTTTAGAAGTACATTTCTCCAAACCGACTCAGTCCCTGTCAATGCCAGGGAAAGATTGATACCATGAAGCGCCATCCAATCTATCTCCTTTTCCCAACGCTCCCAGTCCCAAAAAGCCATGGAGTAAGAGAAAGTACAATAATTCAGATCATAACGATAGGGCAGATCCGTTTCATGCCGTTCCTTTTTAGTCACAGGGGGCAAAACAGCAGGCAGTTTTGCAGTCATTCCATTCCAAGAAAGATGTATGCCTGCATAATATTTCAAATACCAATTCAATCCGGTAGCAATATTTACATAATCATTACCCCGGATAATTACTTTATCACCTTTCTGATCGAGTTCAAAAAAATCGGTCCCCGATTTCTGACGTTCGATAATAAATTTGGAGGAAGCTCCTTTGTCGATGCGCTCTAATAATCCTGTAACAGGAGAAGAAAATAAGTTGCTTGTCACCCATAACAGCACAAACAACAATCGTAGTTTTTTCATCATATTATTAAGGTAACGGATAACACCAATTAAATAAAAAACAGAACAGCCCCCTCTCCTTTAAAGGGAGGAAGGCTGTATTAGTATTATTACGAAATAATTAATTATTTACAATTTCCAAGGCAACGCGGCTTCAACTGCTTGAAGAAGTCATTACCTTTATCGTCCACTAAAATGAATGCCGGAAAATCTTCCACTTCTATTTTCCAAATAGCTTCCATACCCAATTCCGGATATTCCACACACTCAATGCTCTTGATATTATTCTGAGCAAGGATAGCAGCCGGACCACCAATAGAGCCCAGATAGAAACCGCCATACTTCTTACAAGCATCCGTTACCTGCTGGCTACGATTACCTTTTGCCAACATTATCATGCTACCACCATGTGACTGGAACAAATCCACATACGGATCCATACGTCCTGCCGTAGTGGGCCCCATAGAACCACAAGCCATACCTTCCGGAGTTTTTGCCGGACCGGCGTAATAGATAGGATGATCTTTGATATACTGCGGCAAATCTTCGCCACGATCCAAACGTTCTTTCAATTTAGCATGAGCAATATCGCGACCTACAATAATAGTTCCGTTCAATGACAGACGGGTAGCTACCGGATATTTGGTCAATTCTTTCAGAATATCCGCCATAGGTTGGTTCAGGTCAATCTTAACCACATCTCCTTCACCTGCTTCACGAAGTGCTGCCGGAATCAGTTCACCCGGTTTATCATCCATCTTTTCAATCCAGATACCGTCTTTATTGATCTTACATTTTATATTACGGTCAGCAGAACAGGAAACACCCAGACCGATAGGACAAGAAGCACCGTGACGGGGCAAGCGGATGATGCGGACATCGTGAGCCATATACTTACCGCCGAACTGTGCACCCAAACCAATCTTATAAGCTTCTTCCAATACTTGTTTTTCCAGTTCCACATCGCGGAAAGCACGCCCGTATTCATTACCGGTAGTAGGCAGCTCGTCGTAATAGTGAGTGGAAGCTAACTTAACAGTCAGCAAGTTCTTCTCTGCTGATGTACCACCGATTACAAATGCAATATGATAAGGGGGACAAGCGGCCGTACCCAAAGTCTTCATTTTCTCAACGAGGAAAGGAACCAATGTAGCCGGATTCAATACAGCTTTCGTTTCCTGATATAAATAGGTTTTGTTCGCCGAACCACCCCCTTTAGTCACACAAAGGAACTTGTATTCCATACCCTCAGTAGCTTCCAAATCAATTTGTGCAGGCAGGTTGCATTTGGTGTTCACCTCATCGTACATAGTCAAAGGAGCATTCTGAGAATAACGAAGATTTTCTTCCGTATAAGTCTTATAAACTCCCAAGGAAAGGGCTTCTTCATCACAATAGCCGGTCCATACCTGCTGACCTTTCTCACCATGGATAATAGCAGTACCCGTATCTTGACAAAGAGGTAATTTACCTTTAGCTGAAACTTCTGCATTACGCAAGAAAGTCAATGCTACATATTTATCGTTATCACTGGCTTCGGGATCACTCAGAATCTTAGCAACCTGTTCATTGTGTGAACGGCGAAGCAAAAAAGAAACATCACGGAAAGCAGCGTTAGCCATAGCAGTCAGACCTTCTTTTTCAATTTTCAAGATAGGTTTTCCTTCAAACTCACTTACTGACACATAATCTTTAGTCAGCAAATAATACTCGGTTTTATCAGGTCCCAACGGGAACATGTGCTGATAGTGGAACGGAGGTGTTGCCATATTGATACTTATTTTTAGTTAAAAGTTATTAGTGTGACAAAGGTAGTAACTATTATCGAAATTTTTCCTTAATTAGCGTGAAAACTTTCAAGGAATGTCCTTACCTTTGCCAACTCATTAAAATAACATCGCATTATACATGAAAAAATTAGGCAAATTATTATTTATTACTTCATTACTGTTATGCTTTCTCATCCCTCGAGGATGGACACAAACCCAAGCAAAAAACCAACCGGACAGTATCGAACTCAAACTGAAGGAAATCTACACGAAACGAGAAGTCATGATTCCCATGCGTGACGGAATCAAGCTTTACACCGCTGTCTACGAACCGAAAGACAACAGCAGGCAGCATCCTATCCTGATGCACCGCAGCCCTTACTCTTGTTCCCCATACGGAGAAGGATTTGACCGTCATTTCAGGACTAATCTGAAAAACTATATAGAGCACCGATATATTATCGTCTTCCAAGATGTACGTGGACGGCATAAGAGTGAAGGGATATTTATCCAAGTACGCCCTCTCAACAAAAACAAAAAGGGTAAGAAAGATAAAAAGAATATAGACGAAGCTACGGACACATACGATACCATAGAATGGTTGATTCACAACACATATAATAACGGAAATGTAGGAACATGGGGAATCAGTTATGATGGTTTCTATGCCACTATGACAGCTTCCTCCAATCATCCGGCTTTGAAAGCTGTTTCTCCGCAAGCTCCCGTCACCGACTGGTTCCGTGGAGATGACCGTCATCACAACGGAGCCTTCACCCTGCTGCAAACCACTAATTTCCTTCCCAGACTGGAAGGACGCCACATAGGGAAAGGAGTGATGAACCAAATTGTAAAGAATGATGTTTACACAGATTTTCTGACACTCGGTACCTTTAAGAACGTGGACGACTTGGTACGTGATACTACACAGACATTGTGGAATGATATCAAAAACCACCCTGATTTCGATGATTTCTGGAAAGAGCGCGACGCACGTACCTCCTGTTATAACTTGAAGCCCGCCATATTGGTGGTAGGTGGACTGTATGACTCCGAAGACTGTTACGGAGCTTGGAATCTTTATAAAGCCATCAAAGAGCAATCACCGGATACAGATTTATATCTGACATTCGGTCCTTGGTGGCATGGAGCCTGGACAGTACGCGGGTTCCAAGGTTTCGGTAATCTGTATTTCGGCAAAAGCACTTCGGCTTATTACATGGACAATATAGAATATCCTTTTTTCCGATATTTCCTGGAAGGAAAGGGAGAAAAGCCCAAACATAAAGTAAATATATTCCATACAGGTGAAAACGAATGGAAAACATACGACGAATGGCCTGTACAAAAAACTACTGGCATACCTTATTATATACATAAAAACGGATCAGTATCCACACAAGCACCGGCAGAACAAGAGTCTTATTCAGAATATATTTCAGATATGTCACGTCCGGTACCCTATACGGCAAACCCTACCACTTACCGGACAAAAGAATTCATGGTAGATGACCAACGCTTTGCCACTTCACGTCCCGATGTCATTACTTTCATGACGGAGCCGCTATGTGATACATTGACACTGGCCGGCCCTATAGAAGTGGAATTAATGACTGCCATTAGTAGTACTGACGCTGATTTTATGGTGAAAGTAATTGATGTATATCCTGAAAAATTTGAATATTCCAAAACTGCACGCAATTATTTAAAGAGTGACTATCCAATGAGTGGGTACCAGCTGATGATTCGTGGCGAATTGTTCAGAGGACGCTTCCGTAAGGGATTCGACAATCCCCTGCCTTTCAAACCGGAAGAAATAACTCCGGTTAATTACACACTGTATGATGTGGCACACACATTCCTACCGGGACACAGACTGATGATTCAAATTCAAAGCTCTTGGTTCCCCATTATTGACCGCAATCCACAAAAATTTATTGATACCTATCATTGTACGGTAGAAGATTTTGTGATGAAACAAAAAATCAAAATTTATCATCAGCAAGGAGCTGCAAGCAGAGTTATACTACCTGTGGTAAAAAAATAAAAAAGGGAGTGTCCAAGCTCAAATGTCATCCAATAGCAAGAGCCGTATAACTACTCCAGCGTTCATACGGCTCTTTTATATATAACTACCATCTGTAACTTTTCCGAATGTTCATCTTAGTTTGAATACTCTCATCAAAAATATCATATAGAAGCAATCCGTTCTATCAACTCGTTACCTAACGCTGTTTTCGCTTCAATATGCTGCAACACCGCTGTCACAAACGGATTACTTTCAAATACCCCACGCACTTGTTCAAAATCCTGCTCCATTTCTTCACGTGATCCATCTGCACCGAACCCCGTCATAGCAGACAAAGAAAATTCCTTTTTCGCATCGGCATAGACCATTTTATCCAATCCGACAACAGCCTCCTGCCACTTCTTCACGATAGCAATAACATCCTTTGCCGTTATTTCATCGGAACGCAGATTATAAAACTCAAGCATCTTCTCGTACGCCCATGTCCACTCGTATGTATAATAATTACGATGCATCTCAACAAAACGGTCATGAATCTGATCCACATTAGTCAGAATTCCAGATTCTATATCTGCCATCAACTTCTCTATCTCACTTTTAGGAGCGATCAATCCGGAAATATCCACCCATTCTCCTGTCCCTATCTCTGTATCAGGAATCAACCGGGCACGGATTTCCTCATCACTGTTAAAACGAACTTCTTCCAAACGCTTGATTAATGAATTACCCAAAAATTTATGAATAGCCGTTTCATAAAAACGAATGCCATTATTTAAAGAAGAATTCTTAATTTTCGCACTTTGGTAAGAGTAAGTTTCTGAGGTTTCTCCGGATACTTTACGTAATTCCTTCAGAATACTACGCCCTTTCATCATTTTCTGAATAGTATAAGGACTCAACAGGTTATAATTAATTTGATCCAAACGGTTCGGATCTTTACGTTTGTCACGTTTAGGCCACTTTTGAGCATCTCGAATCGTACCTACACTCCGCAAATTTACCCCCGGCACCAAATAAGTGGTATTTTGCTGCTCTATCAGATAAGAAAAAGGCAGATTAGAAGTATCGGCATGGTTCACATGACGCCCCATAACCAAAGAAAATGCACCTACACGTGCGGGCCATAAAATATAAGAATCGGAAGTAGTCTTCGCCCCACGCTCCATAGCTCCCTGATGAATCGGACCTAACTTATACATATGGTTGCTTTGATTAGAGCCGGAACCCGCATTCATAAAAGAGAACATTCCGGCAATCAGCAAAGTAGACTTATGATGAGTCACCGTAAAGGGTCCGGCAAAAATGGCACATGCCTCACCGTTCTCTTCTTGACAATTACTAAAAAACAAAGAATCAGATGCAGAATAGTTATGTCCCAAATGACATGCCTGGCTGATAAAGCAACGGGTCAACATAGTTCCATCTTCCACATTAGAACCGCTTGATATAATAAAATCATCGCATACCACTCCATAGCCGATATGAATAGGCGCCTGCTCATTACTGTTCAAGCTGCCGTTTTTCAATCGTCCCGCCCCTTCTATCTTACAATAATCACCTATTCGTACATTCTTTATATATCCCGCATCAACAATAGTAACATGCTGGCCAATAGTACCTGTATCCGAAGCATTCTCTTCAGCATACTGGTCAATAATGGCTTTCATCCGACAAATCAATTCAGGACGATGACGATACAATGCCAAAATATAGGCCTGATGCGCTGACAGACGATCATGAATAGGCACTTCACGTCCACCCGTTTCATTCAATACAGCTACTTCAACGCCATTTCCAAACTTGCTCCAGCCATCTACCAGAATAATATCTACATTCTCTATAAATGCATAATCCCCAATTATATAGTTGGCTATATAGTTTTTTTATATTCTCAATACAACAATTATCGCCCACCGTTACATTATGCAAAGTCGCATGATACAATCCGGAATGTTTACGCATGCCACCCGCCAACATAAACTCGTCTTCAAAAACTCCCAATCTGACCCTTCCAGAAAAACGGGTATGACAAATATAGTCCGTCTTAAAGTTCTCTACTACTTCAATTTCAGCCCAATCAACCGCAGTGCATGATCTCTCTTTTAATTGTTGTATTTCTTCTTGTGTAAGTGAACGATAAGTTTTCATTTTCTATATGTATTTATTCTTCATCATAGGTTTGATAAAGAAAATCGTTATAAGGATACTTCTGTACGTGTAGCTCGCGTACCTTATTATATATAATAGTCTTCAATTCATCCATATTTATTTTCTCTCTAGCAGAAATGAAGATACAATTATCATTCAATTTCGCCATCCATGTCTTCATCAGTTCTTCCAATGTAATATTTTCCCTGGTTTTAGGAGTCAAATCATCCTCTGCTTTCTCTACATAGGTATAAGCATCTACCTTGTTAAAAACAATCATGGTAGGCTTTCCACCTGCCTCCAAATCAGCAATCGTTTTATCAACCACAGAAATTTGTTCCTCAAAATCCGGATGAGAAATATCCACCACATGAATCAGCAGATCCGCTTCACGTACTTCGTCCAAAGTTGATTTAAAGGAATCAACCAAATCCGTTGGTAATTTACGGATAAATCCTACGGTATCTGTAAGCAGAAATGGCAGATTCTCAATAATCACTTTGCGTACTGTGGTGTCCAATGTTGCAAAAAGTTTATTTTCAGCAAAGACCTCGCTTTTTGAAAGCAAATTCATTAAAGTAGATTTTCCCACATTAGTATACCCTACCAAAGCTACACGTATCATACGTCCGCGGTTTTTACGTTGAGTGGACTTCTGTTTATCAATTTCAGCCAACCGCTCTTTCAACAATGACATACGATTCAAAATAATACGACGGTCCATTTCCAACTGAGTTTCACCCGGACCACGTAATCCCACAGAGCCTTTACCTCCACCGGCACCAGATCCACCTCCCTGACGTTCCAAGTGAGTCCATAAACGTTGCAGACGAGGCAACATATACTTGTATTGGGCCAATTCCACTTGTGTTTTAGCATTTGCTGTTTGAGCCCGCATGGCAAAAATATCCAGAATCAGCGAAGTACGATCCAAGATCTTCACTTTCAGTTCAGCTTCTATATTACGTATCTGTTTAGCAGAAAGTTCATCATCAAAAATCACCATTCCGACTTCACGCTCATTTTCCTCTTCCTGATGAATATATTCCTTGATTTCTTCCAGCTTTCCTTTACCGACATAAGTCACGGAATTGGCAGCAGGCAGTTTCTGAGTAAACCTTTTCACCACTGTTGCCCCAGCCGTTTCGGCCAAGAACTCCAACTCATCCAAATACTCCTTGGTCTTACGCTCATCTTGTGTCTGAGTAATCAAACCAACTAAAATGGCAGTTTCAACCTGTGCTTCAGAAATTACAAATTCTTTCATTTATCTATCAATCTAAATAAGTTCGCGACAAATATAACAAAAAAAGAGGATGAACGTTGAACGTCATCCTCTTTTTTATTACAGTTATTCCCTATAGTTGTGGTTGTGGAGCCGCCGGATTGTTATCAGTATCACTGATTCCGGAATTGGTTTCCATTTCACATTGCGGAATCCGGTAGATCAGGATTTGTGCTTCTGCAGCTGAATTATATTGTACAGACGGGTCATAATTCGTATTCTTACGAATCACCGGCTTTTTCAAGCGCAGGATATCGAACAGTGAGAAACCTTCTCCCCAAAGCTCCATACGACGCTGCAACCAAACCTCATCCTGAAAATCCTGTGCCGAATTAGCTTTACTTGTAAAGGAAGGGTCCCGATATGTTCGTACAAAATTTTCCAATGTACTCTTTCCGCCACTCAAATTACCACCCATGGCTTCTGCCTCAGCTTTTATCAGATACATTTCTTCAACACGCATCAAAGGCCAGTCTGATGCATTGGTTGTGTTACCAAATATACTTTGATAAGCTCCGAACTTTGTATTTACATACGGAGTCAAACCAAAATATTCAACGATGGAAGTACCCTCAATCTGTTCATTATCAATCAATGAAGATTTATTATCCGGAGACAAAAACCATTGTTTACGAATATCTGTTTCGGGTATTAAATCATATAATGCAGAGTTCACCTTTCTATATCCATCGGGCACTCCTGAAGTATAACCGTTTCCGGTAAAAGAACACAAGTGCGAAGGCCAGTTGATAATACCAGTCTGGACAACATCATTATCAGGCGTAATCATCACTCCCCATAACCATGAACTTGCCGATGCCGAATTAAAGGTAGGAGTAGACACCTGAGCTAAAGTCTGAGGTGTACCGCCAGCGATGGCACGTTCTGCATCTTTAGCTGCATCCGCCCATTTTTGCATTAACAGATTAGCACGAGCACGCAATCCGTAAACTACCGTCTCATCAATCTGATCTTTGTTTGAGCCATTATCATACCCGGCCAATAAATCAGCAGCCGTATTCAGGTCACTCATAATTTGGTCATACACCTGCTGTACAGTTGCACGCGGATTATTCTGCATATCTTCATCAGTCATTGTTTCTGTAACAATAGGTACTGCCAGACTATTTTCATGACCTGCATAAGTAAACTGATAGATTTGAACCAAGTTCAGATAGTCATAAGCACGAGCAGCTAAAGCTTGCCCACGATAAACCTTCAAAGAAGAATCTTCCGTATCTGCCGCTATCAATTTCAGTACATTGTTTGCAGCTTTCAAGTGATTATAGAACGTTTTCCAAATCAATTCATCGCTTGAACTATCGTATACTCTGTCACTATAATTCTGAGATGTATTAAACCAATTATATCCATTAACCAATGCAACCAAGTCCTGCCCTCCTGATTCCAATATCATAGATACCGCAGGAATACCATAATCATTATGATAAGTAGTGGCATCATCTGAAATCGTACCAAAAGTATTTAATTTGGCTGCCATAGCATTCACTTCAGCAGTTATCAAATTAGGTCTGCCATTGATTATATCTTCTTTCTGTTCTTCAGATATGTAATCTCCTTCAGGGAATTTATCCAAATCGCAAGATGCCATTAATAAAGCGACACTTGCAAATGCTATATATTTATTTGACAATTTCATATTCTTAAAAATAGGTTGCTAAATTAGAAATTTAAAGATATACCTCCGGAAATTGTGCGGATAGGTGAATACACATTGTCAGCAGCCACATAACCTTGACGTGGATCCAGCCCTTTGCGAGCTGTCAGCAAAGCCACATTATCTGCAACAAAGAAAACACGAACACCGTCAATCTGCATTTTACGTGTCAGACTCTTTGGCAGAGTATAACCCAATGTAATATTCTGCAAACTTAAATAGTCCGAACTAGTCAAGAAACGATCTGTTAATCTGTTCGTATATTGGTCATTAATATTCATACGAGGAACATCCGTATTTTTATTTTCAGGAGTCCATGCTTTTAACATATCTTTATGCAAAGCACTACCTGTAGCTGCTACGTCCATTAATCCTTGGTAAGTATAGTCCAAAATACGTCCACCAAGCTGATATGCAAACGAAACAGAGAGATCAAAGCCATAGGCTGTGACACTTGTTCCAAAACCACCATAAACTTTAGGTAGAATATCACCTGATGCGAATCTGTTTTCAGAAGCGACAGAATAAGATTTTGTAACTGTATTACCATTCTCATCCGGAGTCACCAGCGCCCACAGACTCTCTCCTGTCTCAGAATCCACACCTACATATTTAGGTAAATAAAGCTGGTACATAGACTCGTCTTCACGATAAATCCGACCACCATCAATCAATTGTCCATTCAGTTCAGGAGATAATTCCAAGACTTTATTCTTAAAATGTGTAAGATTAAAGTTTATATTCCAGGAAAAGTTCTTGTTTTCAATTATATTGGAATACAAATCCAATTCAACCCCACGGTTTACCATTGAACCCACATTCTCGGGATAGCGGGAATAACCCATTGAAGCTGCTACCGGTTTGAAATAAAGCATATCAGTTGTTTTACGTGAGAAGTACTCAACAGAACCACCTAACTTACCACCCCAAAAAGCAAAATCAAATCCAGTATTAAAGCTATGTGAAGTTTCCCAAGTAATATCCTTATTACCTTTATAATATAAAGAAGTTGAAAAATCACCATTACTGTTTGCCAATGTATACTGGTCTTGATACGGATAGTAGTTACGGTACAAACCACCTTGGAACATCAAGTTATCATTACCTTGCAAACCATAGCTAATTTTAAATTTCAACATATCAATCCAAGACTGGTTTTCCAAGAATCTCTCTTTGCTCAATAACCATCCTGCTCCTACAGACCAGAAGTTACCCCAACGATTATCCGGGTGAAAGCAAGAAGAAGCATCACGACGGAAAGAAGCTGAAACAAAATACCGCCCATCATAGTCATATTGCGCACGGAACAACCATCCTTCTGTTGCATAATTACGAGAATATGAATTATTGCTCTGGTTCATAATACCATTGCCTAATTCAGGAACATTCGGATCGTACAATTTCTCACGTTGTCCGTACAAATATTGATATTTATAGTCATAACTTTCATGTCCGGCCAAAATATCCACATTATGAACATCATTAAATGTTTTGTTGTATGTCAACAAATACTGCTGATTTACACTAAATGTACGCTCAGTAGCTACACTGATCAAACCTCCGACTCCGCTAGTTTCGGAATACTGTCCGTAGAAGGGGTTAACCATATTTGTAGAACGCACATTATTTACATCAACACCTATATTCACTTTTGCCTTGATTCCATTCCATATATCAATATCAGCAGACCATTTTCCACTAACCACATCACCAGAATATTTCATTTTATCCAACATATAACTTGCCAACGGATTTGCATTAGGAATAGTATTACGGCTACCATTCGAATCTTGTCCTTGCTTTCCATAATCATAACGAAGGAAACCTCGATTATCTACCATAATATTGCCCTGTGCATCACGAACATACATAGGATAAATAGCTCCCATAATATTTGACGCATAAAAGATATTTGCATTTGAGGTACCACCCTCAGTATCCTGTTCACGGCTATCATAATGAGTAAATGATACATTTCCTCCCATTTTCAACCAAGGCTTCACTTGATAGTCAGCTTTCAAACGTGCAGAATAACGTTGAAAACCAGAGTTAGGAACAATTCCCTTATCATCCAAATAGCTGGCCGACATATAATAATTCATTTTTTCGGTCGCACCGCTAATACTTAAATTATACTCTTGGCGCAGATTATTTTCAAAAATTTCATCCGACCAATTATCCGGAATATAATAATATGTACCATCAGAATAACCTAATGTCGCACTAGGATTCAATTTGCCATCCATACCGATCAGTTGCTGTCCTTGAGGAATGGAATACACCTGATATCCCAAATATGTAGAAGAAAGCATCGCTTGATTAGCGTACGCATTAGCTTTAACCAAGTCTCCGGCTGCCGCATATCCTTTCAAATCAGCATTATAGATAGAAGAATAGTTTAATTCATAGAATGTAGCCGGATCCGTAATTGTTTCATAATTAGGTACTCCACGTTTATTTATACCCCATTTAGCATCAAAAGTAACACGGGCTTCCCCACTCTTACCACGCTTGGTAGTAATCAAAATTACACCATTGGCACCACGTGCACCATACAGAGCGTTAGAAGCAGCATCTTTCAACACTGTCATCGATTCTATATCAGAAGTGCTGATAGCAGAAATTTCACCATCATACGGAACTCCGTCTACCACATACAAAGGTTTGTTACTAGCCGATATAGATCCAATACCACGAATACGCACCTCAGCATCTTTGCCCGGCTGACCATTATTACTCGTAGTTTGCACTCCGGCTACTTGACCTGCCAAAGCATTTGTCACATTTGAAGTTTGTCTCGTCGCTATTTTTTCATTTTTTATAGTGGCAGCCGAACCTGTAAATGCAGATTTTTTCGCCGTACCATAAGCCACCACCATTACCTCTTCAAGCTGTTCTGTATCAGACTTTAATACAATATTCAAGTTTGCTTTGACTGCCACTTCTTGTGTAGCCATTCCGATAAAGGAAACTACCAAAGTCTTTGCAGAAC
>ENA-OZFT01000148-OZFT01000148.1-human-gut-metagenome-genome-assembly--contig:-NODE-148-length-17430-cov-6.527655_pt1 | contig 17430 bp, 8 predicted proteins | sample MGYA00244620_ERZ653638 | MGnify/ENA primary metagenome ERZ653638 (study PRJEB26926, sample SAMN06164931) | human gut metagenome | biome: ENVO:00009003; feature: ENVO:2100002; material: ENVO:00002003...
CCCAATAACTTGATCTGATATTGACGCATAGAAACCGCCAAGCGTTTTGCTGCCACTCTCAGATTGGTTTTCCGGTTATGATCCTGACTGTACGTATCTACATAATAATAGCCTCCGCCCAGCATCTCCATAAGCGAGCAATTCTGTTTCTGCAAGCCCATCAGATTGTTGAACTGTACAGGAGCCATCATCGCCAACGTAGCAACCGGCAATCCAAAAGTCATCTTCACATCTTCTGCCTCCGGAACATCATAATACCGGGAAGCAAAATCCTGCATCATCCACTGAATGTTATCACCATCGGAAAGGAAAAAAGAAACAAAGTTTTTCTTTTTCTTGAAATCGATAGACCGGGGATCGAAAATCCGTGGCAATACCTGTTCCCGGCCTTTTTCATAAAGCAGGGACAGTAACGAATGATTATAGCTCCAGTCGCAGGGGATCATCGGATGTCCGCTTTTGGATACACGGGCTACAAATTGATCTTCACTTACTCCTTGCTCCCAACCGTATACCGGAGCATTGGGTTCCAGCCAAGCAAGCACTTCTTCGAGTAATGAAATGTTTTGTCCGGCCCCAGCATCTCCCAGTTCCTTGTTCAGGTTCAATACAAACAGATTGTTCTTGATGGCAAATTCGCGCAATTCTCCGGTTTGCACCGGCATTATGACCAGTGCCTTTTTACTGCATTTATTTCTGAATTCATGCCAAGCATCCACTGTAGTCTTTCGGGTGGCATCATATTTCATCTTATACCCCGCTTTCTCAAAATACTCCTTATCACGAATATCCACAATAATGGAATTGTAAACATGAGAAGCGACAGATGCCACTACACCACTTTCCGGATTATTCTTCACATCGGTCAATACATATCCATCGAACATTCCTTTTAACTGGACTTTTACACCATCCACAGAGGAGTATTCATTGCATGCCAGTTCAAGCCCATTCTGCATGCCTTGTTCATGTATCCCCATATCTTCCAAAGCCTGTCTGGAAAGTTTATAAGAAGTCTTTCCACCGTGGTCGCACAACCAGACTGCTATTGCACTCTTGCCTTTTTCTACCGCACGATTCGTCAATCCCGCCAAGGACTGACACAAGAGATGGTATTGCAATCCGCGCATTTTATCTGTCTCGTCTACACTATTACGGCTATCCACAGGGATTACACCCACACAACTCCAGTACTTCTTCGGCTTAGCCTTCATTCCGGGCATGTGATATTTTCCCTCATCTGCCACAGATTCAGATATCCATGGAGTTTCAGAGAAACGATAAGGAACACTGCCAATCGCTTTCAGCCCAGCAAAAAGCAATAGGAAACCAATAATAAACTTCATGATTCAACTTAAAAAAATACCTATTGAAAACTGTTATCCTACCTACTAACTATAACTGTATCTCAAAAACCGGAGAATAATTATACTTAGCCTGTATACCTTCACCCAGATCTTTGGGCAGTGCACCGATACGGAAGAAGTACTTCTGTCCGGCTTTCAACTTCTTACCTTCGTCAGAGTTCAAGTCCAATGTCAATGTAAAGACTTTATTCGCATTCCGGCTATTATTCTCAAAATTGATATCATCGCCTTCAATATTAGCCGTTACATGTGCCAGATTGAAAGAGTTGGACGGATTCTGATCCGATTGAGCAAACAGGGCCACCTTTTCGGCTTTACCTGTTCTGTGACCATACTGTAATTTAAAGGTGGCAACAATAGCGTTATTCTCTTTCTTCACAATGGGCTCTTTGATACGGATATTCGGAATCACCCTGAAATCAAGCCTATTTTCTCCTTTGTCGAAACGATATCCTTTAATCGTATCCAGCTTCACAAAGTTACCATTATTCATAATGACATCATAAGTACCGGAGAAAACAAGATTGTTTCTGTATTCCCCATTCAGCATGAGCTTCCATTGCTGCACCTTGCGGATAGCATATCCATACTCTATAACCTGCACACAAACTGCATCACCACTGGTACCAATTTCCTGCTGGATCAACTCTTCTGTTTCGGCATCAATTACCGCACCATATACTTGTGCATCCGGACCATCAAAATTATCCAGCTCGCAGCTTACCATGAAAACTGCTGCACTGATTCCGGCTATTATATATTTAATCTTTCTCATATTCTGTACTAATTTAAAAGTTAAGGATTCTGAATCATTTGGTTAATGGCATTGCGTGGTACATCTTCATAGTATTCGGAGATTGAATAGCTATTGGGACCATTCAGGCTTGCTCCCATAGTGGTTTTACGCACAAATATCAGGGAAGGATTCGTATCACGCAAATCAAGCATAGGCACCAGAATGTCATGAGAGAAATTATTCATCAACGTATGCAGCACTCTCCAACGACGCAAATCCCAGATACGGATATTCTCAAAAGCGAGTTCCACAAAACGTTCATTTCTCACATTCTCTCTTGTTAATTCTATTTCATTAGTATGTGCGGCTCTCTTACGAATATCATTCAACGCTTTTGCTGCAATAGTCTTATCCCCCAACCCGCTTTCGCAGACTGCTTCAGCATAATTCAACAACACTTCCGCATAGCGAAATACGATATAATCCAACGTCGTCTTATGATATTGCGCCGGCATACTTTCACTGATCATCTTTCTCATGAGGAAACCAGACATGGAATGAGTTCCGTCTCCTGGCCAGAAACCGGACACCTGATGCTTTTCACCTCCTAAAGAATAGTAAGTCTTACCGTCTTTTCCGGTCACTGTAGTCGGAACGCGATACAATTCTGTTCCATCCGGTTGAATCACACCGCCTTGCATCACAATCTTAGTCCCTTTCCATTCGGTACCGGGAAGTATGATGGAAGCCCACAGACGAGCATCCTTCGCTTTTTTCTCATCTCCATAAGCGATGCCATTAAACAAATCATAAGGGGTATCCTTATTTACTTTGATATAATCAGTATAACCAGTATCAAAACCTGCATTGGAATAATTGTCATTGACACGAGTCTTGACCTTTGCATCCGAACGGATACCCGGCAGGTCCGTATAATCTTCATAAGCATCTACCAAATTAAGAGCTGGAGACATTTTACCCTGTCCCTGTGTCTGGTAAGGCTCGATAAAGTAATTTAAACTGCTGGCAAACTCAGATCCTTCTTTTACAATACCTTTAATAAAAATAGCCTCTCCGTCTGTTTGGTTCGGATTAACAAAGATACTACGATAGTTCTCCTCCGCTTCCTTCGGACTGGCAGGATTCGGTTTATACAGTTTATGGTTCGATTCTGTCATAATAGTCAGGGAAGCATCAATGCAATGTTGATAAAAATAGGCTGCATTTTCAGGTTTCATTCCGGCTAAGCCTTTTGTCACAGCCTCTCCTTCCATCGGCGCCAGTTCTCCGAATTTGGCAATAGAAGCAGCATACAAAGCGGCACGAGATTTTAAAGCCAATGCCGCCCATCTGGTTGCCCGTCTGTCCGAACGTTCTTTAGGAAGTTGTGCGGCTGCAAGATCACATTGCTGCATTACATAATCCCATGTATCATACTCTGTGCTGCGTGGAACCACCAAAGCTCCCGGATTGGCCGGATCATACTCCTGCAATTCCTTGATCAGCGGTACTCCACCAAATTTTTCTGCCAGGTAGAAATATACATAAGCAGTCATGAAAGCAGCCTCTCCTTCCAGTTCTTTCTTTTCACTGTCACGAATATCCAGTGTAGGGATGATGCTTTTCAGCAAATTAATATTACGAAGCGTTTCATAGCCATGATTAAAATAATCCGCACGAATAACGTATCCCGGTGACTGCTCCCCCCACTGACTTTGTACAGCTTCCTCACAGATATTGGCATACCATAATAAACCGATATTCCCTGTCGGATTATTGAAACCTCCTTCTCCGCTGGTACCCGGCATAAACATGTAATCTTCAATAGGCAAATCGCGATAAATAGTTGCCATAAAAGCTTTTGCCCCATTAGGGTTATTAAACAGTTCATTGGGAGTGATCTTGTTATTAGGCTCAATGTCCAGCAAGTCCGTACATGCCGTAAACACAGCTGATAGACCGATAACCAAATAATATTTTATATTTTTCATATCTAACGTTTTTTATATTAGAAGCTAACATTTACACCGAAGTTGATAGAAGACGATAACGGATAATTCATCATACGATTATCCTGACCGGCTGTTTTCTCCGGATCCAGTTTCAAATCCTTCTTCAAATAAGAGTCACAGAATGTGAAGATATTATAAGCATTTACATAAACACGCAGGTTTTGCAAGCCTACATGACTGGCCCAACGTTGAGGTAACGTATAACCGACTTCAAGACTCTTCAAACGAAGATAGCTTCCATCCACCGTATTGCGGTCTGTCTCCTGTGCATTGTTCCCCATCGGATTGTAGTTGGCCACGCGGGCTGCCGGGAATCTTCCCGGAATCCAGTTGCTGTTTGCATCAAACGGATCTTCACGATGCCATCTGTCATACAGATAAGCAGATGAATTACCTTCCCAAGGTGCATAATTGCGCAGGTTGTCGGGGATCTGGATAGAATAACAGGCTGCTCCTTGGAATAGAGCCATGAAATCGAACCATTTCCATTCAGCTGTCAGAGTGACGCCATAATTCAGAGCCGGCATATTCAATCCATAATATTTAGGCTTCATGTCATTGCCATCAATGTATCCATCACCATTTACATCTTGCAGGTAATAGTCTCCCGGAAGAATCATGGTATTACCTCTATCACCGCTTTGCACAGGTGCATTATAAATCTGATCATAGTTCTGGAATTGCCCAGCTGTTGTATATCCCCAGCCGATACCACTCCAACGTCCTTCGGTAGCGGATTTCCAAACATCCCAACTACTCTCGTATTCACCATGTATCTGGCGGGTCATCTTACTACGGGCAAAGTTGAAGTTTCCTTGTACACCGTATGAAACCTGACCGATTTTGTTCCGGTGCCCCAAGGTAAACTCAATACCTTCGGTACGGTCGGCATTCAGATTCTCTTCCGGCAGGGAAGCTCCAAATGTATTGGTCAGTTGGCTGCCTCTGGTAGCCAGCAGCCCATCTCTGTCACGACGATAGACATCAAATGTGAAGTCTAACAAGCCGTCCCACAAAGTTATATCCACACCAAGGTCATAAGTACGTGTCGTAATCCAGGTCAAGTTCTTATTAATAAGTGCCGGAGTCAGTACTCCATTGGTTTGTGTACCATCAACGAACTCGTACCCCTTTGATCCCATTGTAAAGCCTTCTATGAACTGGAATTCATTACCGGCATCAATACCGGTCTCTCCATAGCTGGCTCTTAACTTCAAGTTACTGACAAACGATATATTATCCTTAATAAAGGATTCCTCGGACATTCTCCAGCCTGCACTGACAACCGGGAAAAATCCCCAACGACTCCCCGGAGCATAACGATAAGAACCATTATAACGGAAAGCACCTTCCAACAGATATTTGCCTTGGTAGTCATAATTTAGACGCCCCAGATAAGAGATGTTTGCCGTCTCTCCATAGCCGCCAGAATTCTGGATATTCGTTTGAGAACCTAAGTCAAGAATAGGTTTAGAATAAATCTCATACTCGCGGGTAGCAGAAACATTATCATTCCAGCCATGATTCATTTCGTACATAGCCATCAAAGAAATGTTATGGTCGCGCGCAATAGTAGTACTATAAGACAATTGTGCCTGAATATTAAGATTATTACCATTATTCATATTCACATACAAACTGCTCGGGTCATTAATTGTCTTTGATACATCATACGATTCATTCTGCGAATTATAACTGTACAACTGGTAGAGTTTTCTCTCATGCGAAGTACGGTTATCACTGGCATCATACGAAGTCATTAATTTAGCTTTCAATCCCTTTACCCAAGGAACATCATAGGTTAATGTAGCAGTTGACTGTAAACTGCGTCCTCTGCTGGTATTCATACCGGTGAGATCACCATTCATTGCTGCCACTGGATTGTCCAGGAAAGGATAAGCTGCATTGTAGTATTCGGAATTGTTATTGGCATACACTCCGGATGTCGGTCTCATCAATGTAGATTTGAACAGTAAGTCAAAGACTCCTTGGATAGGAGCATTCGTCACGTCATATCTTCCGGAAACATTAACTTCCGCTTTGAGATACTTAGACAACTGGGCTGTAAAATTACTACGCATAGTATATCTTTCGTAATTGAAATCGCCTCCTCGTGTCAAGTCACCATCGTGCGCATAACCGAAACTGGCATAATATGTCATCTTATCACTACCACCTTCAACAGAAAGAGTATGTTGCTGACTACCTGCACTTTTTTTGAATACAGCATCCAACCAGTCGGTACTTTCATAGCCGGGACCACCGGCCTGCCATTTGGCAAGTTCTTCAGGAGTGGTAGTAGGGCCTGTACCCGCATTCATTGACAATTCATTGGAAATCTCCGCATATTGGGCAGCATTCATAACTTTCATCATGGAAGTAGGGAAAATAGCTGTGAATGAACCGTTGTAATTAAAACGGGCTTTACCTTTTCTTCCTTTTTTGGTGGTAATAATCACAACTCCATTGGCGGCATTCATACCATAGATTGCCGCAGCACCATCTTTAAGTACAGAAATATTTTCAATATCTTCCGGATTCAAACGCTGAAATTCAGAGCCACCGTCGCCACTATCGCGGACAACACCATCGATTACATACAGCGGACTACCAAAGCCACGAATTTGTACCATAGAACTGAACGAACCTGGTTGACCGTCCTGTTGACGGATCTGTACACCGGCAATCTTTCCCTGTAAGCTCTGAGCCACACTCGTGCTTTTGGTTGTCAGCACTTTGTCACCACTAAGAGTAGAAATAGCCCCAGTCAGTGTCTGTTTCTTCTGAGTGCCATATCCCACAACTACTACTTCGCCCAAAACGGCTTCATCTTCCTTTAATACCACTCTTACTGAGTTTTCGGCTCCTACTTTGACTTCCTGAGTCTGAAAGCCAATATAAGATATCTGAAGAACAGCGTTCTTCTCAAGATTTTGTAGCACAAATTCACCCGACATATCTGCCACGGCATTTTTATTATTGGCTCCTTTCACTACAACGGTCGCACCAACCAGCGGATTCCCTTCCTGGTCTATCACCTGTCCTTTAAACTGTGCATGTTGCGCATATACCATTGTGGTACAGAGTAACATGATGCATCCCAACAAGGTGCGTGCTAAATGATTCATGTGTTTTATCATATAAAAAAAGATTTTTAACTTTACAATTACATAAAAGATTTCTAAATGTTACGTTTCCAACTTTTCTCAGTGGATACATTCTTTGGGTCATTTAATCTTTTCTTTTAACATAGGCATTTTCTTTTAGGGGTTAACATTCTTATTTTATTGTTACGTAACGAAAGTCATGTTTATCTGCCTCCTGAAGTACCGGGGCTTCCAGACGATTGTCAATAATACGATCCCAGTACGGACTCAGATCCAACGTTTTTCCCTCTTCCACCACAAACTCTTTAATTTCGATTTCTCTCTTTTCGGAAGTGGAAAGTCCTGCAGGTTCCGATATCACTTTATTGAAACTGATCCGCTCTTTACCATATTTCTTCGTTATTTTGAAAGTGATGGATTTCTTCTGAGGATCAGCAGTTACTACTCCCCAAAAGTTAGGATAAAACAGAGGGATGCTGATTACTTTATCATCGGCCACTACAGGAGCCAGACGCAATTCTTTTCGGGGAATGTTAACGCCAGCACCAGCCAATACATCTGTAGAGAACCAAGTTACCGGAGCTGTCATATAAGTAATGTCACTGGGATTCCACAAGTTTTGAGTCCATGTCCAGCCTTTACGCAGATGTACTAATTGGATGTGCTTCATAATATCCATGGCATCTTCATAAAATCCCGCCTGCATACCGGCTAAAGCAGTATAGCTTTCCAGATAGAAGGGCCAGCATTGTGATCCCCTATTATCAATACCTCGGTTCAGATTGATATCCCACACTTTATTAGCGTAATAATCAGGAGACTTGGAAAGAGAAATCTTGCATTGAGATATCATAGATGCCTTCACTATATCCATAGGATATACGTCTCCCCATCCGCAGTAACGGCTCAGGAACTGGCCTGCCAACTGTCCCGTAAACAATACATTATCCAGTCTTTTGGAACCATCCGGTTCACAGCCGTAGGCAAAGAAACGTCCATTCCACAACTTCTCAAGAGCCTCTTTCTGAGAGGTAGCAAACTGTTGTTGTGCCTGTTTCACGATGCTTTCATCTCCAATAGCTTTTCCTATAGCTTCGTAAGCCCTGAGTGTAGTCAGCCATACACCTGCATAGTAAGAGTACAAAGGAGGATGAGTAAAATCATCATACGTAGTAGGGCCTACAGGAATTGTACTGCCTTGAGGCATACGACTATATAAGAATTTCATGGCTCTTTTAAGTCCCGTAAGATGTGCTTTCAAGTACTCTGTATCACCAGTCTGCTCATAGTCTTTGACAAGTTGTATGATCCAGCCGGAAGCATTATCCAACATCCAACCCTTTTCCGTTGGTACACGGCCACCTACGGTACCCATACCTACATAGTAATGTCCGATGAAATGAAGTATATAACCTTCCGGATCCATTGCATCTGCAAAAATATCCATCTCCGAACGATCCAGTTGAGTGAAAAATTTCTGGTAAAAAGGATGTGAACTCAAACGCTGATCCATTGTTCCGGCAAAGCCGCCCATGGCTCCTTCATTAACCATAACATCACCTCCTTTAGTAAGCACCATATTGGTGTAAATGACATATCCACTATTAATAAGCTTAAACTTATACCAGTCAGGAAGGCTACTCTCAAGAACCGGGATTTGCCACTCCGTAGTCTGTCGGGCAATTCTTGCCCTATTGGATACAGCATAGCTCACCATAGAATTCATACTATTAAAATAATTATGATAGTATTTATTGTAGTCAGCCCCACAAGGCCAGTAGCTACCGATAGGAAGGGCTGCCGCATCAATCTGCAGCTCAGGAGCATACCATGCCAGCATAAAACGAATTGTTTTCTTTTGACCTGCTTTCAACTGTGTCTTAACAGCCAGTACAGAAGCAGAAGAAGTTTGAGATTGCTCCGTCAGTACATTTTTGGTTAGTGAAGAAGTGAATTCTCCATTATTTCTAAACTGATCCCATGCTTCAGAATTCGAACGATAAGCTGGAAGATAAGATACATTCTTTTCTTCTTCCACTGCAATCACCACTTGATTCACATAGTTCTGAAAAGTCAATTTGCGAGGTTGCAAGCTATCTGCAGCATATTGTATCACCCCTTTCAGGCTTCCCATCTGATAAGGTTCTACATAGGTTTTAGCCTTCTCACGCAACGGCCAGTTTTCTCCATTATTTATATTAGCTCTACCTTCACTCAATAGCTGGCCATTGTCAAAACCTTCCAAGCTCTTCGGGTCATTAAACAATCCGATAAAATCTTCCCAGGAAAACGCTAATGCAGCTTCCATGTCCTCCTGAGCTATGAGATCAACCTCAAACCATACTACCGGCAAAGAGGAATCTTTCACATTGTGCGGCACCAATCCTGAATAGGCACGAATTACAGGGGTTACTTTCAAATTATTATCCGCATAACTTAATTCTGCTGTAGGAAATAATCCTTTATATTGAGTATGTTCTACTCCTTTCATTCCATACAAAATATGATTATCCCTAACCAGACGAACAGCTTCTTTTTCATTTCCCTTCCGTGTCCATAAAGAGAAGAATGAATGCTCCGAACGTTTAATAGGAGTATGAATATTATTCATTCCTATCCTGGTGAATTTGCCACTTGGAGCGAAATTTATATTGCCTACTCCAATACCACCCAAGGGCACTCCGCTTACGTCTTCATGATCTTTTAATGAAAGGTAAGTATAGTTGGTTTCTCCACCTAAAACTCCACTTTGAAGACTGAATTTGGTATTGGCTTCATCGACACCATAATTGTTCTGATTTTCTTCTTGTCCATACAGTGCAAATATTCCTGCAAGACAAAAGGCTAAAGAGACAAAGGTTCTTTTACTCATACATGTGTTTTTTAAGATTAATAATAGAAGTTATGAATCTACTTCTGCTTTCGTTAGCGTTCGAGTGCAAAAATAGATGCTGATAGATTACAATAGCGGTTACATTGGGGTTAATCGAGGGTTAATTTTGAGAGATATTTTATTAATTACCCGATTAATTTAAGAAAATCTATGCTCTATGGCATAAAGTTACAGACATAAAAAGATTACCTCTAAATATAGAGACTTATAAATTGGAAACAGTCCTTTTTTTCTGATTATTGAAAACTTGTCCTTAAATCATTGTGTATGATATCAGAGTAAGAATAGGAATAGTTATTACCCATACTTTTATTATATTCTGCAATATACAGATAATATTTCTTCATTGCCTGATCTTCCTTCTTCAGCTTATGGCAGGCATTCAGCATGTACCACAAAGCTGTATCATTCAAAGAATCTACTCTCAGCCAAATTTCAGCCAATTGAGCAACCTGCTCATACGCAGCTTTCATATATAGATTATTCAATTCAATCGTCAACATCTCATGCAATTCATATTCTTGTTCGCTCTTAAAGGAATCAAACATAGAGTCGTCAATAGACTTTAAAAATTTCCCTCGCGACAAAATTCCGATCAGTGATTGGCTGACTTCCTGAGATGCATCACTTTGCCGGATTTTATTCATTTGTTCAAGATATTGTTGATAATCGCAATAGAAAGCCTCCGACAATTGGATAGAATAGCGACTATTAGTATACACCAATTCAATACCTTCTAGATCATCCAGTATTTTTCTTAATCGGTTTATTGTAACGCCCTTCAGATTTTTGGCACTACTCAATTCTTTTTCTGGCCATAACAACCCATAGATATAATTCGAGGTAATACCTTCCTTATTACCTAAACCATTCAGAAAAGTAAGTAAGAACAGTTGCTTTATCTTGGAACTAAACAAATGAGTGATATCTCTTCCTTTTTTATCTATTATAGTGAATTCCCCAAACAGATACAAGGCATTTGCCTGTGGTGACTTTTTATTTTCAACCTGAGTGAAAGTTTCACGAACAGGTGTGACTTTAGGTATCGGTTGTTTCTCCTTCTTCCTTTTCAAGTAATACGTAATGCCAACAATCAATATCAGTACAACAACCATTACAAAAATAACAGTACGCAAAGAAAGTCCTTCTTCAACAGCATATAAAAACAATGCGTTCTCTGCAATGGCAGGTGCCGACAATGAATAAAAACGTGTAACAGAAGATTCTCCGCCACGTTCATTAAATTCTTGCGTACAACAATAAAACTCCTTTGTTTCTTTATTATAATAAAGATTTGCATTAGATAAAATAGCCTTCGACTCCATAGGAATAGAATTACCTAATACCTCATAGGAATCATTCTGCAACGAGAACTTATAAAGCTGCAAATGGGAAGAAGCTTCCTGCATAGGATAACACAACGTATAGAAAGAAGCTCCATCATCAGATAAAAGAAGGTTTCTTACCGGAACAATCTGAGCTCCATCATAAGAGAAGTCCCTCACTTTCTGCACGGTTGAATCTTTCAGATTTATCTTATAGAGATCATAATAGTATATTTTCCCGATACTCTGATCCCCACTACTATTCCCAGTACCACCAAACAAAAGCAACTCATTAGCATTCAATGCTCCCATAGAAGAGAAAAAACGAGGGGCTACAAAATCACCTTTCAATTTAATAGTATTCCATGACTTTTGATCCAAATCATATACTTCCAATGTATTGGTATATTTGCGTGAGCCAAAACCTCCAAAAATATAGAACTTATTACGAATAGTATCCAGATAAGAAGAATGGTGGTGTCGCTGTGAAGGCAAAAATTTATCATCAACCTTTTCCACTTCTCCTGTAAGTACATTCAAAGCACAAATGGTACAAACATCTGCATGATTATCCACTTCATAGATATAAACAGAACGAGAATCCGGATAGAAAAAGTTTGTTCCCAAATACATCTTCATCGGCAGGGGTTGATGCTTATACCCTTCCCAAATATTACGGCGGATATCCAGAGTATATAAAGAATCGCTGTTAAAATAGACAAAATTGCCAGAATTGAAATCATAATTATACCCCGCCGTACTCTCAGAAGCCTGTGAATGAAGCAAATTCCAATAATAGGATTTATTTATTAACCAGATTGGGTTAATTGCTTTTCCTCTGATCTTTCCTTGTTTGTCATGAACAAGAATACCGGAACTTTCATTCAAAGGAAAATTGATTTGTTGATTCATGTCGGAGATTACTAAATTCCGGATTGCAAAAGAAGGTATTTCTTCAGAAAACTTACTACTTCCGAACATGATGGTAGGAGTCAATTCCCCGGATAAACCTAATTTTCCTGATTGATATTGTCGCTTATCAATAGTAAGGCATACAGAATCTTCTTTTAAAAAAAAGGAGATTTCTATGGGTATCCAACGCCGAGGACCAAGTTTTTTATTACATAGAGTATCTACAATAAGACATTCTTTTGCCTCAATATTAAATTTCAGATAACTCCGTTCGTCATTGTCATAAGAGAAAACAAAACTATAAATATCTGCATTTTCACGTTTCAGATCCTTTAATCGAAATATATAACCGAAAGATCCATAATCCTGAATAGCCAAATCATAAGATATAGAGAAATGACCTTTAAAAGTCAAAGGATTTTCATCAAAAACAGAATAACTTGTCTTTTGTATAGTTTCAGATTCATAAGTATTAAATTCAAGACCTTGAGCATTAGCTCGCAAGCATAAAAAGCAAAGTAGCAATATGAAAGATCCTATATATCTCATTATCATTTCCTTGTCATGTAGTTACTTATTTATTAACCAGACAAATATATAACTTAAAAACCGGACTCATGAAACATAAGCCCGGTTTTAACAAAAATGCATTCCTATCTTTAATTCGCCATCTCAGAAATAAACTTAATGCGAACCAACCTTACTTCTTCTTCCGTGAAATCATCACCCAGTTCATCAAGTGCGTCATCTATCTTGTCAGTAGTAGATTCCTTGAAATAATCATAGATATCCAACATGTGGTCTTCGTCCATAATCTCATCCAGGAAGTAATCAATATTCAACTTCGTACCAGAATAAACGATTGCCTCGATTTCGTCCAATAAATCACCAAACTCAATGCCTTTGGAAAGTGCGATATCATCCAATGCCACCTTACGGTCTACAGCCTGAATAATAGCCACTTTCATCTTGGATTTATTAGCAACCGTACGAACACGTAAGTCTTCAGGGCGTTCGATTTCATTCTCTTCACAGTGACGCTTTATCAGCTTGCAAAACTCCTCACCGTAGCGTTTAGCCTTACCTGCACCTACACCGGGAATGTTTTGCAATTCATCCAGTGTCACCGGATAAATGGTTGCCATGGCTTCCAATGAAGGATCCTGGAAAATTACATAAGGCGGTACTTCCAGTTTCTTGGAAAGCTTCTTACGCAAATCCTTCAGCATGGAATAAAGAGCCGGATCGACAGCGCAAGAGCCACCGCCCCTTGCCGGAGCTTCTTCTTCCACTTCTTCAAAATCATTATCTTCGGTTATCTTGAACGATTTAGGATGTTTCAGGAACTTCTTTCCTTCATCCGTTACTTTCAGCAAACCGTAATTTTCCACATCTTTACTCAGGTAACCAGCAATGAGCGCTTGGCGAATGACAGCATTCCATGTTCTGTCTTCTTCTCCCATACCGGAGCCGAAAGCTTCCAGGTCTTCATGCAGATGCGCCTGCACTTCGGTAGTTTCACGTCCTTGTATAATGTCGATGATATAATCTGCCTTAAAATTTTCTTTCACCGCGAGAATAGCCTCTATCACGGTACACAATAATTCTTGAGCCTCCACTTGTTTTTTCGGGTTTAAACAGTTGTCACAATTTCCACAGTTCTCTTCCATATACTCTTCACCGAAGTAATGCAACAGCGTCTTTCGGCGACATACGGAAGATTCGGCATAAGCAGCGGTTTCCAGCAGAAGCTGTTTACCGATTTCCTGCTCTGCCACAGGTTTACCTTGCATGAACTTTTCAAGTTTCTGCAAGTCTTTATTGGTATAAAAGGTAATACACTGTCCTTCGCCTCCATCTCTTCCGGCACGTCCTGTTTCCTGATAATATCCTTCCAGACTTTTCGGGATATCATAATGAATAACATAACGCACATCAGGCTTGTCAATACCCATACCAAAAGCAATGGTAGCTACAATCACATCTATTTTCTCCATCAAGAAGTCGTCTTGATTTTGCGTGCGTGTTGCAGAATCCATTCCTGCATGGTATGCGCGGGCATTGATACCATTCGCCTGTAGAATCTCAGCAAGTTCCTCTACCTTTTTCCGACTCAGGCAATAAATAATGCCCGACTTTTCCGAATTATTCTTGATGAACTTGATGATATCTCTATCTATGTTATTGGTCTTGGGACGTACCTCATAATAGAGGTTCGGACGATTGAACGACGACTTGAACACTTCGGCATCAATCATACCCAGATTCTTCTGGATATCATGTTGCACTTTAGGGGTCGCAGTCGCAGTCAGAGCAATCACCGGTGCTTTTCCGATTTCATTGATAATAGGGCGGATACGGCGATATTCCGGACGGAAGTCATGTCCCCATTCAGAGATACAGTGGGCTTCGTCTACAGCATAGAAGGAAATCTTCACTGTCTTCAGAAACTCTACATTTTCCTCTTTCGTCAGCGATTCGGGAGCTACATACAGTAACTTTGTCTTACCGCTGAGGATGTCAGACTTCACCTGATCTATCGCACCTTTATTAAGAGAAGAGTTGATAAAATGGGCAATACCATCTTCTTCACTGAAGTTACGCATCGCATCGACTTGGTTCTTCATTAAGGCAATCAACGGAGAAATCACAATACCCGTACCTTCCATCATTAATGACGGTAACTGGTAGCATAGTGATTTTCCTCCACCTGTAGGCATCAGTACGAATGTATCGTTACCTGCCAACAGATTTTGTATGATAGCCTCCTGATTTCCTTTAAATGTGTCAAATCCGAAGTACTTCTTCAGCTGGTCTGTCAAATTAATCTTCTTCCCTGCCATGATTCATTAGGTTGTTTTTTGAGTGATTGTTTAACATCTCGGTTAGCTATTCTTTTTGTAAGAACTCTAACAAAGTTATAAACAACTTCTTAAATTTCAAGCATAATCCAATGAATATTTTTCAATAAAAAACAAAATAGTCGGTTTCGCATACCCTTACCATTTGATTTTAAGCAGTTTGCAGTTTTGCAATGTTTGCTTTTTCAAGCTGGTGTTTAGCATAATCCAACGTCACTTCAAAGTGATCCTTGTGTTCGGACGGGATTTCGAACATAGCATCCATCATGATGGTTTCCACAATGGATCGCAATCCACGAGCTCCCAACTTGTATTCCACAGCTTTATCTACGATGTACTCAAAGACAGTAGCTTCGAATGTCAGTTCCACATTGTCCATCTCAAACAGTTTAACATATTGTTTGATAATGGAATTCTTAGGTTCAGTCAGGATAGAGCGCAAAGCGGCACGATCCAACGGATTCAAATAAGTCAGCACCGGCAGACGACCGATGATTTCAGGTATCAGACCGAATGACTTTAAATCCTGAGGCGCAATATATTGCATCATATTGCTTTTATCAATTACCGCAGTGTTACGCACTGCACTATACCCCACCACATGTGTATTCAGACGCTGGGCAATTTTCTTCTCAATGCCATCGAATGCTCCACCGCAAATAAAAAGAATGTTCTTTGTGTTCACCGGAATCATCTTCTGATCAGGATGCTTACGTCCTCCCTGAGGCGGAACGTTCACAACAGAACCTTCCAACAATTTCAGTAAACCTTGTTGAACACCCTCTCCGCTTACATCACGTGTAATGGAAGGATTATCTCCCTTACGGGCGATCTTATCAATTTCATCAATGAACACAATACCCTGCTCAGCTTCGGGAACATTGTAATCTGCCACCTGAAGCAGGCGGGTCAGAATACTTTCAATGTCTTCGCCCACGTATCCAGCCTCGGTAAGCACCGTAGCATCTACAATAGTAAAAGGTACGTGAAGCAATTTAGCAATGGTACGTGCAAGCAGTGTCTTTCCCGTTCCGGTGCTACCTACCATGATGATATTAGACTTTTCAATTTCCACATCATCACCGCCGTCTTTTTGCAACAGGCGTTTATAGTGATTGTATACCGACACGGAAAGGAAGCGTTTTGCATCATCCTGTCCAATGACGTATTGATCAAGGAATTCTTTTATTTCTAAAGGTTTCGGAAGTTCTCTCAGGTTCAGTTTCGTTGCAGCGCCACTCCTTTTTGCTCCACTCAGCGCCTCCTGAGTGATCTCATAGGCCTGAGTGGCACAACTATCACAAATGTAGCCGTTCATTCCCGTAATCAGAAATCCGACTTCATCTTCCGTACGCCCACAGAAACTACACCTATTTTTGTTTCTTTTTGAGTCTGCCATATTTATTTTTTAATCAACACTTCATCTACCATGCCATACTCCTTGGCTTCCTGTGCCGTCATCCAGTAGTCACGGTCAGAGTCTGCCCAAACTTTATCGAAAGGAGTATGAGAGTGATCAGCAATAATAGTATACAGTTCCTTTTTCAGCTTCTGAATTTCACGTGCCGTGATTTCAATATCCGAAGCCTGCCCCTGTGCACCACCCATTGGCTGATGTATCATTACACGAGAGTGAGTCAACGCCGAACGCTTGCCTTCTGCACCTGCCACCAGCAACACCGCAGCCATACTTGCTGCCATACCTGTACAGATAGTAGCCACATCGCTCGTGATAAACTGCATTGTATCATAGATACCCAATCCCGCATATACGGAGCCACCCGGTGAATTAATATAAATAGAGATATCTTTACCCGGTTCTACCGAATCCAGATACAGTAACTGCGCCTGTAAAGTATTAGCGGTATAATCGTCAACCTGTGTACCAAGGAAAATGATGCGATCCATCATCAAGCGGGAGAAAACGTCCAACTGGGTTACATTGAGTTGACGTTCTTCCAGGATATAAGGATTTAAATACCCGGCTTGTGATTTAATCACATCGTCCAGCACCAAGCTATTCATACCTAAATGCTTGGTAGCGTATTTTCTAAAATCATCCATATTACTTTCTTTTTTAGGTTTAGTAAATTGAAATGCAAAGAAACAAAAAAGAACACAGAGACACAAAAAAACACAGAGTTATATGATATAAGACTCTGTGTTTCTTAATGTTTTTAAACTGTTTTCAGACTGTCTCTTATACACATCTCCGAG
>ENA-OZFT01000181-OZFT01000181.1-human-gut-metagenome-genome-assembly--contig:-NODE-181-length-16214-cov-5.542546_pt1 | contig 16214 bp, 10 predicted proteins | sample MGYA00244620_ERZ653638 | MGnify/ENA primary metagenome ERZ653638 (study PRJEB26926, sample SAMN06164931) | human gut metagenome | biome: ENVO:00009003; feature: ENVO:2100002; material: ENVO:00002003...
TCGGAGATGTGTATAAGAGACAGCTATACAAGTATCCTAAACAAAATGAATAAGTATTTTATATTCCCGCTAATCATTCTCGTATCCGGCATAGTAAGCTGCAACAAGCCGCCAGGCAGCGCCCATCCTCCTGCGCAATTCCATGCAGACAGTATTGCCATACTGGCAAAAGCCAATCAGTTCCGGCTGGACAAAGAATATGACAGCGCTATTTCCCTACTCGACTCCGCCTTCTTGCTACCCGTCAAAAGCGACCAACACCCCAACGGACTATCTCCTGACGACGCCCGTCGTCTGATGTCCTACGCAATCAGGCACTTAATGTTCGCATACAATCATTCCCGAAGAATAGCCGAAGGACACGAGCACTTCCTCCGGCTCAAGGAAATGAACCACCCGATACTATCCAATCATTGTCAACGCGAGATTTTGGTATGCGACGCACAAATGTTGCAAACCCTCAGCCGCCGTGCCGAAGCCTGCCAACTCCTCGACCAAGCCATGAGCATAAATGAAAATGATGATCCTTCCAGTGAACTCTTTTGCACCATAGCCGCCGGAATCACCTATATGGCCGTCGACTCCACCGAAACACGGGCAGAGCCCACCCTGCTGCGAGCCGCCGAAGCTATGAGAAACGGAGCATACGACGACACCGGACTCTATCCGCAGGCCATGGCCAACCTGGCAAACATCTACATCCGGAAGAATGAGTTCCAGAAAGGCATCAGCCTCTGTCAGGAAGTCATGGAACAAAGCAATAAATCGCAGAATCCGCGTGGGGCAATGCTCGCCGCAATCAACCTGTGCGGCAATTACACCGAACTAAACTTTTTCGACAGAGCCTTGCATTACAACAATGAAGGACTCCGCCTGTTCCGTGAAGATAACGAGACCTGGGGTATGGCGGCAAGCCTGTACGAAAGGAGAGCCCTGATTTATAAAAGAATGGGCCTCATCGACTCAGCCTTTCTCGCGCTCAACCTTGCCGACAGCTTCTACATCAGAGCCACCAATCCGCGCGGACAAATACGTGTAAAGATGGAAAAGCTGGATGCCAAAGCCCAGTTCCCGGACTCCCTGCCGAAAGTCCTGACGCACTATGAAGAAATAAAAGATAAAGTGCCCGGCTATATGCTGCTGGATTATTACATGGGCTACGGAAATGCCATGTACAGGGCCGAAAAATACCAAGAAGCCATCCCGTTGCTTGAAAAAGCCGTCAGCTTATCCAAAGCCCGCGGAGATATGGAAACCGAAAATCACAACAACCGGTTACTGCTCGACAGCTACCACCGTACCGACAGGATGAAAGCTGCAAAAGAACTGCTCCCCCGCTATAATATGATTATCGACTCTGTAATTCATGGGAAATCCATTCGTGAATCCATAGCCTCTCATATACGTTACGAGACGGAGAAGGTGGAACAGGAAAATAGTCTGCTCACGGCAGGTATAGCCTTGCGCAACAGTGTTATCCGTACATATACCATCGGCACAATTGCATCCATCCTCTTTATCCTGCTCCTGGCTACCTGGTTCTGGAACAGACACCGATCTCTGAAATTACATCATCAACTGGACGAAAAGGAACTCGAAATCACCTCCATCCGCCTGGATAAAAAGGAAAAGGAATTGAAAAGAATTCTTGAATCACGCCATGAACTTCATGAACACAACCAGGAACTGCTTCGGCAACTGGCTGAAATACAAACCTCGAACCAATCAGGGAGCGAACTCAACAAGCTTATGGAAACTCTGTCTCCCACCATGCTGACACCCAAAGAAGAAGCTGAATTCCGTGTCGCCTTCTCCGGCATTTATTCTACGGCACTTATCCGCCTGCGCGATGTGTGTCCCAATATCACCAAGAATGAAGAATTGCTGTGTATGCTCATCCTGCTCAATCAAAGCACCGAAGAAATAGCCCGGATATTAGGTATAGCCTCCGCCAGCGTCACCAGGATACGTTATCGGTTAAGGCCGAAACTCAATATCCCGGAGAAAGCTTCGCTGGATGCGGAGATCAAAAGGATTATGAAAGAGTAATCTCAACTACTCTTTCTATAACTCCTCACTGCCCACAGATTAAAAAATACTGCAAAGGCCATCAATGCTCCCAACTGTGGAAGTAACTCCACAATGTCACCACCCCGCAGGTAAATGGTACGCATCACCTCTACAAAGTATTTCAACGGATTGAGCGCAGCAATCAGTTGTGCCCACTCCGGCATACTGTGTACGGGAGTGAACAAGCCGCTCATCAGCATCAGTATCAGCATAAAGAACCACATGACGAACATGGCCTGCTGCAACGTAGCGGAATGATTGGAAATCACCAGACCGAATCCGGAGACCACGAACAGGAAGACCACTGCAAAAAGGTATATCGTCACGAAATGTCCCACAGGAAGAATGCCATAGAGCAGCCATGCCAGAAAGAAACATATCGTAAGCACAATGAAACCTATCAGCCAATAAGGTATCAGCTTGGCAAGAATAAACGTCAGTTTGGAGACAGGTGTTACATTGATCTGCTCGATAGTGCCCACTTCTTTCTCACCTACCACATTGAGCGCCGGAAGAAAACCGCAAATCATTGTCAGCAACATCACCATCAATGCCGGAACCATAAAGAGCTTATAGTTCAGGTTCGGGTTATACAGATTCTGCGTTGAAATGCCAATCCGGGGCAATCCCATCCCGGCAGACATTGCCTTTGCCGGTGATTCCGACTGCAACTCACGGGTATAGTCATTAATGATGGAAGACAGGTACGAGCCTCCTAATCCTCCCTTTGTACCGTTCACTGCATTGACGGCAACCAGCAGGCGGGGGCTGTTGCCCGTCACCCAGTTCTTCTCAAAATCGCGGGGAATCTCCAGAATAATATCTGCCGAACCGATTTCGATGGAGCGCAATCCTTCATTGTAGGTATCAGGAAGAGCCGTTGTACGGAAATAGGTGGATGCGCCGATTTTATCCACAAGGCGGCGCGAAAGGACGCTGTGGTCATTATCTACAATGTTCAAGTTGATGTTCTTTATCTCCAGATTCGCCGCCCAGGGCATCAGTATCATTATCATACAGGGGAAGATAAGAATCATCTTCGGCAGGAACGAGTTACGGAGCAACTGCTTGAATTCTTTTTCTATCAGAAACTTTATCATACCACCACTCTCCTATTCTAATCGGTTCTTAAACTTCTTGAAACTAACCGTAATCAGTGCAACCGCCATTACAGCAAGAATACTGACTTCCATCAATACCAGCGAAATGTCCACTCCTTCGATCATCAGCTTCCGCACAGCCTGAATGTACCAGCGGGCAGGAAGCACCGCCGAGATGCCTTGAAGCAGTAAGGGCATGCTCTCTATAGGGAATATCATACCAGAGAGCAGCATGGTAGGCATCATCAGTATCAATCCCGATGCAAGCATGGCAGCAACCTGCGTCCGCGTCACCGAGGAAATCAGCAAGCCCAGAGCCAGGGAAACGAAGATAAAGAGCAGCGATACCACAATCAGCCAGAACAAACTACCTGCCACGGGAACATCGAGCACATAGACGGACAACAGCAAAATCGTTGTCAGGTTGACAAACGAAAGCACAAAGTAAGGAACTGCCTTGGCAAGAATAATAAACAACGGCTTCACCGGAGAAACCAACAATATCTCCATCGTTCCCGTCTCCTTCTCCCGAACAATGGATATGGAAGTCATCATGGCACAAATCAACATCAGGATCAGTCCCATCACACCCGGTACAAAGTTGTAGGCACTCTTCATCTGCGGATTATAAAGCAGCTTCACTTCGGGAACAATAGTGGAAACCTGCATTCCCGCCGGAAGCATTTCGCGTCCGGCAGAGGATATGATGTTGGCGGCATAACCGGTCTGTGTGGTCGCCGTATTGGGGTCGGTAGCATCGGCCACCAACTGTACACAAGCATCTCCGGTATAAACGTGATTCGCGAATTGCTCGCTGAAGATGACTGCCAGGTCAATGTCTCCCCGTCTGAAAGACTTCTCAACCTCGTCCGGAGTATTCAGATTCGTGGTGACGGAGAAATATTCACTCGCATCCAGACGGTCGATAATGCGTCGGGTGACAACATCGTTCGACGGGTCGAGAATGGCGACACGGACATTCTTCACTTCCGTGGTTATGGCAAAGCCGAAAAGGATAATCTGCACCACAGGCATACCCAGCAATATCAGCATGGTTCGCCTGTCGCGGAAGATATGGAAGAATTCCTTTCGGACAAAAGCTATAAATTGTTTCATTGTTCTTACTAATTATGTTATGAATCGGCTAATCCGCCGTACGCACCGCCTCCCGTGCCAACTGCTGGAAAACATCATCCATTGTAGCAACCTTAAATTGCCGTTTCAGTTCATCGGGCGTATCGAGAGCACGGATCACGCCATCCACCATGATAGAGATACGGTCGCAATACTCGGCCTCATCCATGAAGTGGGTGGTGACAAAGACAGTGATCCCCCGGTCGGCAGCCTGATAAATAAGCTCCCAGAACTGGCGACGGGTAGCAGGATCCACCCCACCCGTCGGCTCATCCAGAAAGACGATCTTCGGTTCGTGAAAGATGGAAACGGAGAAAGCAAGTTTCTGTTTCCAGCCCAGCGGCAGACTTTTTACCAGCGTATCACGTTCGGCACTCAGCCCGATGCGTTCCAAAAGTTCATCGGTCTTGCGGGCTATTTCATCTTCTGCCATGCCGTAAATCCCGGCAAACAGCCGGATATTCTCCCACACTTTCAGGTCTTCGTAAAGAGAAAACTTCTGACTCATATAGCCGATATTCTTTTTCACATCCTCCGTCCGGGTAGCGACATCGAAACCGGCTACGCGGGCCGTGCCTCCTGTGGGATGGCTCAATCCGGTAAGCATGCGCATTGCCGTAGTCTTTCCGGCACCATTGGCACCCAGGAAGCCGAATATCTCGCCACGATGGACTTTGAAAGAGATATGATCCACTGCCGTGAAATTGCCGAAACGTTTGGTGAGCTTATCCACTTCGATGACATACTCATCCTTCTGTTCCACCTTGCCATGTTCCAGCCCCGGCGGACAGAGAATGCTTGCGAACTGGTTCAGAATACGTTCCGGAGTATCTATCCCATGTATCTGCCCCTCATTGATAAAGGCAATGCGGTCACATTGGCGTGCCTCATCAATAATAGGCGTAGAGGCTATGATGGTGATGCCCTGTTCCTTCAACCGGCGAAGCATCCCCCAAAACTCCTTGCGGGAAACAGGATCTACCCCTGTTGTCGGCTCATCGAGGAAAAGCACATCCGGTTTATGGATAAGCGCACAACTCAACGCCAGTTTCTGCTTCATACCTCCGGACAAAGCTCCGGCACGGCGTTTGCGAAAAGGCTCTATCTGCTGGTAGATATCCTTCACCAATTCATAATTCTCCTCAATGGTGGTATGGAAAACAGTAGCAAAGAAGTTCAGGTTTTCTTCTACCGTCAAATCCTGATAGAGGGAGAAGCGTCCCGGCATATAGCCTACACGACGACGGATTTCTTTATAATCCTTCGCTATATCCAGACCGCACACCGAAGCATTTCCACTATCGGGAAGCAGCAAGGTGGTGAGGATACGGAAAAGAGAAGTCTTCCCCGCCCCGTCAGGCCCGATAATGCCGAACAACTCTCCGGAAGGAACCGTCAAGGAAACACCCTTCAACGCCTCCACCGCCCCATATTTCTTGGTAACGTTATCTACAACAACCGCATGTTCCATAAATTAATCACTAATCACTAACCGTTAATCACTAAACTCCACTCCCCCGTACATACCTATCTTCAACAGCCCGTCATTGTGCACGGCAATCTTCACGGCATACACCAGATTGGCACGTTCATTCTTAGTCAGGATAGTCTTCGGGGTAAATTCCGAGGTATCCGAAATCCAGGTTACTACGCCCGGATACTGCTTATGCTCATCGGTGCCGTAATCGGAGAAGACGGTTACTTTCTGTCCCAGCTTTACCTGCGACAGTTGTTCGGAGGTGATGTAAGCACGAAGGTACATCTGCTCCGTATCGGCCACTTTGAAAAGCGGAGTGCCCATAGCTGTCAGTTCTCCCGCTTCGGCGTACTTTGCCAGTACAGTGCCGGTTATCGGAGAGGTGATGTGGCACTTCTTCAACTGGTCTTCCACCTGTGCCACCTGAATACCGACGGATGAACTTTGCCATGTCAGGCTCTGGTGACTGTTGGACAAGGTAGAGTTCTGCGCAACAAGTTGCTTGCGGAGCACTTCAAGCTGATCTTCCGCATCATCCAGTTGTTTCTGGTTTGCCGCACCTACCTTTAGTAAGTTCGCCACACGATTCCGTTCACGTTGGGCGGCAGATATTTGTTCTTTGGTGGCGGCTACCTGTTTCAGGATATCAGGACGCTGTTCTTCGACGGATTTAAGACTCGCCTCCAGTTGCAGCTTCTTCAAGTAGAGCTGTACGGTATCTACTACGCCGACTTCTTCACCGGCCTTCAACAACATTCCTTCTTCGATATCGAAATAAAGCAGGCGGCCCGATGCTTCGGCAGATACAAGCACTTCCGTAGTCTCAAACGTTCCTGTTGCATCATATTTCGGGGCACCGTTTCCACAAGCGGAAAAGAGGGCCAATAGGGAACAAAGTCCCAGTAAGTTCCTTGATTTCATAATGATCTATATTTTTATGCCTTTAATTATTCAATGTATATTTCAGATTCCAGATATTCATCAGTAACTGCACCTCATGCAAAGCCTTGGTTTGACGTGCCAGGTTCTCGGCAGTGATTTCACGAAGCATATCGGTCACGGTCAGCGTACCGTTCTCCACTTTAGCCTCGGCGGCCTTGCGGATGTTGACACGCAAACGGATAATCTCATCATCATCCACCATCTGCCGGCGCATGGACTGGATGGCCGAACTTTGTTGGGTAGATTCCAGATTGGTATTGAACAGGAACACATCGCGGCTGGTCTCCAACTTACGGCGGTTGTTATCTATCAGCCTGCGATCATTGCGCAACGTGTAGAGGCTACCGAAGTTCCACGACATACGGACTCCCGCTACATAGTATGCGGAGAAATCATCTTTCAGCATATTCAATCCCGGATTTCCGTAAGCTCCCTGCACGAACAGCCCGAAGCGGGGACGGAAGCGCGTCTTCAATGAAGACTCCTGCACGTTCAATTGTCCGCCTTGGGCATCGAACCAGCGAAGTTCCGGACGGTTGTTCACCAATGAAGTAGATTCAAAAGTATCGGCAGGCTTCTCCAATGTAGTTCCGGAAGCGATTTCCTTTCCTATAAAGATAGAGAGCATACTCAGATAGGCCTGCCGCGAAGATTCTAACTCAATGCGTTTCTGCTTCGTGTTCAATATCTCCACGCTTACGGCATCCAAATCGCTCTGATTGGCAATGCCGTTTGCCATATAGTTGGACACTTGCTGATGAGTGCGTCCCAAGTCTTCCTGCAAAAGCTGATTCTGCCTTAACTGTTCGTCCAGCAACAGGATGCCGAAATATAGCTGATTCACACGATCATTCAGTGCATACATATCCACTTCCTGTTTCCCGCGGTCTATCTCCGAAGTAGCCCGGGTCAGCTGCTTCTTGGAACGGATATCTCCACCGTCCCAGATGTTCTGCGACACTTCCAGCATCACCTGATACTGATCTTTGGACATACTTTTTATATCGATTCCCGGAACGTCCACCGGCAGCTTTGTAACATCACTTTGATAGGTTGCTTTTCCTGAAAGGGTGAATTGTGGCAGATAGCCTTTTCCGGCATTCTCCAGGTTATACTCCCGGGCTTTCTCTATCAGACCGTATTGCCGCACCAGCGGATAATTGGTCTGTGCCGAGTGTTGGCATCCCTCCAGCGTGAGCTGCGCATGTGCCAGCATTGCCGCAAGAACAAAGGAAAAAGAGAGAATAGTTCGTTTCATTTCCATATACATTTCTTGTTTATTTCTTTATAGGACGCAAAGATAGAGCTTAAAAGTATATGGATACATTCTATTTGTGTGCAATGATGCTCTATTTATCCGATTACCAGTATTAAAAGACAGGAAAACCCTACGTTTTCTTATCTTTGCCACAGATATAGATAAATTAAAGGAGGAAAAGGATATGGAAAAGAGCAAACCTATGGAGCTTGGGCTTGGCGAGCTGCTGAGTAATCCAAACATCGTAAATAATAACAGCTTTCGCTTTATCAGCCGTGATCTCGGTGTTATCATCAGCTTTGCCCAAATGGATAGTATCCTCTTTAGCACAGGGAGACCCTATCGCGCCAAAGAAAGCAGAATCATCCGGATACTGAAAGGTGAAGCACGGATTTCCATCAATCTGATAGAATATAAGGTAAAGGAACCAATGATTATTATCAGTCCTTTCAATTCACTGATAGAAATTGTGGAAATCAGTGAGGATTATGACTTTCAGGTCATTGTTCCCGATAATAACTTTTTGCCCATCGCACAGGGAGGTGCACTGACGGATTCGTACACAAAGCATGGCATTTTCATTTCGCCCACAGAGGAAGAATTACCGCAAATCGATGCTTTCTTTTCAATGATATGGGACGCTGTGCACAAAGTTCCATTCCGCCGGGAAGTGGTACAACACTTGATTATAGCATTACTCTATAATATAAGGTACATACATGCAAAGAACGAAGAGTCCGCCCCATTACAGCTCTCACGCCAGGAAGAAGTATTCCGCCGCTTCATCGGGTTGGTTAATGAACACAGTAAACGTGAACGTAACATCAGTTTCTATGCAGATAAACTGTGTCTGACTCCTCATTATCTGAGTACGGTTATTCGTGAAGTAAGCGGGCAGACGGTAATGCAGTGGATTAACCAAGCCGTTATTCTTGAAGCAAAAGTGCTGCTGAAGCACAGTGACTTGTTGGTATTCCAAATCTCGGATGAACTGGGATTTCCTAATCCGTCATTCTTCAGCAAATTCTTTAAACGGATGACGGGGATGACACCGGCGGAATATCAAAAGAAACGCCACACCTAAGCGGGGCTGAAAATGAGAAACTTTCATCTTATAACAAGATGATACGCTTCTGCATAATATCCACCAATTGCGCTTTCAACAACTTGGCATTGATAGGCTTGGGCATATATCCATCGAATCCGCTTTCCATCACTTTCTGTTCATCCGAAGCATAGGCAAAGGCTGTAACGGCAATAATAGGAATCTTTGCAGAATACTTACGAATCTCCCGGGTAGCCTCGTACCCATCCATTACAGGCATATTGATATCCATCAATACAATCTGAGGATTATGTTTCCGGAACATTTCCACAGCCTCCATACCGTCCCAGGCATGAATCAAATGATAGTCATATTTCAGGATGGATTCAAAAAGCTTATAATTGCTTGCATTATCTTCTGCAACCAGTATGGTCAATTTGTTTCTTTCTATCGAAACGGGTTGAATATCTTTGGGCATCTGTTTCTTGTCTTCCTTCACAGCCGGTTTGTAGGGAAGCGTAAACCAGAAAGTAGAGCCTTTACCCTCTTCCGATTCCACGCCGATTCTGCCACCCATATGATCCATCAATGTCTTACAGATAGAAAGTCCCAACCCGGTTCCCTGGGCAAAAGAGTTCAGCTTGACGAAACGCCCGAAAATGTTTTGTTGCTTATCCTTCGGAATTCCACATCCGGTATCGGCTACATAGAAATACAACTCATTCTCCCGCATTTCATAGCCAAAACGAATGCTGCCTTTTTCGGTAAACTTAATGGCATTTGTCACAAGGTTAATCATCAATTGGGACAAACGGTTCTTTTCCGTATAAGCCATACATGGCCCGGCAGGTTCCACAAACTCCAGTTTCACCGTATCCGTCTTCACTCTCAACAAGAAACCACGCTCCAGTTCCCTCATCAACTCATTCAGTTCGATATTAGAGTAATTCAACTCCAACGTTCCCGCCTCAATCTTCGACAAATCAAGAATATCACTGATGAGTTGCAGCAACAAGGTATTATTGTTTTCGATGATGCTGACATATTCCTGTTTTTCCTCTTCTTCCTCGGTAGACGCCAATATCCCCGAAAAACCGACAATAGCATTCAACGGGGTACGAATTTCATGACTCATATTAGCTAGGAAGGCCGACTTTAAACGATTGGATTCTTCGGCAAGCTCTTTTGCTGTCGTAAGTTCTTGTTCCATTTTCTTCCGGTTGGTGATGACAAGCGACGAGCCTACCAGTGTCAATGGCTTTCCATCTTCGTCACGAGCTTCTACGGCAGCCTGTGCTTCCACCCACTCCACCTTGTGCAGGTTGTTTTTCTGCACATTGACGATACGGTATTCTTCTTTCACTTTTTCCGCCCGTCCTTCTATCAGATCCCGGTAGGCCTGTTTCACCCGTTCACGGTCTTCCTTGAAGATTTTTGAGAAATACTGAGAATCGGGCACAGATAGTTGTGAATCTTCCACCTCCTGTTCGTCAGTACTCAGTTCAATCGGTCTATTGATATCACACAGGATTGTTTTGCTCTTCAGATCCCACTTCCAGGGTACGATGTTGGCAACATCAAGAGCCATCGCCAGTTTGCTGTTGGTAGCACTCAACTTTTGCTGTGCTTTGTGCAGTTCTGTGCTGTTCAGGCAGAAGATATCAATCAAATTTCCCTGATGGGTTCCTTTCAATACCACATCGTAAAAAGTATCGATGGCTTTAAAGTAGTAAGGGAATGTGATGGCTCTTTTCTCCGTCAACGCCATCTTTGTAAAATGCAGGAATTCGGGCATGGATTCCGGAAATATTTCACTTCCTTTTCTGCCTATGACCTCTTCCTTACGATAGAAATGTTTCTCAAATTCCGAATTTACATTCCGATAAATCAATTCGATGGGATTACCGTTCTTATCGGTCACCAACTCTTCCTGCATATAGAGTATGGGCATATTGTTCACTAACATCTTATAAGTAGCCATTGCATCTATCTCGTTCTGTTGTGCTTTCTTCAATGCATTCAAGTTGCGAATACGATACAGGAAGAGCAGTGTAATAAGCAAAATAGAGAAAAGAGTTCCCAAGATAAAATACCGGTAATGCTCCCAAAACGTAGGCGGTTTATTCAGGAAACGGGTATTGGCAGGACACGTGGAAAGAGAAAGCCCGTCACGTACCAGTATTTCATAATTAATAACAGGCGCCCCGTCTGTGGGGATATAGCAAGGAATATGGCGTGCCTGTTTGTCTTTCAACACATCCGAAATGGTTTGAATCAATGCCGCATCATAACGATCTTGATTGTAAGTATATCCACCCAGCATACCTTCTTTTCCACTTGCTATATTTACCATACTCAAAGAAAAGATAGGAACGGAAGTAGCAGCTATAAGCTTATGAGAATTAGTGGCTAACATGCTAGTACCGGCAAATGCGTATTTGTAGAACCACGAGGCGAACAGAACTCCCGTTGTTTTAGTGTCTACGAAATACAGGGAATCCAACAGCTGATTGGTCGTCATATTTTCAGCAGACCAAAATTTATACTTGATATCCGGATACTTCGTATTCAGTTCTTGCTCGATAAGTACGGAGTTGTCTTGATTGACTTTGCGCCCGTCACCTATAAATATAAACTCTTTCATCCCGGGAATCATCTGTTTCATCAGGCGAATGTTTTCCGGGATATACAAATCAGCGTACAGATAAACTAAATTGTAGGGGTCAACCAAATAAGAAAGAGGAGTTCGTTCTTCAGGCGTGGAAGGCTGCCTGTGAATATAAGCCTCATAGGAATCTAAATAATCTTCCTGTGCACAAAGCACAATGGGAATATCTCCCCATACTTTTCTATATTCATCCCGCAACAACAATGCCGAATTTCCCAGTAATAACAGCATGCGTGGAGAACGACCTTTGTATTTATCGAATATATTGCGCTTGGACTCTTCCAGAATGGAATCATTTTCAACCAGCAGCATATTCAGATGCTCTACGTAGAGAGTGATTCCAGGGTCTTTTTGAACGAATTCCGTAACGTTGGAAATAAGCCGGCTGCTCCAGGGAGATGATTCCGTATATGAGTTTATACAAAGGATATAACTTTTACCCTCTATCGCATCTTTTTGTGCAAAAGCCCAATTTACAGACAAGAGGTAGAAAAACAGAAGTAGAAGATATTGTTTCATCTGTACCAGAAGAATTTTATGTTATGCGAAATATTTGCTTGTTTCATTTTGCAACACAAAAGTAGCAAAAAAAGAAGAAATACAACTATATAAATAAAAAAGAGAACCTTTTTTTCTATAAAAGGTTCTCCATCATCAAATTCAGATGTATCTATAATTACTTTCGCATTTTTTCCCTGCAATAGGACCGGTGTCCATAGATCACAATCACCACAAAACAAATGAACGGAAGGATGAATGACAGGTTCACAGCAGGCATACCCAGCAATGTACCACAGTCTATAATGCTTGCCTGAACCGGAGGTAATACCGAACCTCCGAGAATCGCCATAATCAATCCGGCAGCACCGAATTTGGCATCATCACCCAATCCCTGCAATGCTATACCGTAGATTGTGGGGAACATCAGAGACATACAAGCAGATACTCCTACGAGGCAGTACATTCCCCAGATATCCTGGAAACCAATCACCCCGGCCGTGAAGAAGCAAGCTGCAATAGCCAGTACTTTCAGCAACAGCCCCGGACTGAGATACCTCAGGATAAACGTACAGATGAAGCGGCTGGCACAGAAGATAATCATAGCCACAATGTTATATTGCTGTGAAAGCACTTCCGCAGCTTTCTCTTCCATTCCTTCCGACATGAAATAGCGCGTACCATATTGAATGATAAATGTCCAGCACATAATCTGCGCACCTACATAGAAGAACTGTGCGATCACTCCTTCGCGGTAATGGTGTATACCGAATATACGTTTCAATGTAGGCAGGAAGTTGATGTTATGAGACTGATCGCCATTCTTCGGCATCTTCACCATACGGATCACGATCAGCATAGCCAAAATGACAAGCCCGATAATCAGATAAGGCGCAATCAGTACCATCAGGTCTGAATCACGTACCGCAGCAAATTCTGTATCCGAAAGCTGGCTACGCTCCATCGTATCCATCGGGTTCAAGCGATTCTGAATAAAGTTCATCGCCACGTACATACCTAATAACGAGCCCATCGGATTGAAAGACTGTGCAAGGTTCAGTCGGCGTGTGGATGTAGCTTCATCACCCATAGAAAGGATATAGGGATTACAGCTGGTTTCCAGAAACGAGAGTCCGCATGTCAGTATAAAGTAGGCTATAAGGAAGGGATAGTAATTACCCGTCAGCATGGCGGGATAGAACAGGAATGCACCGATAGCATACAATCCCAGTCCCAGCAGTACTCCTGCTTTATATGAAAAGCGGCGGATAAAAATAGCTGCGGGGAATGCCATGGCAAAATATCCGCCATAGAAAGCCACCTGCACCAGTGCCCCGTCGGTAACACTCATACGGAAAATCTTGGAAAAGGCTTTCACCATCGGATTCGTGATATCGTTGGCAAAGCCCCACAAGGCAAAGCAACTGGTGATAAGAATGAACGGAATGAGGTAGCTTACTCCGTCTTTACTGATAATGCTGTTTTTCTTAGTGTTATTCTTCATGGTAGTTATTTCTTTGGCTGGGATTAGTCATAAAAGTGGAAAATACGCTCCATCGGTTGCCATTTCTCGGCGGCTGTGGAACCGGGTTTCACAAGCTGGAAGATGGCCATATAGTCTTCCCACTCCTGTTGTCGGGGCAAGGAAGCGAGGCGCTCCATAGCTGCATCCCAGTCAAACCCTACAGGCACTTCGACTATCATAAACAGGCGGGTGTCCAAAAGATATATTTCCATTTCCAGAATACCGGCTTCACGGATACCGACAGGTATTTCGGGCCAGATAGCCCCTTGGCTGTGCCGGCGACGGTATTCGGCTATCAACTGCGGATCGTCACGGAGTTCCAGTGTCCGGCAGATACGCTCCACCGGCTGATGATGCTCTTTGGCGGGATAACGTTTGATTGATGTGTCCATAGTAAATCAATATTGAAACGCAAATAAACACAGATTTTAGCAGATTAAAAAGTGATACGATAATTATCTACGCAAAGCAGTGTTTATCTGCGTTCCGGCTAAGTTATTAAATAAATTCTTTGATTTCTTCACGGCTGCCGATCTCTCCTTTGGCAATGGCTTGCACCAGGATATTACCGATAGCGGTTGCCTCTACAGGTCCGGCATAGACGGGAATACCCAAAGCCTCGGCTGTCAGGCGGTTCAGCAGTGAATTACGGCATCCGCCACCGATGATATTGAGCTGTTCTATCGGAGCGGGAAGCAGACGATTCAGTTGGTCTATTCCTTGCTTATAGCGCAGGGCGAGTGATTGGAGTACACAACGCACTACCTCACCGTAAGTTTCCGGTATAGGCTGTCCGTGCGCTTCACAATACTCCGCAATGACATCCTCCATATCCACAGGGTTCTGGAATATCTTATCATCTACGTCAATGACGGATGGAATATCCGCTGATTCGGCGGCAGAAAGCAAGAAATCGTATTCACATCGCTCTCCTCTTTCTTTCCATTGTGCCATAAGACGTTGCAAGATCCAAAGCCCGGTGATATTCTGAAGAAAACGAATCTTACCGCCTACCCCGCCCTCATTGGTGAAGCCGGCCCGGCAAGCTTCTTCCGTGAGGATAGGCTCATCCAGTTCAACACCCAGCAGAGACCACGTACCGGAACTGAGGAAGGCACAACGGGATTTATCCACCTGTGTCGAAGGAATCGCATAAACAGCACTTGCCGTATCGTGCGAACCGACAGCTATGACATCCACTTCATCCGTCAGGCCAATTTCTTCGGCAATCTCCCGTTTCAGTTTGCCACGTACCGTACCGGGCATCACAATGTCTCCAAAGAGATGTGCAGGTACTCCCAAACGATGAATGAGTGGCTGATTCCAAGTCCGGCTATGTGCATCAAGCAGTTCGGAAGTGGATGCAATGCAGTATTCATTATTTGCCACCCCTGTGAGGAAGTAACTGAAAAGATCGGGCATAAACAGAAGACGGTCTGCAACTTCCAATTGCGTATCACCACTTTTCTTCATGCTGTAAAGCTGGAAAAGTGTATTGATGGACATCACTTGTATGCCGGCTTCGGAATAGTGCCGAACAAAGTTGTCACCGAAAAACTCTTCCGGCAAACCATCCGTTCGGGGGTCACGATAACACACTGGGTTTCCCAGCAAGTTACCGTTACGGTCTATCAATCCAAAGTCCACACCCCAGGTATCAATGCCAATGCTCCTGATATGATATCCCTTGCGCACCGCTTGCCGGAGTCCGTTCTTCATCTCATCAAACAGAGCCAGAAAATCCCAGTACACATGGTTTCCCATCCGCACCTGACGGTTTGGAAAGCGGTACACCTCTTCCAGTTTCAGCGTACCCTGGCAGATGGAACCGGCCATAACGCGACCGCTTCCACCTCCAAAATCTACTGCCAGATAGGTATTCATCATTTAGTCTTCTTTCCTAAAATGTATGTTTCAAGATCGTCGATCTCTTCAGGAGTAAGTACTGTGTAGTCTCCTCCGGACTGGATCATGATGCGGCATGCCATTTCAAAGAACATAGCGCGTTCAAAAGCTTGGTCGAAGTCCTTGCCACACACCACCTGCCCATGTTTCAGCAAGAGGACGGAATTATGATCTTTCAGAGCATCAATCACTCCCTGTGCCAATTCTTTCGATCCCGGACGATAGTAAGGAACTACCGGAATTTCACTTCCCACATGGCAGGGAATCTCCGCTGTTACGTTGAAGTTCGTAGGACGATTCTTCATACATGCCACAGCCGTGGCATAGTGTGACTGGAAATGCAGAACTACATTCACATCAGGACGCTCACGGAGCACTCCCAGATGGAAACCGCTTTCCATAGAGGGTTTCACTCCATTCAATACTTCTCCTGTAGAAAGGCGGCAGACAGCTACTTTTTCTTTAGGTAGAGAAGGTACCCATGAACCTGTTCCGGAAAGCAGGACTTCGTCACCAATGCGCCAGGAGATATTGCCGCTACTGCTGTCTCTTATACACATCTCCGAGCCCACGAGACCGAGGCTGATCTCGT
>ENA-OZFT01000223-OZFT01000223.1-human-gut-metagenome-genome-assembly--contig:-NODE-223-length-14640-cov-6.268838_pt1 | contig 14640 bp, 9 predicted proteins | sample MGYA00244620_ERZ653638 | MGnify/ENA primary metagenome ERZ653638 (study PRJEB26926, sample SAMN06164931) | human gut metagenome | biome: ENVO:00009003; feature: ENVO:2100002; material: ENVO:00002003...
GGTCTCGTGGGCTCGGAGATGTGTATAAGAGACAGGAATTTATAAACAGACGCACTATTATTCACATAGTCATAATCACCCTGACCGCGACGGCGCCACTCACCGGCAGCGCTACACACCATCGGTTCACAATGCGATGAACCAATAAAAATACCATATTCTTCCGCAACTTTCCTGTTTCCTTCCGTCAGGAAGAAAGGCAAAGTACATTCGTGCATCGCAGGCCAATAAGTATTGGCACGTAAACGCAGCAACAGTTCAAAGATACGTGCATTCGTCTTCGGACCGATATGTCCTTTTATATCCGACGGTTCATACGTCTGACTACTCCAAGGCATCAATCCCCAGTCTTCGTCATTGATAAATATACCCCGATATTCCACGGAAGGAGATTGCAATGTCTGATACTCAGCCGGCAGCACAAAAGAAGTCTTCTTCTCCGGTGTTACATCCGCCCACCATTCCCAGGGAGATACACCTATCAGACGGGATAATTCCATGATACCATAAGCAGTACCATGCGAATCACTACCTGCTACCAGCAATTTTCCATCCGGCAGAACCTGCAAAAGGAAAGCCTGTTTCTTGCCTGCCAAAGCACTTACGTCCGCACTCACAGCTTTCAGCAACGGGCTTTTTCCAACCGTACCTACTATGATATTCCCTTGCCGGGCATCTACGGCGGCAGATGCAGAAAATACCGATTGATAATCACGTATGAACAGTTTCAATGCGGTTTGCACTACCTTCTCTTCCGCATTATCACAAGCCAACTTGATCGGTTGGTCGGAGCGCAGACTAAACTGTGCACAACAAATCTGTGTCACCCAAAGAAAAACTAAACCTATAAATCCCTTCTTCATATATTTCAATTTATTTTTCAATGCTATATTCTATACATTTCTTCAAAAACTGATTTTATTATCTTTATAATCGGCAGCATGCACTTCCGGATCATAGTGCCGGACATAAGGGGCCAGTGCCGGAACGACCTTAGCAACAGCTTCCATAGCAATGCCTGCCACTACCTTTCCACCATAAATATTCAGATGTGTATTGTCTATTTTCCCTTTCGGACAAAAATCATAAATCCCCGCAGGTACCCACATAAAGAGGCTTTTTGATTTTTCTACACCCAGATCTACCACCAGATCATGCGTCAGTTTATTCAGATCGACAAAAGGCACGTCCATTTCTTCAGCTACCCTACGGGGAGAATTCAGATACTCCCCATGCGTATCCACAAGCACATTTCCTTCCACCTCATAACTTCCTTTAGGCTCCGTCACCCCTTCAGGAGGAAAGTTTCTCCGCACAATGGAATTAAACAGTACAGGATAAGCCCCCTTTTCGCGGGTTTCTCTTACGAAACGACGCAGATTATCATCGAAGGTAGTTCCCGGATCGGTATGCAGTTTTTCGGAAGCTTTCTCATCATTATGTCCGAACTGAATAAACACATAATCTCCCTTTTTCAATTTGGCAAGCACCGCATCCCAACGCCCTTCATTGATGAAACTCAATGAACTCCGTCCATTCATGGCATGATTGTCCACTGCGACATCCTCCGTCAGAAAACAGGGAAGCATCTGCCCCCAACCACGTTCCAGGTTACCGTTCTTCAGGCTTTTGTTAGCCATAGTAGAATCGCCTATCATGAAGATAGTGATAACGTCTTTCTTTTCCGTTATAAAGGCTGAAAAGAGTAATATCGCACAGAGTGCAAACAGTAGTTTTATTTTCAGATTTTTCATACTAAGAAATTTTCAGTAAAAATAAGTAAGTTCATAGATACGGCGTATGGAGCTACGTACAATTAGATGTATTATCGTACATAAAGAAGTACAATCTTTCTATAATCCCCTATTGACCAACAGATAATAGACTAACGCCCAGTCCTGATCATTCGCATAAGGATCGTAAAATTCCGCCTTCACACCGTCAATCTTATAGGGATACATATAAGCACAAGACGCCTTCCCATCTTCGAAGAAAAGACAGAGATTATTCCTCACTACATTTTCCGCACGCTTCTGATAAGAGCTATCACCGGTACATAACGCATAGTAATAATACACCGCACCGGTTATCGTACTCCAATAATGGGGAAAAGTATCACCAAACAGTTCACGTTTGCCAAACCAATGGCCATCCCAATGACGAATCGCAACTTCATTCAGATGGTAGCTGGGTTGGAAACCATTGAATGCTTCCAGTACAGGCATTTGCCGTTTCACTTCATCCAGATATTTCTGACTGCCTGTCTCCAGATAGAGCTGTGCAAGGAATTGGATGGCAGGAGCTACAATGCTTTGCTCATAATTTACCTCATGCGCAGGGTAATTCAAACCATTCTTTACAAACACATCACCTGTCTTTATAAAATCGTTCCGCAAATCCGTGTATTCTTTCTTCATTCCGGCTTCTTTCAGGCTTTGTAGCCCCAACCGAACAGGAATGCCTATTGCATAAAAGCCATAACCAAACTGCTGGAACATAGATTTCAGAGTCTTATAGCCATCAGTCACAAATAGCTTGTCGCCAGTCACTTTATACATCTGAAAATAGAGTTCTGCCACCCACATATAATTATACCCACGGTTGCGATTCTTCTGGTCTACACTCGAATAGGTTACGTAATTATCCGTTTGCAGTTTCCGGCGTACAAAATTAGCATACCTCAAAAGAGATTGCTTTAATTCCGGGTCTTTAGTCAGCAAATACTGTTTTGCCAGTAATACCCCCATGCCCAGACGTTCCGCTCCTTCATCGCGATCCACCGGATTACAGTTTGGCGTATCATTCAGATAAATGCTATCACCTTCATTATCATAAACCATATAAGCCCCATCACGCAAATCGGACGGATTGTTCATCTGTTGACGGGTACGAATAAAATCGACACGTTTTCGGATTAAATCAGCCGTATTGCTGATGACCAGACAGTCTGCATGAGTTTGCTTATTTCCATTGTAATAGAAATCAAAACGTACCTCACCAGCCTGTTCCATCGGTACTTCTACGAAACAAAGATTCCCTTCCTGCTTTACGGTGACAGGTACTCCATTCATTTTAGCGGTACACGCTTTCAAAGGTTCCAGACTCCGGCATTCCACACGGGCTGTCTCTCCTTTCTCAAATACATATTTATTGCAAGATACAAGTACACTCCCTTTTTCCAGAAGCTTACGGCGGAAATCATCATTCCCATTGTGAGTAAAAACATGCCACTCCAGTGAATAGCTTTCTCCCGGCTTCAACAATAAATCCGGCAGATCCAATGCAATGATACCTCTTGTCTGTGAATTTGCCTTTTTACGTCCACGCTCCCAGATTTCATAGTTTCTGATAACTCCGTCCGTCACCACCAGTCCCAGATGGGGAGTAAAATCTCCCATACGGATAGCATTGACATAGGCAGCACTTCCACCTTTCCAAATATGCGTATGAGCACGGGAATTAATGCATTGTTGTGCATCCGGATAATTATCATTGAAAGGAGTATAGATAGCCACATCATATAAAGACACAGGTTCTTCCCCTTCATTGGTAAAAGAATATTCTTCGACCAAATCGCCCTGTTTTATTTCTCTTTTTATCAGAATACATATATCACCTTCACGATATAAAACCTTCATTCCGTCAGGACTGATTTCCACGGGTACTCTCCATTCCCGCTTTACAGTTTCCCTTCCTTTAACCACCGTAAAGTATCCCAATCCCCAACCATAGTTATCCTTAACCCAGGGGTATTGAGTCCCATCAGTTTTCACTACCCAGTTCATACTACGGTTATCACCCTTCAAGGTCAGTTCACTAATGGCACCGGTAGAGGGATTAATACGCATCTCCACAGGAAAATTCCCGGCAGATAAACAATTGACTGCGATCAACAGACAAACAAAAGTCCCGATTCTTTTTATCAGTTCGTTCTTCATGGTAATAGTTCTGGCTTTTAATAATTTGGCTCTCTATTCTTTTTAGACTTTTCAAAAATAATAAATACTATCGACAGTCACAAAACTATTGTCACTTCCATAAACAGCCTTTGTTTTATCAGTCCACACAGGCATAATGCCTGTCACTTCTATCAATAAAGTATAATTATCTTCCGGCATCTCCGGAGTCATGATGCGAATTGCCTTTTCAGGATATTTACTATAAAAATCCACTAAAGAAACATACACCGTATCCTTCTTTGCATCCAGCAAACTCACTCTTGCATATCCGCTATGAGGATTCGATTCCCCGATCACCGCAGTATGAGTCCCTTTAAAAGGAATACTCAGAACACTGCCCTTCACATTCGATAGCAACCGCCCGTTGTCTTGCTCCCAGTCCGGTGTAAATTCCATCTTTGAAACAGGAATCTGCTTTCCTTTGCGTAATGCATCCACCGGTTTCAGCCGGTTGATATCCCAGCATTGCCAATATTCCGGAATGGAAATATGCGTTCCATCCACTTGCAGAGGCATCCACACATAAGTAGCGGCCGAGGCCTGATGAGGATACGACCAACGGTCACCCATAAACATCGGGATTGTATCATTCCCTCTTTTCAAAGGAAAAACAAAAGTACTTTGTGAGTTATAAGTCAGTTTTCCTTCGGGACAAAATAGCCCTTGCTTCGTCCATGGGCCTTCAATATTCGGTGCTGTAAAATAGAAATTATCATTTTTCTCCCAACTGGTCAGATTAGAATACAGCATATAATACATGCCGTTTTTCTTGAACATGGCAGGCGATTCACCCGAATCTTTTATATAAGCAGCTTCCGTCTCAACCGAACAATAATCGTCACTCAAACGATAGACAGGTCCATGATGAATCAGCAGATATCCCTTACCGTCCGTATCCTGAAATGTTCCCATATCCCAACGTTTCACAGGCTTACCTTCATAGAGCAGCGGTCCCTGCAATTTATATTCCCCATTGATCGTGCTACAGGTAGCATAGCCTATGTAGGGGTCCATATAACCTAAATCATCGGCATGCATATACATGACATACTCTCCGGTAGAAGGGCATTTCATCACCTTCACGCGCTCACCTACACGATCAGGTCCCAGTATTCCGTCAGATTGTACGGGTAACACGATCCTTTCGAATTTCCAGTTCACCAAATCATCCGAAGAGTAGCAACTAAATCCCGGAAAGGCATTGCTTTTGTCCGATTTATATTCCCCGAAAAGATAATATCTGCCGCCGTCTTCCACGATACAGGCACCATGTGCATTGACTATATTGCCTTGATCGTCAAACCAGGGGATACCATTATAAACAATCTTTTCAGAACCTTCATTGAAAGTGTCCGAACAACCTACACAAAAAAAAGCTAATAACAATATTAATTTCACCATATCAATGTTGATTAACAAACCCATTAATTTTATCGTCTTTAGTGCTCGGAGAATGAATAAGTCACATTCCTTTCCGTCACATTTTCCGTATTATCTATCTTTTTCACAAAATCCCTCACTTCATTTACATGCACGTCTTCAATCACTATATTTCTGGCCGGCAGCTTCGCATCTCCTTTCAACTCATAGATGGCATCGGCCGAAGTACACACCACATTTTTCATGTAAATGCCATCAATGCGCGTAATGCGTTCTTCATACGTAGGCACAAGGTCTTTCCATTGGTAAAGCACATCCGTATCTATCTCAAGTATCCGCTGTACATGGCCGGCCCTGATATTCTCCATGTGAATATTTTCTACAAATGCTCCCCGGCGGTGGTTGGTTTTCACAAAGAAAAGTCGCCTGACAGATTGCGGCACCTTACAATCATGCATATACACATTCCGAATGCCTCCTGATATTTCACTACCGATACCCAGTAAAGTATGCCCTTCCACAATGTTACAATTACGGATCACTATATTTTCAGTTGGTATATTCAGTCGCCATGCATCCCGGTTGCGTCCTGCCTTGATAACCACCGCATCATCACCCTGATCGAAAGTACAGTCTTCTACCAGGAAGTTACGGGTCATTTCCAGATCGATTCCATCATTATTGTGACCGTGTGCTTTTACATCCAGATTCCGGGCAATACCGCCATCACACATGTAGATATGAATAGTCCAAAACGGGCTTTCCCTAATTTTAAACCCGTCAAGCAATACATTCCTGCAACGGTTGAAATGTATCAGATGCGGACGAAGATTGTTTTCTCCCACCGCCATTTGCCGTTTCTCTACGGGAACATCCGTAGAGGCCATCGTATAGAGCTCTTTCAATGCATTCAAATGGGCTTCCGGACGTGCAAACCACACTTTCCAAGTATCCATTTTAGGTTTCAGCATGCCTTTTCCGGTAATCGCCACATTCTCACAACCAATAGCATAGACCAGCGGAGAGTAATTATAACATTCCATACCCTCCCATGAAGTCATTACAGCAGGCAGATAATCAGATGGATGGTCCGTAAAACATAACACAGCATTTTCCGATAAGTATAAGTTGACATTACTTTTCAAATGCACAGGACCGGTCAACCATTCTCCTTCGGGAATTACAACTCTGCCGCCACCTGCTTTATGGCAGGCATCGATGGCTTTAGCTATGGCAAAGGTATTATCGACTTTTCCTCCTTCTACAGCACCATATTCTAAAATAGAAAAATCATTCTGAGGATAGATAAACTCTTTTATCGGATCCATAGGAAAAGGAGCATCAACATTCACCGTAATATATTGTCCGAAAACCGGGAATAAAGAGGCCATAAATACACCTAACACAGATAAAGCCCTTTTAAAGAATTCTTTTTGCATTCTCGTCTTATTAAAAGTCATAAACAGCTTTTAAAAAGGTCACTTACATAAAGGCAAGTGACCTTTCTAAAATACTCATCTCACCTATCCCTATTTATTGTTCAGCAGGAGTATCAGCAGCAGTTTTCCAGTAAGGATTTTGATAAATAGGAGAACTTTCAATCGTTACTCCATCAGAAGCCGTTATCAGAAATTGTTTGGCCATTATCGGCTCCAGATAATGAGCCATTTTCCATTTATAACCTCCATAGCACTTTTGAGTACTGGTTCTACGATAAGGACGAAGATACTCACTATCCGACTTCTGTGATACAGTTGCATTTGCAGAACCGTCTGCCACCAAACCATTGTACCATTGTTCCATCGGTGTATTCCAGAGGTGCATACCTTCGGGAATATAAGGGTTTGAAAGCATCTGATCCATAGCTCTCCAACGGCATACATCCATATATCGTAAACCTTCTGAAAGGAATTCCGAACGGCGTTCGCGACGGATATTATACAATGTTTTGTCTGTCAAAAGCCGTCCTGCTGAATAAGCTCCCCAGTCATTTTCTGCTTCTTTTGCCATATCAGTAGCCATAATTGTCGCATCAATATCTTCGCTGACATGAGCGCGACGACGAAGAATCTGCCAATATTCACGTGCAGTACCATCCAATGTCCCATTCTTTTCATAACTGGCTTCCATATAATTCAATAATGCTTCTGCCGAACGATAAAGCACTACCCCTACAAAGCCAGCCCACACATCTTGATAGTGCTTAACATCGAAAGCACCCCCTTTTCGTAAAAGATAACCAGTGGTTGCACGTGTCTGATTGGCACCATCTGTGATTCCCGGATAAGGTTCAGTACGATAAAAAGTACTAAGTGGGCTTGTTCCATCAACAAGAATATTTTTCTGTCCCGGCTCTTTCAGGAAAACAGATAAGCGGGAATCTCTGTTGGCACGAACATCCGCTATTGTTTTGTCTCCTTTATAAACTCCATTACCATCGGAATAGGAACCGTTCTTATAAACAGGCGTACCATCTGCCATCAGGAAATTCTGCACGCAAGCACGAGTTATGCCTAAAGCCCAGTTACCCTGATTGGCACCGACACATATCCCATGTGTAGATACGCCATACGTATATTGCTTCCAAAGCAAAACTTCAGGATAGGAAGAAAGGTCTTCCACTGCATACATTTCATAAAACGGGTTCTCAGAATCTCCTGAATTTTGTTGCAATGTACCTGTATTAGCAGTTAACGAATTCTTATACTTCTCAGCTACTTCCTTCGAAGCAGAGATAGCCTCATCAAGAAAGTAATTAATTTCATTTTCAATACTTCCACTCGGATACTGATAGTTGGCATTATATTCTTTTGATTTACCCGGCCAGCCTTCTCCATTGGGAACAAATGCAGTACCTTTAAAATATTTCAGCCATGTACCTTCTTCATAAAGAGCTACACGAGATTTTATCAAAAGAGCCAGATCACGGTTAATCCGAGTGGTTACCATATCTTTCCCATTCATCAGAACAGCTGCCTTATCTAAATCTGACAGGATGAAGCGTGCAACTTCGTTACGTGGCATACGCTTACTGGCCTCAATCAATGCCGTTTCATCATCCGGCAGAGGTTCGGTAATGATAGGAAAGTCACCGAAATTTTGATAGCGTTTGAAATATTCGAGCGCACGCAAGGTATACATCTCTCCGATATAATGTTTGATACTCACCAAATCACCCGAAATTGTATTCTGTGAACCACTTAAATCTTCTCCGAAGCGAGGTAACACTTCCGAAAAGAAGAAATTCAATCTATAAATTGTTTCAAACGACCAGTTTCCTTCCGAATACGGAACCTTCCACTGGCCTTCAAAGAAACGGTCGGGAGCAGTCTCCGGTATTTGATTGTCAGTATACTGATCGTCGGTACCGTAATATCCATAATTACTGCCCGGAAGAATACGTGGATATATCTCGTCCGCATAGGCTTGTAACTGGGAAGCCTCCGTAAAATACTTATCCGGATCTACAGAAGATTTCGGCTCACTATCCAGAAAATCATCACAAGCCGTGAGACCCATAGTGAAGATTGCAGCTAAAGCTATTCTATATAATGTTTTCATATTACTAATCTATTTAAAAAGTTAAACTTAATCCGAATGACCATGTACTTGACAACGGATAAACATTTCCTCCGACACCCCCGGTACATGTTTCAGGATCAAACACATCAAATAAGGAAGTGAAAGTCAGCAAATTCTCACCTGAAACGAACAAACGACATTTTGAAATACCGGCTTTCTTGGTCCATGTTGCAGGCAGGGTATAACCCAATTGCAAATTTTTCAAACGCATATATGCCGCATTCTGCATGTAACGACTTTGTACACGCTGGTTTTTACCACCATCTGCATAACTCAGAAGAGGACGGGGAAAATAAGAATCTACATTTGCCGGGATTTCATACCCTTCCAGTCCAACCGACTCTGCGCGGAAATAGTCATTGTGTTGTACAAATCCGCGTATATGCCATTCACTAACATTACCGCGAGCCCCCCAGAAGTAACCACCCGCATTATCATTGTTCGTCGTAGAGTCACCTCCAGCCCAGAAATCATGTTTCAATACTCCTTGCAGAAAACAACGGAAATCGAATCCTTTCCAATCAGCAGTAAGGTCAATCCCAAAGAAATAGTGCGGATTGGCATCACCCAGTACTTTTAAATCACCATGGTCATTCAACGTATTGGCTCCTGTAGAAATTTTGCCATCACCATTCAGGTCTTTATACATGATATCACCGGCTCCCCATTGTGTTCCGATAGCACTTTGTCCACCATTAGGCAACGAAGCAATATGTGCATCCATTTCAGCTTGCGTTTTAGCTATGCCAATTGTTTCAAATCCCCAGATCTGATTTATTTTCTGTCCGGCGATATACGACCACTTTATACCTGTATTGGAACTTCCCGAAGTCAATGATCCGGTTTTATTACTTGGATAACTGTCTATGTAGGTCTGTTGATCGGACAACGATACGCTGACACCATAATTCAGTCCATTCTTCAGGCGATCTCTCCAAGCAAGCGAGACTTCCCAACCTTTTGTTTTAAGATCACAATTATTCGTTTGAGGTGCTTTAACTCCCAAAGTCAAAGGTAATTCCGGAGCATCTCCCACCATATCTTTCGTATAACGGATAAAGTAATCGAACGAGCCCGTCAGACGATTGTTGAAAAGGCCGTAATCAAGTCCAATATCCCAAGTCCGTACTTTTTCCCAAGTCAAAACCGTACTGATCAGGTCACCGACTTTTGCCGTATTGGGTTTTGTCCCATTTTGCAACCATCCTCCATCTAAGATACCCAACGTCATAGTCCGGTAAGTAGGATACCACTGATTCGTATTTTGATTACCCAGCTGGCCATAAGAAAAACGAAGTTTCAGCAAGTTTGCCACATTTTGTATGGGTTGCCAGAACTTTTCCTGTGCAATATTCCAACCTAAAGAAAAGGAAGGAGACCACTGCCATCGGTTACCACGGCGGAAACGGGAAGTTCCATCGTAACGAATATTGGCTTCTGCCAGATAGCGCCCTTGATAGTCATAATTCAAACGTCCGAAGAAACCGGCAGTAGCCCATCTGTTGCTATAACCATGTACAGTAGCATCTTTGGACAGGCCACTGTTCAATTGTCCGTTCGTCAGATCAAATTCGGGCATATCTGCCATTATCAATCCATTCTTAAATACATTCAAATCGCTTTGTTCCATCTCTTCCGCCTGGAATCCGAGCATTATTTTAAAATTATGCGAATCATTGAATGTACGTGCGTATTCGCTGTAAACGTTCAGGTTCAGATAATTTTCCTTCTTATCCTCCTGATACAACCCCGAATCTTTTTCGCGATAGAGCTCGGTTCCGGTGGGACCCAATTGATAGGAAGGCAAAGTCGTTTCTTTAACTTTCTGGTTCATGATACTATAGTTGAACTCCACATTCGTTACCCAGTTCTTTATAGGTTCAAAGATAAGAGCCGCCTGATAATAATGGCGGTCCGTCTGTACATCACGTTGCCCACCCTGTTCCAGTTCCACAGCATTATAACCGAAGATATTACCACTTGGATCATACATAGGAATATTGGGCCAGTTCTGACGACCGAACATACGATAAAAAGTATCATTGAATTTACGCGGGCGCCAAACATCATTACGAGTAAAACGTGCGGTGAAGTTAAACTTCAGCCAATCAGTTAGCTCACTGGTGAATTTACCGGTTGCATTGTAGCGTTTCATACCGTCTTCACCTATCTTCAATAAACCGCCCTGATCAAGATAATTAAAAGAACCATAATAGGTCATCTTCTCACTTCCACCCGATACACTCACATTGTGTTCCTGAGAGAATACCGTACTTTTATAAAGCTCACCATAAATATCCGTATTGCCATAAGCATACTGCCACACATCATTCCACGCTGCGGGATTACTAGGACTAGGATCCATACCAGCCGTTAGTTTGCCAGACTGATAGTCAAGCATCTTCTGCATAGTTTCATTGGAGAACCTGGCTGCCTTACCACTGTTCTTGAGAGATTCATTCATAAAAACAGCAAAAGTATACGAGTCCATAGATTCCGGCAACCCTATAGGGCTGGCTATACGGAAACTATTATTATAATTGATCGTAGCTTTTCCGGCTTTCCCCTTCTTTGTAGTAATAAGTATGACCCCAAACGGTGCCCGGGAACCATAAATAGAAGATGCAGCCGCATCTTTCAATACCGAAATGTTCTCAATATCCTGCGGATTCACAGTGTTAATATCCCCTTCCATACCATCAATCAAGATGAGTGGAGATCCACTTGAAGAACCAATAGTTCCGGTACCACGCACGGAAATATCCATATTTTGGTCCAAAGCTCCGGAACTTGTGGTAATTTTAAGTCCCGGTACTAAACCTTGCAGGGCTTGTGTTGCCGACGATACCGGACGAGACTCTAATTCTTTGGCTGTGGCAATCCCCACTGATCCGGTCAGATTTACCTTCTTCTGTGTACCAAAACCCACGACTACAACTTCTTCAAGCATTTCCGTATCGTCTTTCAGAGTTACATCTATGACTTTACCTGTAACGGCCTGTACTTCCTGCGTTTTATAACCAATATAGGAAATAGCGAGTGTCGCACCCGAAGTTACCGAGAGGGAAAAATTACCGTTTATATCGGTAATGATTCCATTGGAAGTTCCTTTTTCCACTACACTTGCACCGATTACCGGTTCTCCCATTGAATCTTTCACAACTCCTGAAACCTTGATTTGTTGCTGAACGATTTCCAGACTTGTTTCATTGCTTCCAGCCATCATCGAAAGAGGATGTCCTGCAATGAAACCAGTACAAAGCAACAAGGCTGCAAGCGCCTTCCGATTGTTCCTTAAAGAATTTGATTTCATTGTTTTTCTTTAAATTAGATAATTAAAAAGGTTAATTAAATCTCTTGAGTTTCCCCCCCTAAAAGGGATATGCAAATGTATAGGAACTAACTTAAAAGAACCGATGACAAATATTGCTTCGATAAAGGACAAATTCGTCATGCCCATTTTGCCACTCTTTTCTGACCATTTTACCCCGATTCTTAGCTCATTGTCCCCAGACTACATAATCCGAATGGTAAACTACAATTCGTCCATACTGAAAGGAGACAAACAAAAGTAAGGGTTTGATTCCAAAATAAACAGTGAGATATCGGGAAAAAAGAAGGGTGAAAATGGTCAATATACAATCAAGTTGTCCCATGTTAATGAAAAAGTTCTCTTCTCTTCATCAGAAAGTTCCTAATAATGCAGAGGAAAGTTTGCGGCATCGAATAAAAAGTTATAAATTGCAGCTTCATTTATATATTCGTAATCTACAAATATGAATTCGTAAATTACATTTTTATATTTGCAGACTATAAATATACTTTTTTATTAACTTTGACAGGTTTTGTATAAAGAGAAAATAAGTTTTGTACGAATAGAGAGCAGGTTTCTTCCCTATACGGAGCAAACAGGAAACATATAACTACTAAATAAATCTATATTATGGCTGAATATGAAATGCAGGAGATGAACCTGCCGAACAAAGACGGGAAACGCATACTCTATCCCCGCCTCGTACAATCCGGACAAGCAAGTACGGATTACATCACAAAGATACTGTCCGAAAAGAGTTCATTTACCAGAGGTGACATCAAAGGTTTGCTACAGGAACTGGCCGATGAACTGGCTTACCAAATGGGACAAGGGAAATCGGTAAAGTTGGATGGAATAGGAACCTTTGTTCCCTCACTGGCTCTGCGCATAGACAAGGAACGGGAAACCGGAGAAGCAGATAGCACCCGAAGAAATGCAAGAAGCATCGTAGTAGGCAGCATCAACTTCAGAGCAGAGAAATCATTGATTCACAATACCAATTATAACTGTGATCTGGAACGTTCGCAACAGAAATTCCGCCGTTCATCGCAGAAATATACACCGGAAGAACGCCTGGAACGGGCAAAGCAATATCTTACCGGACATCCTTATATGACGGTCAGGAATTATGTCCAGCTAACAGGGCTGCGACCCACTACCGCCTCTGTAGAGTTAAGGAAATGGGCAGAGAATCCGGAAAGTGGTATTACAACTTCCGGACGAGGCACACATAAGGTGTATATACAAAGGTAAATTCGTCAAACAGCAGGGACAGATTGGGCAAAACACCTGTTTGGGATAGCTGTAACGCGAATTTATTGTATTTTTGTTGCAAAGACAAATTCATAACCAAACTGATTATGCAACGACATTCATCCCTATTGATTCTATTGTTTTTGCTGCTTTTTACAACAAGCGGCACGGCGCAGCCTTACATATTACAACACCTAAGTATAGAAGATGGGCTATCGAATAATTATGTCCAGGACATTGCGCAAGATAAACGGGGATGTATCTGGATTGCAACCGTACTGGGGCTGAACCGGTTCGACGGACTTAAGTTTACTACTTACAAAAGTACCAATTCTAAATTAGGGAATGATGCGCTGAATGCGTTACTCTACGATGAAGAAGAAGATGAACTATGGATAGGAAGTAATAGTGGACTGTATATACTCGATTGCTCTACAGAGCAAATCAGAAGATGCATACCCTCAGAAGGGATAGCGATCAACAATGTTTCATACCTAACTCCCGCTTCTAACGACGGAATATGGATTGTTGCCCACACAGGACAGATAGTACACTATAACAAAAAGGATGAGAAATACACCTTATTATCAGATCAAATCAAAGGAGAACTGAAACCGTCAAGCTGGTGCGCTTTCGATGATGAAGACGGGCATCTGTACATAGGGCATGCACAAGGTGGATTGAGCATCATTGATCTGGAAAACAAGACAATCCGCACTCTCTCCAACATTCCCGAGAATCCCAACAGCCTGCCCGGAAACAGCGTTTATACAATCTATAAAGACCATCTGGAGAATATCTGGGTGGGCACAAATCAAGGGCTCGGGCTGCTCAATCCTAAGACAGATGAATTTACCATCTTCAAACATGAGTCCAATAATCCACATTCATTGATAGCCGACCATATATATGACATAAAGGAAATGGAAGACGGCACCTTATGGATAGCCAGTGACATCGGCGGAATCAGTATACTCGATTTGCATAACATCACTTTCAAATCTCCCCAAAACGTACAGTTCTATAACATCACTGCAACGATGGATAAACATGGACTTTCATCAGGAAATATACGAAGCCTGTTGCAAGACAAGTTTGGCAATATATGGATAGGTAATTATAGCAGCGGAGTGGACTTTATCAGTCATACCC
>ENA-OZFT01000252-OZFT01000252.1-human-gut-metagenome-genome-assembly--contig:-NODE-252-length-13630-cov-7.141363_pt1 | contig 13630 bp, 7 predicted proteins | sample MGYA00244620_ERZ653638 | MGnify/ENA primary metagenome ERZ653638 (study PRJEB26926, sample SAMN06164931) | human gut metagenome | biome: ENVO:00009003; feature: ENVO:2100002; material: ENVO:00002003...
ACGAGATCAGCCTCGGTCTCGTGGGCTCGGAGATGTGTATAAGAGACAGATACCTAATAAATTAATCTTGTCTGTATCCAAGTATTTGTAGAGCATATCCAACGCCAGAGCATCGTCGACATCATTCCCAATATCTGTCTCCAGGATAATTCTGTCTACATTTGAAGTGATTTCTACTTCCTGTTGTTTCTTAGAAGAAGTGCAGCTTGACAAAGCTATTAAAAATGCACTTAAGAGATAAATTTTGCTTTTGATCATAATGATGTATTTTTATGAGTTATTGTAAGGTTGAATTGAAATAACTATGATATACAGGGCTTAATATGAATGAGAATTCATAGTCTCCATAAGGAATCTGGTATTGAGGTAATGGCCATGCCCCCCAACTGTCAATACAACCTAATCCCATTTGTATCTTATCAATGCAAAGATTGGTTAGATCAGATTGTTTCACTTCGGGAGAGTGGCGTTGCGCCTTATCAATGCCATCGTCCAATGATTTAATGGTGTAGTGCAAGGCAGAAGCGGAGAAGGGAGCATCTGCCACGATTTGTAGTCCGTGACCGGCTGCATTCAATAGCTTCCACCATCGAATATCTGTTTTGGTTCCGGTTTCTTGCGGGCGAATGTATGGGTAGAACTGTTCGTTAACACTCTGACGGTACAATCCAATGGTTGTAGAATGATTACGATCATTGTAGTTTTCTATCGGACCACGGCCATAATATTCTATGGTTTCAAATGCTTTAGGCATTTGTATTTGCATACCGAAACGGAACATGGGAGGTATCTTTGCTTGTGGATTGGTTACCATTTTCTGTGTTACTTTAATAGCACCTTCGTTATTGATAATATAAGTGAGATTCAACTTTGCTGAAACGTGTTGCATTTCATATTCAGCATATAATATTACCTGTTCATTGACAGTCTCCCATTTGAATGAAGTCAGTTTCAGACCAGGATTCCTCCAAACGGCAAACTTTTGTTGTAAACCTGCTCCAAAGTCATTGTCTGTTGGGGCACGCCAGAAGTTGGGCACCAGTTGAGTGTCTTGATTCATCATTTCTATACCTGCCACATTATAGCGGTTCAAGTAACCGGTGTGTTTATTAAATTCCAGACAGAAAGCTTCACCATTAACAATTAAATAGTGTGAATCGTTGTCTTGTATTTGTGGAATAACAGTAACAGTGTTGGTTGTCTTTGCATTTTTCAATTCCATGGAAGGAGTTTTGTAAGGGCTCAGTATAAGCTGATCCTTGGCTACGGTGTATCCCGCAGGAAGCATGTTTTCTTGATTCTTCAGACGATAAGTTATATTTAGTAGACATTCTTTGTCTGAGCAGATCTTGCCTATATTGAGCTTGAGTTTGGCTGTCTGTTGTGGAGCCACATTCAATTCAGTTACCCTACCTGTACGTACAGGCTCTCCATCGGCAAGCACTTCCCATTCCAGGTAGTAACCGGAGAGGTCGCGGAAGAAGTATTCATTGTACACGTTTATTTCACCTTGTATCAGATCGGCTGGTGTGGTCCAGATGTTTTGATAGAAATAGCCAACTTCATACATATGTGGGTTGGGGATACGGTCGGGACTGATAAGGCCATTGTCGCAAAAGTTCTTATCTGAAGCATCGAATCGGTTAAAGTCGCCACCGTAAGCGTAGATGGTCGCACCATTTTTGCCTTTCCAACGGACAGACTGATCTACGAAGTCCCAAATAAAGCCACCTTGCAAATGAGGATATTTACGAATTAAATCCCAATATTCTTTAAAGCCTCCTAGAGAATTACCCATAGCATGAGCATATTCGCATTGAATCAATGGCTTCTGGATGTCATTACGTTGAGCATATTTTTCCATCTGGTTATAATCAGCGTACATAGGACAGTCTACGTCTGTAAAATCATTGCCATGTGCCTGTTCATACTGAACAGGGCGACTGATGTCCTCGGACTTTACCCAACGATAAGCTGCTTCAAAATTTGGGCCAAAACCAGCTTCGTTGCCTAATGACCAGAAGATGATACTGGGGTGATTGAAGTTTCTCTGTACATTACGTTGGTTGCGTTCCATGTGTGCTTCTTTGTAATCATCCCGTTTGGCAAGTGTTTTTGCATCATAGCCCATGCCATGTGATTCTATATTTGCTTCGGCTACTACGTAGATGCCATATTTATCGCACAAGTCATACCAAAGGTTATCATCTGGATAGTGGCAGGTGCGCACGGCATTTATATTAAATCTCTTCATGATCTGAATATCCTGTAACATTCGTTCAGGAGATACCACATAGCCACCATCCGGATCCATCTCATGACGATTGACTCCTTTGAAGAGTATGGGCTGTCCGTTTACTAAAATCTGCCCGTTCTTCTGCTCTATTTTGCGGAAACCTGTTTTTATGGGAATTACTTCATTACTGCCTTGCAATGTAGCCTGCAACGTATAGAGATATGGAATTTCAGCTGACCACTTATACGGATTCTCCACATGTATCACGACATTTCCGCTACCTTTGATTGTTGACATGGCTACTTGTTTTCCTGTGGCATCCAGTAATTTCAAATCAACATTACCGTTACCTTTTACGCTCAGGCTTACATTCAACGAGCCATTCTTGTAATTCTCATCCAAATCAGGTGTAATGCGGATATCCTGAATACGTTTCTTACTGCGGGCATATAAGTAACAATCACGACCTACACCACTGAAACGGAAAAAGTCTTGGTCTTCCAAATAGGTACCATCACACCAACGGAATACCTGAAAGGCAATCAGATTCTTTTGTCCTGGTTTTAAATAAGAAGTCAGATCGAATTCTGCTTCCAATTTACTATCTTCACTATAACCTACATACTTTCCATTTACCCACAGGTAGATATTGGAAGTCACAGATCCGAAGTGTGCAATGATATCTTTACCTTGCCAGGAAGCGGGAATTATAAATTCCCGGCGGTAAGAACCTACATGATTGTTTTCTGTTGGTACCTGAGGAGGATTGTTCTGATATTGGTTACGCCATGCATAACCGATATTGACATAGATAGGATCACCATATCCGTTTAATTCCCATACGGCAGGTATTTGCAGATCATTCCAACCTTTATCGTTGAAATCGTATCTCCAAAAGTCTGTAGGACGAGAGTCGGCATTTCTCACCCAGAAGAATTTCCAAGTACCATTCATGGTCATGAAATTAGATGAACATTCTTTTCTACCCTGCATAGCGGCATCTGCTGATTCATAAGCAAAGTAGTTCGCATGCATAGGAGCACGATTTACAGCATTCACTTCCGGGTCGGTCCATTCTTTGAAGGATTGTGCATTTCCTGTCATGGCCAAGACTGTGAGCAGTCCGGTAATGAGTCGTCTTTTCATGATATTATAAATTATTTCCGATATTTTCAATCGTATTGCTAATTAAAGGTTGTTGAGAAGAGTATGTCACTTTATAGAGCACGCCACCTTTCGCATGGAGTGTCTGGTTATTTAAAACTGTGTTTCCTTCTTCAACAAAGGTACCTTTATCGTTATACTTTCCGTAAATCACTTTTTCAAATGTACCATTGCCAAAATGGAATTCCGAATCACCAGTAGAGTAAACAAGCAAATAACTGCCTTTATCGAGTGCAAATGCCAAAGAGGCATTGTTGGTTGAGAAAGTTATTTCCACGTTTGTGGTGCGTATTTGTTGCTGTTTTACTGCTATGGGGTGGTTGTCGCTGATGTTGAATGCAGCAAAGTTTTCTGGTTTCACTGTAGCAACGTCTACATTAGCGTCAGTCAGCCCTTTAATAATCATTCTCGTGGGGTTTGTGAAATCTTTTTCTTGTAAATCCCACGTATAGATGCCATGGTCAATTTGGTCCGGTTCGCTTGTATTGTTGATAAAGAAGTTACTTGTTGCCAGGTCGTAAATATCATATCCTCCTCCTAATGCCAATGCCGTCAGTATAAGGCTTGGTGTATTGGAGTAGCTGCCTTTGTTTTCAGCTACCAATGCATAGTTGCCGTTTATGGAAGCATAAGATGATACTTGCTCTTTTAGCTGCTTGATATTGTCTTTATAAGCGTCTACTCCGATGAAATCAATACCTTGCAAGTCAAAAACATCTTTGGGACATGCATTATTGGCTTCCGGGAAAGGATTGATTCCATCACCGTATATTAGGTTCACTCGGGTTGCAACTTTATAGGAACTGTTCTTTACGGCATTCCCAACGGCGTTGAGGGCATTTGTTGTCATGTTCCATGCTTTTTCTTTGGAAAGTGGGGTTCCATCACGATATTTAAGATCTTTTTGTTCAATTCTCCAACGCATCAGTGCATCCGGTTCATTGTGTATTTGTGCAGTGATAACCGGATGTTTATCACCATTTTGCGAATCCCAGTATCGTATATGATTGAAAAGTGCCGTGATAGCTTTTGTTTCTCTCTCCAACACCCAACTGTCATCAAGAATCATAGTATATTGGTAACCGTAATAATTCCAAAAGCTGCCTTCGTCGTTCCTACCGAATCGTTTATGATAATTCTGAAGGACGTATTGGGGGGTTAGGTAGGTGAAAGAATCACCTACCATGTTAGTACTGAACCAGAGAAGTTCTATTTTCAGATCATATTTATTCGCAAATTGTAAGATTGAATTTACGATATTGAAATCATACTTCTCTTCCTTTGCTTCTATCATATTCCAGGAAATAGGAATCTGCACACAGTTCACTCCTAGTTCTTGAGCTTTTTTGAAATAATTCTCTACCTCGTTTATACTCATTTTGTCACAGTTGAGCAGGGCATCAAGGCGTATTTGTGCCCCGAGGAGTGGGAAGGGCTTACCATCCACCTCAAGATAAGTTTTACCATTTTCTGTTGCAACTTTACTTACTTCTATCTGAGGTAGTATCGGTTCCTTTCCTGTTTCGTCAACTTCACTGTCTGAGCAAGCTATGGCAAGGAAAGAAAAACAGGCCAAAGTATAGGCTAATAATATTGCTTTTTTATACATCATATTTTCCATTTATCTGTTAATGAATCTATTTTATGAACTTTGTCCGGCTACTATTCGGGAGTACCTCCTCCGATCATAGGCCATCCGGGATTCTGGTAGATGGGGGAGCTATTCAGGTCTCCTCCTTGTGAAGTCACCAGAAAATGTTCTATGGCAATAGGATCAAGATAGTGCGCCATGTGCCATCGATAACCATTGTAGGCGATGTTATTGGCAGTGATGTGGTATGGAGCTAAATAGGTACTGAAATTACGGGATGATACATTTTCTCCTTCTTTCAATATTGAGTTTCCGGAACCGTCTTTATACCAGTCCCAATTGTACATCTCTTGCCATAGGTTCATTCCCAGTATATGGTAAGGCTTAGTGATCATCTGATCCATAGCGCGCCAGCGGTGCAGATCCATTGAACGAAGCCCTTCGGCCATCAGCTCACATCGGCGTTCACGACGGATGTTGTAGCGGGTGGCATCAATAACTTGTCCGGCGGAATAGGCTCCCCAGTCAGTTTCAGCTTCTTTGGCCATATCCGTTAGGCGGATGGTTTTTTGGAAATCTTCATTCACGCCGGCTCGACGACGTATGGTGCGCCAGTATTCTTCTGCAACGTCATTAAGTGTACCGTAGCGTTCGTAGTAGGCTTCTATATAATTGAGATAGGCCTCTGCTGCACGGAATACAATGGAGCCAACGTTACTTTGCGTATTTGCTGTATATTTGCCATCCGGATTTAAACCTTTACGTATGGCGTAGCCGGTATTGTATTTATCAGTAACGGTGGCAGCTGTGATGTCAGGTTTGGTCTCATATTCTCTGCCGGCTGCTACAGTACCTTGTGGAGGAGTATGCAGATTGCGTTGTCCTGGTTTCTTGATAAAGATATCAGCGCGTGTATCACGATTTTTGGTAATATGTTCCATATTGTTGTCTCCCCAATAGGAATTATTCTCGTCAGCCCACATGGGTGAAGCGTATATTGGTTCGCCGTTTTTCAAGATAAAAGCATCTACCATACTTTTGGTTGTTCCCACACCATGATTTCCCGTACAAGCATATTCGCATACTTCATTAGCCACACCTTGTGCCCAGTCATAGCGCTTCCACAATAATACTTCGTCATATTTATCCATGTCTGTGCTACAGAACATACTGAAATAAGGATTTTCTGTGTCTTCTGGATTCTGTGCGAAGTAACCTGTATTGGTAGTCAGAGTGTGTTTATCGGCAATAATCTGAGATGCTGCAATAGCTTCGTCAAAGAAGAAATTGATTTCGTTGTCAATACTTCCGGATGGGAAAGTATAGCCGGCATTGTATTCTTTATTTGCTCCAGCCCATCCCGGACCGCCAGGAACAAAAGCTGTTCCTTTGAAGTTTTTCAGCCATGATGCTTCATACAATGCCACTCTGGATTTGAGTAGGATGGCGCAATCTCGGGTGACACGGTTTTTGGTACCGTCTGGTGATTGTTCCTTCAGCATTTCAATGGCTGTATTGAGGTCGGACAGAATGAAACGTGCAACTTCATTACGAGGAGATCTTTTACTGATTTCCGTTAGTATTCCGCTTTCATTGGGATAAGTTTTTGTAATGATGGGGAAATCTCCTACAGTCCTTAGCCGTTCAAAGTAGTCAAAAGCACGGAAAAAGTAGATTTCACCAATATAGTGACGGATGTTTTCCCGGTTGCCGGTTATAGTATTAGCTTCATAGGCAGGTAACACATTTTCCAGGAAATAGTTACAACGGTAAATATTTCCGAAATACCAGGTACCGTCACTTTGTCCTACTCTCCAATAACCAGGAGCGTAGAGAGTACTGGGTTGCATGGCAGCCATATTGTCGGTATGCTGATCTGATTCGAAAGTACCGTAACCATAAGTACCATGTGTAGGCAACATTTGATATTGGTCATTGGCGTAAGAGGCTACATTCGTCTCCGTAGTCATGTACTCGTCGGGTGCGAGTTGGTCAAGCGGTTCCTGATTGAGGAAAGCATCGCAACTTGTCAGGAGGAATAACATTCCTGATAGCGTATATATGAGATGATTTTTCATAAGTGTTTTTTTTAATTTGAGCATTAAGATTTTCATTTGGTTTACCGATTAGAACGTAATGTTCAGCCCGAAAGCATAGGTTCTGGAGAGTGGGTAAGCATAACCATGTGCAAAACTACCACTTTCTATTGTTTCGGGATCGAAAAACTTGACCAGATCGGTAATCGTTAACAAATTCTCACCGGAAGCGAAGAAACGCAGGTTCTGTACTCCCATTTTTTGTACTATCTTACGCGGTAACGTATAACCGATTTGTAGGTTTTTCAGGCGCATATATGCAGCATTCTGTAAGTATTTGGTCTGGCATTGCTGGTTCTTGTTTGTATTGAGTAACGGTCTGGGATAATAGGAATTCAGATTGACTCCCAACGGGCTGCTTTCGTCATTACGGAAATAATCTTCATGGCCTTTGAGAGCAGTAGAGAACCAATATCCTTGTGAGCCATTTGCTCCCCAAAAATAGTAACTTCCTTGAAAATAGTCCCGTTTCAGCGTTCCTTGCCAGAACATACGGAAGTCGAATCCCTTCCAGTCAGCTGACAGATCAATTCCTACATTATAGCGTGGTGTAGAATTACCAATGCGTTTCAAGTCACCATGGTTGTCTAAGGTACGTGCACCAGCATCTATTTTACCATCTTCATTGAGATCACTGTACATGATGTCGCCGGCTTGCCAATCTTGACCCAATGCGCTTTGTCCACCATTTACTAAACTGCCTACATGCTCGGCCATCTCATCATCGGTTCTGGCTATTCCGATGGTTTCATATCCCCAGATTTCACCGCAATATTTACCTTCATAGAAACTGTCTATCAGGCCTGATGGATTTGAGTAACGGGTAATTTTAGTACGACTGTCTGCCAGTGTGAAGCGCAGGCTGTAATTTAACCCGTTTTGCAGACGGTCTTTCCACATTAATTCCAGTTCCCAACCGGCTGTTCGCAGATCGGTATTGTTGGAGGGTGGTACGGCAATACCTAATGTAGCAGGTAACTTTTCTGACGGACCTACCATATCGTTGGTGTTTCGGATAAAGTAGTCAAAAGAGCCTGTCAAACGATTGTTAAACAGTCCAATATCTATACCGACATTCCAAGTGCGTATCTTTTCCCATGTAAGATCGTAGCTGACCAATGCAGGTGCCCAAGCTATGTTGGGTTTTACACCATTCATGAGCCACTTGTCGCTTGTACCTGTTCCCATAACAGTATAAGTGGGGTAAAGTGCTGTAGTGTTTTGATTACCTAAGCTACCATAAGAGGCTCTTAGTTTCAAGGTATTCATTATACGCGTAGCTGGTTGGAAGAATTCCTCTCTTGCAATGTTCCAACCCAATGATGCAGAGGGAAAGAATCCCCAACGGTCATCACTGCGAAAACGTGAGGAACCATCGTAACGAAGATTGGCTTCGACTAAGTATTTTTCCTGAAAATCATAGTTCACTCTGCCGAAGAATCCGGCAGTGCTCCAGCGATTGTGTCCTCCGGATACGTTGGGAGCAATAACTTTTCCATCTTTGTCTATACCTGTAGAGGTGTTTATGGTTGGTTTACCAGGATAAGTGATACCAATCTTCTGTGCCCATATATTACGGTAGTTGTTAGCTTCAGCCTGAAATCCGGCCAGTGCTTTCAGATGATGAGATTTAGCAAATGTCTTCTCAAAATCGGTATAGAGATTTACATTGAAGTAATCACTGGCGAAGCTACTTTCAGATACAGAAGAATTTTCATCCCAACTTCTTACTTTGGTTACTCCATCTACACCAATTTGACTGATAGTAAGTAAGTCTTCATGTGCATATTGAGTATTATACCGATAACTTAGGTCACCAATCAGACGCCATCCTTTAATGGGCTCTATGGTAAGATTGAATTGCTGGTACAGCCAAGTGTTGCGTTCGGTTTTACGACCGCCATTTTTCATTTGTTGTACATGATCGTCAAATAAGTTACCGTTCGGGTCGTACAGAGGCTTCACAGGCCAGCATTGACGGCCGATATCAGAAAAGAAGGAATCATTCATGTGGGTAGGTTGTACAAAATCATTACGTACAAAACGGGTGTTTGAAGATAATGATACAGCTCTGGATAATTGGGCGCTAATCTTGGCCGACATCGTATATCGCTTAGAGTAATCCTCGCCCATGCGGAGAGTTCCATCCTGATCGAGATAATTGGCTGACAAGTAATATTGTATCTTGTCCGTACCACCGTTTACACTGAAATTATGTTCATGTGCAAAAACATTCTTCTTGAAAAACAAGTTGTAGTAGTCTATATTGTCATTTCCTTCTTGGTAACCGTCGGCCCAGGTGTTGCTTCCATTCAGAGGGATAGTAGTATAAGAGATTTTTCCATCCATGTAATCTTTGATACGTTGCAAACGTGTTTGGGACACCCAGTTATAAGATCCCCAGCCAGAATTGTAGCCAGCATCATTGAAAAATAAAGCATACGTGTAAGAATCTAAGGATGAAGGCATATTAATGGGGCTGCTTAGGCGGAAACTGTTATTATAGTTTATTTGGGCTTTACCAGCTTTTCCTTTTTTGGTGGTTACCAATACAACTCCGAAAGGTGCTCTTGATCCGTATATAGAAGAGGCTGCGGCATCTTTCAATACTGAAATAGACTCTATATCCTGTGGATTTACGGAGAAAATATCAGCTTCCATACCATCTATCAGAATGAGGGCATCACCCGTGGAACCTTCACCAATGGTACCTATACCACGTACATTGATACTTTGTTTTTGATTAAGTCCTCCACCTTTGTTACTGTAAATATTCAGGCCGGGAACCTGCCCTTGCAGTGCTTGTACAGCGTTGGCTACAGGCACGGATTCGAAAGCTTTTGAGTCTATTACACTTACGGAACCTGTAAGATTTACCTTTTTTTGAGTACCGTAACCTACAACGACCACTTCTTCAAGTATTTGGTTGTCTATTTCCAAGGTTACATTTATCACTTTTCTATTGCCAACTTGTTGCTGTATAGATTTGAAGCCGATAAAGCTAAATTCTATGGTAGCATCAGGAGAAGCTTTTAGCTGATATTTACCATTTATATCTGTCACTACTCCGGATATTGACTCTCCTGCTTTTACGGCAACAGAAACTCCTGGCAATGGTTCTCCTTCGTTGTCTTTTACAAGTCCGGAGATTGTATTGTCTTGTGCATATATACTGATAGAATGCACTAGCAAGAAAACTATGATTACGATTGGCTTCTGATTTCTGATGTAATCAGATACCGACAAAGCCATTCCTTGCAAAAGTCTGAAATAATGTTTTGAATAGTCTTTCATAATTTATCGATTTAATATGTATAAATTAGAATTTTCTCATGTTTTCGTTTTATTTTTTATTTGCTACGCAGCGTACTGGATAAGCTGCTGCATTTCCGGCAAATTCGTTGTTGCTTATACTGTTGTCTGCGCCTATCCAACAAATGTATCGGTCCCAGGTCTGTCCGGGGCGTGTGATACTTGTGATATTGGCCGGCCACCAGATGATTTGTGCACCGGAATCTCTGTCACGGAAACCAGACTGCGGCCAGAAAATAGCACCTCTCATATTGTCTTTGTTTGCAAGAGCAGCTTCTTCTCTCGGGATACCTACAATGGCTCCGGGTACGAGGAAATGACTGTTTGTTGGTTCTGCCCAAATGAAATAAGGGTTCCCTGAGTTTCCAGTCAATCTTTGTATTTCTTCATATTCGGGAATTCTCCAGCCTTCCGGACAAGGATTCTTTTCAGCTCTCCAGCTTGGAATTCCGTCGTCGTATGCTCCCGTTCTGAAACCATTAGGTTTATTATTGTCTTCTTTCGGACTGGTGTTGGGATAGCCGATAGCTGAGTCATATTGATACAACAATCCTTTGGTGTCGGGAGATGCTGCAAAATATCCAGGTTGAGCAACATCGCTTTTCGCCCAGATCAGACCATTAATTTCAATTCCGAATCCTTGTTGTATGGTTATGTCTGAAGACAGGTTACCTGAACTGACCGTAATAGTAGCCATTCGCATTTCATTATCAGATACTTCTGACAAGTGAATGGTAATATTTCCTACGCCTTCTCCTGTATCATTTTTTAAAGTACACCAGGAGGCTGCTTCTCGATTGACTGTTGCTTGCCAGGTTCCTTTACATAATACTTTTACCTGATAGTCTCCTGCATTATTACTAATAGGGGCGATGTTTGCAGGTTCTGTTGCCAGTGAGGGCTTAGCTAGTTGGGTAATATGAATTTCTTTTGTTTCGTCACCGGCAGTTACAAGGAAAGTGGCAGTACGATCTTCCAGTACATTACTGTATTCGTCAATCCACAAAGTGAATATCCCATCTCCGTTTAGCACCGAAGGTAAAAGAAAGATCCACCCGGATTTGTCCGGTGAGTCGTAGGTAATGGTTGCTTTGGACGGCATATTGCAGAATACGGGTATGTTGATTGTATCTTTCTTACATTCAACTTGAATATTAGATTCTGCTTCTATTCTCAAGTTGGGAGAATCGTCATCTTTGCATCCTGTCAGGAATAGTATTGTGCATGCTATTCCTGTGATAAATAAATTTCTTTTCATTGTATTTTCTTTAGTAGGTTAAAACTTTATTCTATAGACTATACAAGGCTCCATGGCAAGCCGGTTATCGGGAGCTTCTGCTTTCTCTTCAGATACCCAGTTTCCGTCAATATCATAATGCCCTTTTTCTATGCTTTTTATTTGTATGTTCCTGAATACCATCTCATCACTTTTGGTGGAAGCAACAGTCAGGTGGTCATTATACTCTATCGCAAAGGCCACTCCACGAGATTTGGTACTCCATTTGATACCTGCGTGAGTAGTGTTTTTACTCTCGGAGGTTTGTTCCATTCCGTCATTACTCTTTAAGTTGAATCCCGCTATATCCAAATAATTTGCATTAGCGAGGTCTACCCATGCTTCTTTAAAGATTTTAAAGGCATCCACTATTTGCTGTGTATGTGCCTTAGGAGTAAAGTCGGGATTGTAGATCCCTCGCAGTGTCCATTCTGTGAGGAATGGGTGAGGGGTAGTGATGACTTCGAATATCTCATATCCACAACCCAGACTGAATGCTTTTAAAGCGAGAAGGTCATTATTTGCATATTCACCTCCATTCTCTGCAATGTGTGCATAATTACCTTCAATCTTTCTCAATTGTCTGAGTTTTCCGTCTATAGCTTGGATGCTATTTTCGTAAGGATCTACTCCTACATAATCGATACCTTCAGTAATTGCAATAGCTGTACTTTTAGTTAGATATTCAGGATAGGTTGTTGTCTGATTTACCCGTGTGTAGCAATCGTATAGAGAACTTTTGACTACTTGTCCTAACTTGTCCAGCATGATTATTAGGTCGGGCCATATTTGCTCCGGTGTATACCCGTGTGCTTCGTTATGCCGGGTTGCCAGCATATCCGGTTCATTTTCAATTTGAATACCTATGACCGTGTGTTTTTGGTTATGTATATTGTCATAGTTGTAGATGGCTTCCATCATTTTTCCCAATGCCTTTGATTCACGTTCTACCAAAGCAGGTGTATTAGGTTTCAAGTAATAGTGCTTTCCTAACCATCCGTCAAAAGCAGCATCTGGTTTGAGATCGGGATAAGTCACAGGATCATTTACTATATACTCCGGTATATACCCCTCTACAGAATATCCGCACATATAACTACCAAACCATAAGATTTCCAGTTTCATCTGGTATTTGTCGCACAGTTCGATGTACTTTTCTACCAGTTCTGTGTTATAGATGTCTTTTTGCACTTCTATATCCCTCCAACCAACAGGAACTTGTATGACTAATATGTTCATATTAGCTGCCAGTTCAAAATACGGTTCCAGTTCATTTAGAGTTTTTTTATCTAATTGCAGGAAATAGTCTGTGCGCAGTTGGGCTCCTAACATTAAGAATGGCTTTCCTTCCACTATTAGTTTTTGAGGATGGACGGCAGGAGGTCGTTCAGGCTCATTAGTATTACTGCATGCTAGTATGGTAAGTAGGAAGCAGTATAACAAGATGTTGATAACTCTCATAATTTTACGTTTTTTGTTGATACAAGATTTTTGGTTTTAAAGCTTTTATTTCTCCTCCCCTCTTATCTTTGAGATAATAGAAAAAGAAAGCATAAAGGAGAGGGGCGGGAGTTCTTTTTTAATTAGCTCCGGAGATAATAATTGCTCCTAAACCGGATATAAACAGAACGAACATGCAGGCCAGAAGAATATTTACCGCACGGGAAGAGCCTTTGAATTCTTTCCAGATAAATATGCCCCACAAGGCTGCAATCATGGGTGCTCCTTGTCCTAGTGCGTAAGAAATAGCTGCACCGGCTTTTCCTGCTGCAATATAACTGAGAGCCGTACCCAATCCCCAAATAGCTCCTCCCAGCACTCCGACCATGTGTGTGCTGAACTTGCCTTGGAAATACTCCTTATAGCTCACGGGAGTACCTACAAACGGCTTTTTCATCACGATGGTATTGATCTGTCTCTTATACACATCTGACGCTGCCGACGAATAGCCTTGT
>ENA-OZFT01000255-OZFT01000255.1-human-gut-metagenome-genome-assembly--contig:-NODE-255-length-13546-cov-6.186198_pt1 | contig 13546 bp, 8 predicted proteins | sample MGYA00244620_ERZ653638 | MGnify/ENA primary metagenome ERZ653638 (study PRJEB26926, sample SAMN06164931) | human gut metagenome | biome: ENVO:00009003; feature: ENVO:2100002; material: ENVO:00002003...
AGTATCAAATCAACGGTCAACTGGCGGACAACACCGTGACCGTGGACAACAAAGAGGACATGATCCTCGTCCCCGTATCCATCGGCAGTGCGGACGAAAACCGCATCATCGCCGAACTGAAAGCGGAGGACTCCGGTCTGCGTGAAGAAACCATCCGCCACGTCTTCGACCTGCAAAAACGAGTCATCAAACGCATGCTGATGACCGGCATGAGTGTGAACACGGGATTGTATTACGCCTCAGTCGCTTTCCGCGGCGTTATAGAAAACTCCACCTGGAATCCGGCAAAGAACTCCATCGTGGTGAACTTCAACGTAGGCGCCGACCTGCGGGAAGCCATCAAGGCAACCACAGTGGGCATCATCGGCGAGAAAGGCAGCGCCATGTACATCGGCGGCGTGCAGGATGCCTCCACCCGTGCACAGGATGCATCAGCCACGGCAGGACGCGCCTTCACCCTCACAGGCAGCAAGCTGAAAGTGGTGGGAACCGACCCGTCAGTGGGTATCACCCTGAAAAGCAGTTCAGGAAAGGAAACCAAAGTAGCCGAAGACCTTTGGGTGACAAACGATCCCTCGAAACTGACGTTCATCATCCCTGCCGATCTGGCGGACGGAACGTATGAACTCAAAGTAACCACACAATTCGGCAGCAACAGCAAGACCATGCTGAAAGTGCCGCGCAGCGTGATGAAAACCATCTATATAGGCAAAGCACCCGATGGAGGCGGTCTCGGTCCTGACGGAGGTCTGGAAGAGGACCCGTTAGGATAGTCCGGCAGCAGCCCTACTGCTACGGCAGGCGTAGGTGGCCACCTACGGGTGGCATAGACGGCCGTCTACTACCGGCGTAGCTGACCGTCTACGCCACCCGTAGTAGTACGGCCCGGGAAATGCCTCACAATAAGATTATTAACTTTCTAAAAAAAGTATAGACAAATGATGAAAACGAAAAACATGCTTTGGATGTCGGCTCTGCTGGCCCTGCTTGCAGGATGCAGCCAGGGGGAGCTTGGCACCGACGATACTCAGGGAAAAGGAGTAGGCAAAGAGATCCGTCTCGTATTTAGTGGCGGAGGAGAGTCGCAGGAATACACCCGCGCCATCGCTTCCGAAAGTGAGAACCAGATTGACAACCTGGACATCTATGTATTTGCAGCCACCGCCGACGGCGGAGACTACCAGTATCTGGAAACGTGGAAAGCCGCCGCACAGGACGACACCGCAGCGAAAACCTTCAAACTGAGCAGTGCCGGAACCGCCCGCAAGGCCTCCATCTTCCCGACGGAACTGAAGGGTATCCCCAACCTGAAACTGTATTGCGTGGCCAACAGCACCACACTCTACAAAGCCGACGGAGACCCGATAGACCCTCTGGTAGCGGTGAAAACCAACGCCGCCACCGGAGCCATAGAAACCGCCGGCACGAAAGCCACGGACTTTGAGAAGTACTGTACCGCCAAACTGGAACCGACAGGCACCGCCCTGGGCACTCCATTAGTAATGACCGGAAGCGGCACAACGAAGATACTGGGCAATATCGCCACGGTGAACATCGAACTGAAACGCCGCGTGAGCCGCTTCGACATTGACAATGAATCCGCCAAGACGGGACTGATCATTGAAAGCGTCGCGCTGGGAAACGGACGCAACCAGGCTACCGTGATGCCGGGAACGCTGACCACACTGGATGATGCCGGTCGTACTGCCAGCCTCATTAAGTACCCCGTAACCGAAGGCAGCTATCTGATGCTGCCCAAAGCCAATCAGGGAGTGACGGAGAGCGCCCTCTACACCTATCCTCTGAAAGACACGGACGAGGCATTCCTCATCATCAAAGGCAAATACCAGAACCCGATGCAGAAAGACCCTGTGCCCGTGGAATACCATCTCGACATACAGCGTGCTCCCGATACCGGCGGAGCGACTGCATTCATAGACGTAGTGGCCAACACCCGTTACACCCTGCACATCAAGGAAGTGATGGAAGCCACCATCACCGCCTTCTTTGAAATTGTGGACTGGACCAGTGGCGGCGGAGTCATCGTAAAGCCCGACAATGCCGCGCCCGTAGTAACCGCCCTGAATGTGGAAGGAACCGATGCGGACGTCGCCACCAAAGAAATCAGCGTGACGGCCGACGGTACGGAGAAAACCATCACACTGACCGCTACGGCCAGCGGCAAGGTACAGCCGAAGTTCAGCACCACAACGGGATGGGACATCGACTGGCTGGAGCATGACGATGTTGCCTACAAGTCGGAAGTCGTGGACGGAGTGACCACCACTACCATGACCTTCAAATACACGCTGACTGCCGTCACTCCTTATGTTCCCGTTACACTGACCCTGGCCAATGAATCGGCTTCACAGGATGAATCGGTTTACACTACGCTGACCATTGTGCCGCCCGCCACGGCACCGGTACTGGATTTTGCCACACCGGATGCGTCTACGGGGAACTTCAACTTATACGATCAGGCGAATGGTAAACTCACGATGTATAAAACGAGCAAGAGCAGCATCACACTCGGGGCAAGCTGTCCGTTCGGAACGAAATTAGTATTGAATAATCAGCTTCCCTGGCTGGAAGTTTCGAAGAGCAAATCAGGCCCTGTGTCAAGCACGACGGGTACTCCCGCCACGGATGTTTCTGTTTCTACTCCGGTGGAAGAGTACTACACGCTTATGCTGAAAGACGTGACGGCAACCAGCGATGTAAACAGCAAGTTCGAGATTATCAATCTGGGAGATGCAACTCAGACACTGGAATTGACGGTGGAATTGCTCGATCCTGCCATTACAACGATTGAACTGACGGGGACAACAGGCGGAGCCGCTTACAATAACTATAAGATTACCGATGTGCCCCGTACTGACGGAAGCACCGTTGAGGTGAAAATAACTTCTCCGCAAGGCGTGACGGCAAGCACGCTGTCATCCTGGTTCACCGTTGCCGAGACTGCCGCCTTTACAAGAACCGCTCCGACGGATGCTACCGGTAGCCAGACGTTCACCCTGACCGTGAAGGATGCCGTTACCGACTTCACAGCCGCGCCGATTGTGCTGAAAAACAATATCTCGGGCATGGAAGACGTGACAGTGCTGGTGAGTGCGGCTGCTGTAGCTCCTTAAACCGTAATATAAATCCTGCGAGCAGCCTGTATGTTAATGAACTATCCCAATTCCCCTCCTCCTGGGGAGGAGGGGTGCCCAAAGGGCGGGGTGGTAGGTAAAGTAAGAAATACCGATGAATCATATAAATAAGGAATTCTTTTCTCTCCTACCACCTCCCCCCGTTGGGGTACTCCTCCTCCGCCGGAGGAGGAGAATTGAGATACTCGGTTAATTAAAACAGATACTCTTATTAATCAGGACGATATGAATAACTTGCGAAATATTAGTAAATAAGTAAGTAACTAATAACAATAATATTAAGATTATGATTAAAAATAGAAAACAGTTTTCCGCATGGGTGATAGGCCTGCTTGCCCTGTCCCTTGCGGGTTGCAGCGAAGCGGAAGTGCCGTCGGCCACTACTCCCGGTGATGATCCGCAGGTCAATGACCCGACGCGCCGCGAAATCATCCTCGGCTTTCAGAACAAGCTGAACATAAAGACGGCAGGCACCACCCGCGCCGATGCCCCCATCGCCACGACCGAAGAGAATGAAATCACTTCACTGGATATTTACGTGTTCTCTTCGGACAAGGAAGAAGGGCCATACACTTATCAGGAACGGTTCTGTTATCGTTCGGACGGTTCTACGATACCTAACGCTACGAAAATTATATTGACCGTGGAGGGTGACAACGTAGCACTCGCCACCCTGCGCCCCAAGAAAGGCCTGTTCACCAAATTCTACTGCATTGCCAATCAGCCGAAATTGCTGAAAGCCGGAGCGGAATACACCAATTTCGTAGCGCTGGAACAGAGTTCACCGGGTGCGGACTATAACATTGTGACCAAAGCGGGGATTCCCACCGAAACGGATTTTCTCACCTTTACCACTCCGTTGCTGGACCCCACCGAGGATACGGACATCTTGCTGACACCCCTGCCGATGGTAGGTTCCTACAGCCCTGCGCTCGACCTGCGGGATATCAGTATGGGCTCCCGTACCCGCATCAATATGACGCTATCGCGTATCGTCTCCCGTTTCGATATCATCAATGACGAGAAATTGTCACATCTCACCATCACCGGCGTATCGATGGGGCACGGCCGCAAAGGCGTTACCTTCTTTCCGGTGGTTCCCGTGGAAGATGCCGATCCGGCCAAAACGCTTATTACCTATCCCGACCGTGACTTTGACGGCGCCAATGCCAATAAGGGAACACAGACAGGGGCTTTCTACAGTTATCCCAGTCCGATTGCCGACAAGGGGTATCTGATTATCAAGGGAAAGTATGCGCTGAACCAGACGGATATACCGCAGGAGGTGAGTTACATGGTAGAGTTTGAGCAGTCGGTAGCGGGCACGGGCGGTTACATCGAGGTGAAGCCTAACCACCGCTACACGGTGCGCATCACCGACGCCGACCCGTTCAAGCTGGATGTGAACATCACCGTTTCGGACTGGACGGATGGCGGGGACTTTGAGTATCAGCCGGAAAATGAACTGGCTATCGGGACACTGACAGGAGTCGGAGCAACCACTATTGCGGGTAACAATACAGCCACCGTCTCCCCGGATGAGACTGAATATTTCAGTATTCCTTTCACCAGCAATTCGGAAGCGGAATGCAGCATTGTCTATACAAGTTCCGCAGGTGGCAGTGCCGAGTGGCTGAAGACGGAAATCACGCCGGTAACCCGTGCCGGATCGGCATCTTATACTTGTAAAGTGTCAAAAGCTGATAGCTATTCAGGGAATCTTTTCCCGAAAGCCATCATCTTATTGCGCAGCAAGGCGGGACGCGAAGAAAGCCAGATTGCAGTGAAAGCCGGCGTAGGAGTGCCGGGAATTGCCGCGGCAGCGGTTACACCATCGGAACCGGATGCGGCAAATACCTACACTGCCGGAAGTGAATCACCGGATGTGATCACAGGAACACTCAGCATGCAGAAACAGGCCAATGCCGGAACCACCTCGTCCATGAAACTTACTGTGACTGCCAAAGGCGGTAGCCGGATTGTCGGTTTACCTGCCTGGCTGAAAACGGATAAGACGGAAGGACATAGCACCGAGGCTATAGACTATACCTTGACGCTGGACCAAAATGCAAAGGATTTCCCCACAGGACCATTCCCGGCAAATGCGGAGGCAACCTTTGAGATACAGAATCTGTCGGATGCGGCAAAGAAAGTGACGGTAACAGTTAATGTGACGGAAGCACCGTAAATAGGAAATGAAGAAGAAATGATAAAAAAGGTCTTTGTGACATAATAAAAAAACTTCTGAAAATAAAGAATCGGGTAGGAAGGAAACGATGGGGTTTTCTTCCTACTTTGGTTTGAATAGATTTCGTTTGGAAATATCAAAGGCTGTAAATTAGTAAAACCCGAAACATAGAAAAAGCGTGATTCACAGTATAGTATACTCCCACTCCAACCCTCCGGCATGCTTATGCTTAGAGCTATCATTACAACACAGACAGATTGTCGAGCAGCTTATATTGTATTTTTCGGCAGCTTCTTTAAATGTATTGAATATTTCTCCGGTGGTGATACACCTTATCTTCTTACTTCTTTGTTGCACTGTATTCTTAAATTTACAGCTTTTACAGCTGCTTCCCCGCAATAAATTTCCCGGATATGCCTACCAGGTCTTGCCACATTCACTACATTGTACTAATATGGGTTTATTCCTGCTTACATAAGTTCCTATAACTTTAATTGTAGGCAACAGCTTTGCGATTTCCTCAACAAAATCATCATGGGTTCTCCGTGCTTTATTAGCACATTTCGGACAGCCGGTTCTATTATATTTCGCTACAAGATGATAGGGTTGGGTAGACCATATATAGCCACATATTTTACATTTTATTCTTATAGAAGTATCAATATTGATATATTCTGCCAGAGGGATAATATTGGGCTGTAATGAATTTAATCTTTCAACAAAGTCATTATGTGTCATTTTTAAAGTACCGGCACATTTAGGACATCCCGAACCTAAACGTAAAGAAGACGGTCTCACATGCCATTCATGATTACAGACTTTACATTGTGCTTTAATTCTATTATTAGCTCCTGCAAAATCACCAATAATTTCAATCTTATCATTTATTTTAGACAGTTCTTCTCTAAATTCCTCAGTGCTCATTCGTCTTGAATCAATTTGAGCATTCTTCTTAATTTTTTCCCACTCACTTGTACCAAGGTTCGAATTTAATCCGAATTCGGAGAAGACCTTTTTTGTTATTTCAATCAGTTTATCTGTATTCCGGCGAGAAACAAGATCGCAATGTGTCACCAGGCAATTATCGAAAGGAGCTGTTGCATCATCATAGTGGTCGTATATAGTTACGAGTTTGATGCCTTTATCTTTGCACAATAGATGCTTTTCCCAGTCTTTCGCTACCATATTTTTATGCCAGTGCCACGAACCAGGCTCTACGGCTACTTTTAAATCAGGCACATATATGTCTAATTCAACTCCTATCACCGTTTTTTCTCTTGACATGACTTTAGATTCGTCCAGAATATGAGCAAATGAGTGATATATGAACTGTTCTAAAAAGGAGGTGCAGGACCTGTGACAGTTAGGACAGCCACGTTGGTTCAGAACATCGTGAGGTCTTATTTGATACTCATATCCGCAAGCATTACAATGAAGCGGCATAAGTGTATGATTGTTTATATACATTGCACCTTCGCTGACAACAAGATTCGGGTCGATTTTATGGAGACGCTCCAAAAATATCTCCATCGTCAAGCGCTGAGACGCTCCTTTCTGGGATCGTCCACATTCCGGACATCCCCTGCCACTAAGAACATGTGCAGGAGTGATATCACACTCATGTCCACATTTCAAGAATCTGAATTTAGTTTTTTCGAGTGCCTTCACATACCGGCCAGTTATGATAACGTCATCTCTCAGGGATTTTAAGTCTTTCACAAACTCCGCATGAGATTTCAGTTTGACTCCGGCACACCTGGGACAGCCATGTCCATGCAATAGACTTCCTGCACGCGGCGACCATTCACAACCACATTTATCGCATTTTACAGCAATTTTAGAGTTGTAATCCTTGTATGTTCCCAAGACAGTAACTTTTAAATTCTGTGCTTTCAATTCATGACAGAAGTCTATATGAGTTTTTTTCTTTACCATACGACTAAAACCGATCAAGTTATAAGCTAAATGATACTCATCAAATCGGTAATTATCTCAACCTAAATTTTACCATCTTTTTGGCAACACATTTCTCTGTCAATTCTTCTATGGTCTGAGTTGCATATTGTTTTGATAACCCTATTTCAGCTGCCAACGCAATGACGTCAGCAAGTGCAGGTTCTCCTTTCCCATTTATAGTCGTGGTGTGGTAACCATTAAAACCGTTACTTGGTAAAAGGTCATAAGCCGGCGAAAGTTTCCATGCTCCGTTAGCCCATTGGAAAGACAAGTTTTTGGCATGATCATCCCTATTTGAAATCAATACATTGAATACCATCAATCGAAACATTTCTGCTACTTGCTCCATATCCTTGGTAAGATTCAGTGTTAGTTTAAGCAATATAGAGTAATCAAGGCTTGGAATCCGATAGTTAGCGTGAAGTAATCCTGCTGCACTTACCGTATGGATTTTACCTTGAAGAGCTCTGTCAAATCGTTCGACTCCAAAGTAACGATTATCAAACAAGCGAGTTTCTGCCATCCGTATTCCACAATCACGAGCGAGCAATGAATAGTTGTACTCGATCTCTCCCACATCAACAGGATCATTTGTAGCCTTAAATTTCACAAGCCATTCACGACCATCTACTTTGGTAAATATTTTGGGACGGGCACCACCCGATGAACCTCCATATTTATAAAGCAGGTCTACCGACCCTTTACTTTCCTTGCTCTCAAGTATCTTTGCAACTTCTTTTGCCAAGCTATCAAAATTGAGATACTCAGCATCAGTTACAACACTTTTATCCGGGTAATATTCCAACGCACCACGTCCCGTGGAGCCAATAAGAGATAACCGTTCTAAAATATTCAACTTATATGGATCTATTCCTCTTTCTTGCAAATAGCGATCAAGCAGAAGATTACCCCAACCATCAGGTAAGCTATCATCAAATACTCCGAAGTTTCCGCCAAACGGATCTCGCTTAGCCATTATCAATCCCGATTTCAACGGTAAATAGAATGGAGATATTGAGAAACCGGTCTGTATCCAATCCGCATCGTATTCAAAACCACACATACCTTCAGGCGTAAGAGCCATTCGCCCTATGCGCCTGCCAGATATAAAGACCTCTATTATTGAAATATTATCCATTTCTACTCCCCCGTTTTCGTTGTTTTAGTTGCCCTGCCCTTAGTATATCATCAACACTTTGATAGGTCTTACTGTTGAAAAGAGCTTCGAATTCATCGGTCATATCCAGCGCAAAGGCAAGCATCACCAGTGAGCGTAAGGACATTTCCCCTGACGATTCAAAGCGCCTATAAGAAGCCAAAGAAACTCCTGATTTCGTAGCAAGCATATTTTGCGTCCATCCCTTTTCCAGTCGCCTCAACTTTACACGTTCAGCAATACCCAGCATCAACGAATCCGGAGTTTTATTTATAAGTGATAATATATTATCATTTATTCCATTTTTCATTCAATAATTACCATTATATGAGCACTTACAAAGTTAATCAAAGTTTCTCTATTATCAAACTAATAAGATGAAAATAATCACTTTAAAGTAGTTGGAAGGCTTCTATCCACCTTATTTCATTTTCCCCAAAATCTTAGGAAACTGCCAAAAGAACAACAGCGTACAGCAAATTGCAGCCGTAGCATCGGATATAGCCTCAGCCGCATATACCCCGGTCACTCCCATATAATGCGGCAGTATCAATGCTAACGGAATCAACAGAATGACCTTGCGGAGCAAAGCGATAAAAATGGATATCTTAGCCTGCCCCAGTGCAACAAACATATTCTGACAGGCACGTTGCAAGCCGAAAATAGTCATACCACCCAGAAAGACAGGCATGGTCCAACGGACCGTTTCTATCAACTTTTCATCACTTGTAAAAGCAGATGCAACCGTTGAAGGGAACAGGATCATAAGCAGCATCAGAATCAGATTAAAAGAGAACATGGTGATCAGTGCAATACGGAAACAGTCCTTCACACGCTGCTTGTCACCATGGCCATAATTATAACTTACAATCGGAATAAAGCCTTGCGCAAACCCCGTCAGCGGCACACTGGCAAACTGCATCGAAGTCTGTAATATCGTCAACGCACTGACGTAAATATCTCCAAAATCTTTCAAGCTACTATTCAGCACAAAGCCCACCAAACTCTCTGTACTGGCCATAATGAACGGAGATACTCCCAGTCCCAACATCGCAACAACAATTCCCCGGTTCAACTTCATATAGTGCCTCTCCAAAGGCAGAGAAGCCTTCCGGGAAAACAGGAAAGACAGTACCCATGCGGCACTGCAAGCCTGAGAAATCACCGTAGCCAAAGCAGCACCTTTCACCCCCATATCAAACCAGAAGATAAAAATAGGATCAAGAATGATATTTAATAAAGCTCCGATTAAGACAGAGTACATGGCAATGGCAGGACGCCCCTGCGCATTGATAAAGGAATTGAGTCCGGTGGAAATCTCTACAAAAACAGTTCCCAGCAAATAAATGGAAAGGTAATCGACCGCATAGCCCAATGTATGTTCCGAAGCGCCTGTAAAGAGCAGGATAGGCTCCATGAAGGTATAGGCAATGAAGGAAGTAATTAACGTAAATAGAATCAGCAAGGTAAAACCATTCCCCAATATCTTTCCGGCACGCTGGCGGTCACCTTGTCCGAGGGCTATGGCAGCCAACGGTGCACCACCACCGCCCACTATTGCTGAAAAAGAAGAAATCAACACCACGAGAGAAATTGTCACCCCTACGCCTGCCAATGCATCCGTCCCGATGCCCGGTATGTGTCCGATATAGATACGGTCGACAATGCTATAAAGCAAATTGACGAATTGTGCTGCTACTGCCGGAAGCGCCATCTTGAAAACCAGTGGCAACATACGCTCGGTTCCTAGACGTTCTTCATATTTATTGATCATCGTGATTCTTCTTTTCTAAAAACGAGTGCAAAGGTACAAGAATTTCCACTCGGCCCCAAAGTAATAGGGGCGGCTTTTACAGGAAACGGAAATAAAACACTTCTACTAGCATTACAGAAGAAAAGTGTCCCGGCAAAACTGTATCAAGAGCTATGAACCCTAACTATAGTTTCCTCGATTGTGAAGGTATAGTGTAGAAAAATCAGAGTTAAATATCTGCAAGAGTTTACAAACTAAAGATAACTCAACAGGAGTTAGCAGAGAAGGTTGGTACGGCAAGAAGTTATATTGCCCGTGCCTTAGGCATCGAGTTCACACCTACATTTTTATAATTCACTGAAAATGTAAAATGAAAGTGTGTCACAAACCCAATAGGTAAATGACACACTCTTATAATAGAAATTAGCGATTTGCCTTACGCTTCTTCACCTCATCCACGAGTTTCGAAAAAGATTTATCCCTTTTACGCTTTTCATGTTCGGAAGTAGAGAAATGCCACGCTTCCCGTCGAAGTTTCAGATAACTTTCATAAACCTTACGGTCCAATACGCCACTACTTACCGCTTCTAAAACGGCACATCCGGGTTCGTTGATGTGCTTGCAATCCTTGAAACGACACGATGCAGCATAATCTGAAATCTCCAATACCTCTGCAAGAGAATCGGGATCGTCAATGGCCAAGCCAAATTCCCGAACGCCCGGAGTATCGATTAATACGCCTGAACCGTCCATCAATACCATCTCCCGACGAGTAGAAGTATGTCTTCCTTTTCCCGTGGACAGGCTGATATCAGACGTTAGTAATACCGATTTCTCGCAAAGCGCATTTACCAGAGAACTTTTCCCTACACCTGAAGAGCCGACAAACACAACCGTTTCGCCTGCCAATATAGACTCCCGTAATTGGAGAATCGTCTGAGGTTGATGAATACTCGTAAAAAACACCGGTATCTGACGGGCAATGTGCCTGATCTGTTCTTCAACTTTCTGCTTGTTAAACCCTAAATCAGCCTTATTGAACACCAATACAGGATTAATATTCTCTTCCTGCATCTGAACCATGAAACGCTCGGCTCTGCGAACATTGAAATTATCATCAAGACTTTGCACGATAAATGCCTTGTCAACATAAGAGGCAATGGCCTGTTTATCAGCAACCGTTCCGTTTTTCTTGCGATATAAAGTCCGTTCACGAGGCAACATATCCACTATAATCCCTTTATGTTCGTCGAATGGTTGAAAAAGCACCCAATCACCAGTGCAAGGGAGCTCAAAGTCTGATTTTCCATACATCATATTCCCCGTCAGTTCGCACTGAAACAGACCGTTTTCTGAAACGACCTCGTAACATGTGCGGTGTACGATGGATATACGTCCATGTGTAAGGGCATTGTATATTGACTCTTGCTTTAGTTGGCTTAACTTGTCATTCCAACCGTAATTATTCAAATGAATCATTGTTCTATCTTTTTTGCTATGAAAAATGTATAACCGTAGAATGCTTTATACTTACTGTATAGTTCTTCTTCATCAAACTGAAGCGAACTGAATTCTTCGGCGATCTTATTTCCCGCATATTTATGAAGGAAGATTTTCTGAGCTTCAATCTTTGCAGCAAAGTAATGCTCTGTCCAGCAATTTTCCGGCAGAATAAATGTAGCGACGGGAAGATATCCTGCTTTGTGTATCTTGGCCACCTGACCCGGAATCGTATCTATTTCAGGATACGCATTCACCCAGAAGTCATTGATTTCTGCAGGACGTTCGTCAGTAAACCACGAACTTTCAGAAACAGCAATATATCCTCCCGGTTTCAGATACCTACGCCACTCATTCAGTCCCCGTTCAAAACCAATATTATAAATGGCTCCTTCCGACCAGATCAGGTCTAATTCCTCATTCTGAAAAGGAAGGTTATCCATAGAACCGACAATGCCTTTCACTCTGTCCTGCAAACCCGCTTGCTTTGCATTGTGATTGAAGATATCAATAAAGCCGGGGAAAAGGTCAAGTCCGGTGATCTGCCCGGGAATGTGTCCGGCCAATACCATTGTCTGCCCCCCTGTTCCACAACCGATGTCGGCGATAAGGGATTTTTCGGTGAGGTTATCTATAAAGCTCAGCGCTTTCAGTGTTACGTCAGGACTTCCGGGTCCTTGGCGTTCCATATTGGAGAAGAAGTCACAGATTAATTTAAGTTCGAAATCGTGAATTGTTTTATTTTCGTTACTCATTTTCTTAATGTATTTTGCATACACGGAAAGCATAACAATGCCTTCATCATTGTACGCAGATTAAACTTGAATTATAATAATAGAAAACTACTCTCGAAAGGAGTTATCCGAGAGTAAACGAAGGGACAATCTGTATCAGAAACACAGATTGTTTATTAAACCAAATCCGATTTGAATGTCTTTGTCATGGCGCAAAGATAAATAATATTTTGAGAATACGAAAACTGAAGTCATCCAAGGCAGGAAAAAGCAAAAATTAAGAGGTTTGTAATGACAATATATAAAGGAAAGATTTACCTTTGCACCCCCAAAGAAAACCAGAACTAAGAAATTATTTAGTGTTTATGAATACAAAGGTCAAAGGATATATATTGGGAGCCGTTGCTGCCGCCACTTATGGTATGAATCCCCTCTTTACCCTTCCGCTATATAAGGAAGGTATGAATCCGGATTCTGTTCTTTTCTTCAGATATCTGTTTGCCATTCCCATCCTAGGGATTATGCTCAAAGCGAGAGGTAGAAGTTTTAGTCTAAAGCGGAAAGAAATATTGCCGTTAGTCATACTGGGATGGTTGGTCGCCATTTCTTCTCTTACCCTGTTTCAAAGCTATAACTACATGGAAGCCGGTATTGCCTCAACAATACTGTTTGTCTATCCTATTTTGGTGGCACTGATTATGGCTGTCGCTTTCAAAGAGAAAATCACATTACAAACAGTCTTATGTATCTTTCTGGCTTTAAGTGGTATTGGGTTACTATATAAAGGAGGAGACGGTACAACGCTTAGTCTGGTTGGTGTTGGGTTAGTCATGGCATCGGCCCTCTCCTATGCTATTTATATCGTAGGGGTAAACCGACCTATATTAAAGAATGTGGCAACGCTTAAAGTTACTTTTTATGTATTGCTTTTCGGCCTATCACTCTTTTTAGTCCGTGTAGATTTCGGGCAAAGCCTGCATGTTGTCGATAAATGGTATTTATGGGGGAACCTGATTGCATTGGCAATCTTCCCCACAGCCATATCCTTCCTCTGCACTACGCAAGCTGTGCAATATATAGGCTGTCTCTTATACACATCTGACG
>ENA-OZFT01000274-OZFT01000274.1-human-gut-metagenome-genome-assembly--contig:-NODE-274-length-13081-cov-6.851067_pt1 | contig 13081 bp, 7 predicted proteins | sample MGYA00244620_ERZ653638 | MGnify/ENA primary metagenome ERZ653638 (study PRJEB26926, sample SAMN06164931) | human gut metagenome | biome: ENVO:00009003; feature: ENVO:2100002; material: ENVO:00002003...
GAGATCAGCCTCGGTCTCGTGGGCTCGGAGATGTGTATAAGAGACAGCCTAATATACATACAGATTTATTTTTATGGACAGACAACTATTTTTGGCAAGTAAGAAAATTATGTTGACTGTGGTCCTTTTATTGGCTATAAGCTATGTACAGGCACAGGAAACAAAAGAACCCCTAACCTTGACCCTCGACAAAGCACTGGAAATCGCACTTAGTGATAATCCTACGATAAAGGTTGCTGAAGAGGAAATAGCCCTGAAAAAGGTGGCTAACAAGGAGACCTGGCAAAGTTTATTGCCAGAGGCCAGCATTGGCGGAACATGGAACCATACGATTACGGCAGCCCAGATGAACCTCGGCGGTCAGTCTTTCAAAATGGGTCAGGACGATTCGAATACAGTAAGCGGAACTCTGAATATCAGCTTACCGTTATTTGCCCCTTCGGTCTACAAAGCAATGTCTATGACGAAAACCGACATAGAGTTGGCAGTAGAAAAATCCCGTGCTTCTAAGCAGGATTTGGTGAATCAGGTTACTAAAGCGTATTATCAGTTAATGTTGGCACAAGACTCTTATGAGGTTTTGCAGAAGAGTTATAAATTGGCAGAAGACAATTATAACGTGGTCAATGCAAAATACCAGCAGGGAGCCGTCAGCGAATTTGATAAGATTAGCGCTGAAGTACAAATGCGTAGTGTAAAGCCGAATGTCATTTCAGCGGGAAATGCCGTTACTTTATTCAAACTTCAGCTGAAAGTGCTGATGGGAATAACGGAAGACTTTGATCTCAAGATTGCCGATAATCTGGCTAATTATGAGACCGATTTGTTTGCTAACCAATTGAATGAACTGAATGAAGGTTTGGTGAACAATACCACAATGAAGCAATTCGACCTGAACATGAAGATGCTCAATCAGAGTTTGAAATCTCTGAAGACGAACTTCATGCCGACACTGGGAATGAACTATTCTTATCAATACCAGTCATTGTATAATAATAACTGGAATGTGTTCGACTATAATTGGGGCGGAAGTTCTGCTTTGGTCTTTACCCTGAATATCCCTCTTTATAAAGCCAGTAACTTTACGAAACTGAAAACCGCACGAATTCAGATCAATCAGTTAAAGGAAAACCGCACGGATACGGAGCGCAAACTAAACATGCAGATTACCAGCTACCAGAACAATATGGCAGCAAGTTCAGAGCAGGTGGTAAGTAATAAAGAGAACGTAATGCAGGCTCAGAAAGCAGTGGAAATAGCCGGCAAGCGCTACGAAGTAGGTAAAGGTACAGTGCTGGAACTCAACAGTTCGCAAGTATCGTTAACCCAGGCTGAACTGACTTACAACCAATCTATTTACGACTATCTGGTATCTAAGGCTGATCTTGATCAGGTTTTGGGTCGCGACTATTCAACTAATAAGTAAAAAGAAAAATCACAACGATATGAAAAAAAGTGTTCAATTAATTGCCCTGGTGGCAGTTGCTCTGCTGAGCTCATGCAGTGGTGGAGAGAAAGACAAGGCTACAGCTGAAAAGGTAGATGAAAAACCGAGAGTTAAACTGGCCTCTGTGACCGCACGTCCTGTAGATCAGATCCAAGAATATACCGCTACTGTACAGGCAGAAGTGAAAAACAATATTGCTCCTTCTTCTCCGGTGCGTATCGATCAGATATTTGTGGAAGTGGGTGACCGTGTTTCTAAAGGGCAGAAATTGGTGCAGATGGATGCTGCCAATCTGAAGCAGGCGAAATTCCGTCTGGATAACCAAGAAATAGAATTCAAGCGTACTGACGAATTATATAAGGTGGGCGGCACTTCCAAATCCGAATGGGATGCAGCCAAGATGGCATTGGACGTACAGAAGACTACGTATAAGAATCTGTTGGAAAATACCGCATTACTCAGCCCCATCAATGGTGTGGTAACGGCTCGTAATTACGATAATGGCGATATGTATAGTGGTGGAAACCCGGTGCTGGTAGTGGAACAGATCACTCCGGTGAAACTGATGATCAACGTTTCCGAAGGCTATTTTGCGAAAGTAAAGAAAGGTTCTCCCGTAGCTGTCAAAGTAGATGTGTATGGTGACGAAGAGTTTGAAGGAACGATAAATCTGGTTTATCCTACCATTGACCCAAATACCCGTACTTTCCCTGTTGAAGTGCGTTTGACTAACCGCGACCAGAAAGTCCGTCCGGGTATGTTTGCCCGTGTAACGTTGAACTTCGGAACACAGGAACACGTAGTTGTGCCTGATTTGGCTATCGTAAAACGTGCCGGTTCCGGCGACCGCTATGTATATGTATATAAGGACGGAAAAGTTTCTTATAACAAAGTGGAACTGGGACGTCGTATGGATACGGAATATGAGTTGATTTCCGGTGTGGATAACAACTCACAGGTGGTCGTAGCAGGACAGTCCAAGTTGGCCGATGGCGTAGAAGTAGAAGTCGAGAAATAATGATTAACGATTAGTGATTAGTGATTGCTTCTTGTGGCATAATGCTACAAATAGCTCATCACTCATCACTTATCACTAAACACTAATAACATGAGTTTATACGAAGGAGCGGTTAAAAAACCGATTATGACCTCGCTCTGCTTTTTGGCAGTAGCGATATTTGGTCTGTTCTCTTTGTCAAAATTACCGGTGGATCTTTACCCGGATATCGAGACCAACACCATTATGGTGATGACTTCCTATGCGGGAGCCAGTGCGTCGGATATTGAGAACAATGTGACCCGTCCGTTAGAAAATACGCTGAACTCTGTCAGCAACCTAAAGCATATTACTTCCAGGTCTTCAGAAAACATCTCTGTGATAACATTGGAGTTCGAATATGGATATGATATTGACGTGCTGACGAATGATGTGCGTGATAAACTGGATATGGTAAGCTCTCAGCTTCCCGATGAAGTGGAGACACCTATTATCTTTAAGTTCAGTACGGACATGATTCCTATCTTGCTGCTTTCCGTTCAGGCGGAAGAGAGCCAGCCGGCACTTTATAAAATATTGGATGATAACATAGTGAATCCGCTGGCGCGTGTGCCGGGTGTGGGTACAGTGTCTATCTCCGGTGCACCCAAACGTGAGGTAAATGTTTATTGCGACCCTAATAAACTGGATGCTTATAATCTTTCAGTGGAGACCATCAGTTCTATTATTAGTGCTGAAAACCGCAATACACCGGGTGGTACCTTCGATGTGGGAAGTAATACCTATTCACTTCGTGTAGAGGGAGAGTTCAAGGATCCCAAGGAAATGGAGAATATCGTAGTAGGTACGCACAATGGAGCTTCCGTTTATTTGCGCGATGTGGCAACAGTGGTAGACTCTGTGGAAGAACGTGCGCAGAAGACGTATAGTAATGGCGTGCAAGGTGCTATGATTGTGGTACAAAAGCAGTCCGGTGCCAACTCTGTGGCTATTTCGCAAAAAGTAATTGATATGTTGCCGCAGTTGCAGAAATCGTTGCCGAGTGACGTGAAGCTGGGTATCATTGTTAATACTTCCGATAACATTCTGAATACCATTGACAGCTTGGAAGAGACTATCATGTACGCCATGTTGTTCGTAATTCTGGTGGTATTTGTATTCTTGGGGCGTTGGCGTGCTACGGTTATTATCTGTATCACTATCCCGATGTCATTGGTAGCCTCATTTATCTATTTGGGTATTATAGACGGCGGTTCGCTGAATATTATTTCGCTCTCTTGTCTTTCCATTGCTATTGGTAATGTGGTGGACGATGCTATTGTGGTACTTGAGAATGTGACGACCCATATTGAACGAGGGTCCGAGCCGAAGCAAGCAGCGGTTCATGCCACGAACGAGGTGGCCATCTCCGTTATTGCCTCGACGCTGACCATGATTGCGGTATTCTTCCCGCTGACTATGGTGAGCGGTATGTCCGGTGTATTGTTCCGCCAGTTGGGTTGGATGATGTGTGTGATCATGACTGTTTCTACTATTTCGGCTTTGTCATTTACACCGATGATGTGTGCGCAACTCCTGCGCTTGCAAAAGAAGCAGAGTAAGATGTTCATTGCTCTTTATACACCGATTCAGCGCGGGCTCGATGCTCTTGACGTATGGTATCAAAATCGTCTGGATTGGGCTGTACGCCATCGTATAACTGTTATGATCGGTTGTGCTGCTTTCTTTGTGGCAAGTTTGTTCTGTGCCAAGTATATTGGTACGGAGTTTTTCCCGGCAGCTGATAATAGCCGTATCGGTGTGAACTTGCAACTTCCCATCGGTGCCCGTGTAGAGCGTGCACAAGCATTGGCTTCGGAACTGACGGAAAAGTGGATGAAGCGTTACGAAGGTGTGATGAAGGTTTGTAACTATACGGTGGGACAGGCTGATTCGGACAATACTTTCGCCTCAATGCAGGATAATGGTAGCCATATTATCAGCTTTAATATTAGTTTAGTAAGTCCGGGCGATCGTGATGTAAAGCTGGAAACGGTCTGCGACGAAATGCGTGAAGACCTGAAGGCTTATCCTGAATTGGATAAAGCGCAGGTAATCCTTGGTGGTAGTACCGGTGGTATGAGTGCCCAGGCCAGTGCTGACTTCGAGGTATATGGTTATGATTTTACCGCAACGGATAAAGTCTCGGCTGAGCTGAAAGAGAAACTGCTGGATGTAAAAGGTGTAAGTGAAGTAAATATCAGCCGTCAAGATTACCAACCTGAATATCAGGTAGACTTTGATCGTGAGAAATTAGCATTACATGGACTGAATTTGTCAACCGCTTCCGGTTATCTGCGTAATCGCGTGAACGGAGCCTTGGCTTCTTATTATCGTGAGGATGGTGATGAGTACGACATCCGTGTACGTTATGCTCCCGAGTTCCGTACAAAGATTGAAGATTTGGAGAACATTCTTATCTATACACCTTCCGGTGATGGTGTCCGTATAAAAGACCTCGGTAAAGTAGTTGAGCGCTCAGCTCCTCCTACCATCGAGCGTAAGGACCGTGAACGTGTTGTGACGGTATCCGCCGTTATTTCCGGAGTTCCGTTGGGTGATGTAGTTGCCGATGGTAATGCCATTATCGATAAGATGGACTTGCCGAGTGGTATTTCTATCCAGATTTCGGGTTCGTATGAGGACCAGCAGGATTCGTTCTCCGACTTGGGTACACTGGCTGTACTGATTATCATTCTGGTATTTATTGTAATGGCCGCCCAGTTTGAGTCTTTGAGTTATCCGTTTATTATCATGTTCTCCATCCCGTTTGCGTTCAGCGGTGTGTTGATGGCCCTCTTCTTTACGGGCACCAACCTGAACGTAATGAGTTTGCTGGGTGGAATCATGTTGATTGGTATCGTGGTGAAGAACGGTATCGTGCTGATTGACTACATCACACTCTGTCGCGAGCGCGGTATGGCGGTACTCCACTCTGTGGTTACGGCAGGTCGTAGCCGTTTGCGCCCGGTATTAATGACTACGTTGACTACTATCCTCGGTATGGTTCCGATGGCTGTAGGTCAGGGTGAAGGTGCCGAGATGTGGCGTCCGTTGGGTGTGGCCGTAATTGGTGGTTTGACGGTATCTACCATCTTGACGCTGATTTTAGTTCCCGTGCTTTATTGTTCGTTTGCCGGTATTGGTATCAGACGCAACCGTCGTAAGATCAAGAAAGATCGTGAACTGAATGATTACTATCAGGTTCATAAAGAGAAGATGACGAAACCAAGAAAACAATAATTGGATTTATGATTTATGAATTGCCATTCGGTCTTTATCGTTTTGTGGTTCATAGATCATAATCATAAATCATAAATCAAATGAAATCCGTATTTATAACATTCGACCAGGCGTTCTTTGAGCGCATTATGGCGTTACTCGACCGTCAGGGTTGCCGTGGATTCAGCTATTGGCAGCAAGTGCAGGGACGTGGCAGCAAGACGGGAGAGCCGCATTATGGCAGTCACGCATGGCCCAGTATGTGCTCTGCTATTATTACTATTGTAGACGAAGCTAAAGTTGACCCGTTGCTCGATGCGCTCCATCGGATGGACGAAGAGACGCAGCAACTCGGTCTCCGGGCATTCGTCTGGAATATCGAGAAGACTATATAGTTTACGCAAGACGCCCGCATAGCCTGTGCAAGACCGTCGCATAGGGTAGTGGAGGCGTTCACTAATAACTTGATAGAGGGAAATCTTACAAAACGTGAAGATTTCCCTCTCTTTTTATGTCTTTTCTCTATCTTTGCAAATCCTTTATGGACAACATGGAAAAGAATTATCTGAAATATACTTGCATTTGGGCATTGATTATATTGGCGGGCTTGTTACTGATGTACTTCCTGCCCGGTTTTACAGTAGGTGAACACGTAATGAGGCGTGTCGACTTGCTGGGTGACGTGCGTACTCAGAAAGATCTGACGGAAGAGCCGGACAGTTTGTTACCGCCTCCGCCAAAGGTAAAACCTGCTTTTGTGGATACCTGTCGTGCGGGTATGACGTGCATTGAAGACTACAGCGACTCTACTCTGCGTGGCATGACACCTTTTTACCGGGCTTTGGATGAATTGGCACAGCGTCCCCGTCAGGTACGTATTGCCGTTTTCGGAGATTCCTTCATTGAAGCGGATATTCTTACTGCGGATTTGCGTAATATGTTGCAGGATAAATATGGTGGTTGCGGAGTAGGTTTTGTTACCATTACTTCTATGACCAGCGGATTCCGCCCTACCGTGCGCCACTCGTTTGGTGGTTGGCAAAGCCATTCTGTAATGGATTCTACTTTCTTTGACCGCAAGAAGCAAGGTATTTCCGGACATTACTTTGTTCCCCGTCCCGGTGCTTATGTGGAATTGAAGGGACAAAACAAATATGCTTCCCATCTGGATACCTGTGAACAGGCTTCTATCTTCTTTTATAGTAAAGGAGAAGTCACCCTTTCTGTGAATGTCAATCGGAATGAAAAGCAAACCCGTACTTTCCTGGCTACAGATGATTTGCAGGAAATGCAAGTGGATGGAAACATCGGTTCTGTCCGTTGGACGGTTGATGAGGCGGACTCTACCTTATTCTATGGTCTGGCTATGGATGGTAAAAAAGGAATTATCCTGGATAATTTCTCTTTGCGTGGCAGTTCGGGCTTATCCTTGCGTTCTATTCCTGTGTGGATGATGCACGAATTTAATGAGCAACGTCCTTACGATCTGATTATCTTGCAATATGGATTGAACGTTGCTACTGAACGTGGGCGGAATTATGACAAATACATTGCAGGTATGCAGACTACTATTGATCATTTGAAGGATGCATTTCCACAAGCAGGTATTTTGGTAGTCAGTGTAGGTGACCGGGATTATAAGACGGAAGATGGCACTCTACGCACAATGCCCGGCATTAAAAATCTGGTGCGTTATCAACAAAATCTGGCGGCGGATAACGACATTGCTTTCTGGAATATGTTCGAAGCAATGGGAGGAGAGGGAAGTATGGCGAATCTGGTACATGCCAAGCCTTCTTTGGCGAATTATGACTATACGCATATTAATTTCCGGGGAGGTAAGCACCTGGCAGGCCTACTTTATGAAGCGCTTGTGTATGGAAAGGAACAGTACGACAGGAGGAGGGCTTATGAAGCGGAATAATGTAAATAGGGTTCTATTGAACGATTTTTTAGGCGCGGATTACGCGGATTACAGTGTAGATACGAATACTCTAAATGTAACTTTCTTGAGACAAAAGAATCCGTGTAATCCGCGTAATCCGCGCCTAAAATTTTCTTATATACTAATATTCTTTCTTCTATGCTTTTTTCCGCTTCATGCCCAGGACCCTATTCCATCCTGCCCTCTAATTAGTAAAGTCACAGCAAATTGTGACACACTCCGTTCTTATTCCCAGCGTACGGATACTGTTGCTGTTCCTCAAATAGCTTTTCCTTCCGGCTTTCAGCAACTTGGTGAAAATGAGTTGACGGATAGCCTTGGCATCCTCAATCCTTTTTGGGAAAAGTTGCGTCTGTTACATGCCGGCTTTTCTACAGATACCATCCGTATCGTACATATCGGTGACAGCCATATCCGTGGACGTATCTTGCCCCGTACCACCGGAACGCTGCTGACAGAAACTTTTGGTACTATCTCTTATACCGATATGGGTATCAATGGCGCTTTTTGTACCACCTTTACCCGTCCCGACCGTATTTCTGATATTGCTGCCCTGCATCCTGACCTGGTTATACTTTCTTTCGGAACGAACGAAAGTCATAACCGACGTTATAATACCCTGTTACACTACCGACAAATGGATGAACTGGTGCGTATGCTTCGCGACAGTCTGCCCAATGTACCCTTACTGATGACAACTCCTCCCGGTTCCTACGACAGCTTCCGGAAAAGTCGTCGCCGCCGCACCTATTCCATTAATCCCCGTACTGCTATTGCCGTAGAAACCATGCGTCGCTTTGCTGATGACAACGGTCTTGCAGTGTGGGATATGTACGAAGCGGTGGGAGGGAGACAGCGTGCTTGTTTGAACTGGCAGGAAGCAAAATTGATGCGTCCGGACCATGTACATTATCTTCCCGAAGGATATGTGCTGCAAGGTGAATTGTTTTATCAAGCTCTTTTAAAAGCCTATAATGATTATGTGGGATATTGACTTTAACCGTCTGCGAGACGTATTCGTTTATGACCCGCAAGCGCCGATGATATTCAGTAGCGGTATTTTCTTGTGGTTGTTTGCAGCATTTATACTGGTTTATCTGCTGTTGCAACGCCGTCTGACTGCACGCTTGTTGTTTGTTACCGCATTCTCCTATTATTTTTATTATAAAAGTAGCGGAACTTACTTTTTCCTGTTGGCACTTGTCACGGTAAGCGATTTCTTTATTGCTCGTTTTATGGCAGGTACTTCCGTAGGCTGGAAACGTAAGGCAAGTGTTGTGCTTAGTCTTGCTATTAATCTTGGTTTGCTTGCATACTTCAAATATACTAATTTTCTGGGAGATGTCTTCGCTTCGCTGCTAGGCGGCACGTTCCATCATTACGATATATTCCTCCCTGTGGGTATTTCTTTCTTTACTTTCCAGTCACTTAGCTATACCATCGATGTTTATCGCAAAGATATAACCCCTCTTACTAATTTGCTGGATTATGCTTTTTACGTATCCTTCTTCCCACAATTGGTGGCAGGTCCTATTGTACGTGCCCGTGACTTTATCCCACAGATACGCCGTCCTTTGTTCGTATCCCATGAGATGTTCGGAAGAGGTATATTCCTGATTGCAAGCGGTCTATTCAAGAAAGCGATTATTTCGGATTATATCAGTGTGAACTTTGTAGAACGTATTTTTGATAATCCTACGCTCTATTCCGGAGTAGAGAATTTGATGGGTGTTTATGGATATGCCTTGCAAATCTATTGCGACTTTTCCGGATACAGTGATATGGCTATCGGAATAGCCTTGTTGTTAGGTTTTCATTTTAATAAGAACTTTGACTCTCCTTATAAGTCCGCTTCTATTACGGAGTTTTGGCGGCGATGGCACATTTCGCTTTCCAGTTGGCTGAAAGATTATCTCTATATATCTTTGGGTGGAAACCGGAAAGGAAAGATTCGCCAGTATGCCAATCTTGTCATTACCATGTTTTTGGGTGGTTTGTGGCATGGCGCTTCCTGGAATTTTGTCGTTTGGGGATTGTTCCATGGCATTGCTTTGGCGGCACATAAATTCTGGATGACGCTGACTGGAAGAAAGAAGGGAGAAGAAAGCCACGGCATCCGCCGTTTCTTCGGTATACTGATCACATTCCACTTTGTTTGTTTCTGCTGGATATTCTTCCGCAATGCGGACTTTTCCACTTCTTTGGATATGATCAAACAGATCTGTACTACTTTCCGTCCGCAACTTTTCCCGCAACTGATTGCAGGCTATTGGGAAGTGTTTGCACTGATGGCATTAGGTTTCTTTCTGCATTTCTGCCCTGATCGTTGGGAGAACGCTTGCTGTAAAACAGTAACCCGCCTTCCCCTTATGGGAAAGGCGGTTCTGATGCTTGCTTTAATTTACTTGGTAATCCAGATGAAGAGTACGGAGATTCAGCCTTTCATTTATTTCCAGTTCTAAAATTTCTCCTCTCCCTTCATTGGGAGAGGTTTCTAATCCACCTCTATTTCGTCAATGAACATATAAGCAGCTTTTCCTTCGCCTGCATGTCCTTTCGGCAGGGCAGGGCTTCGCTTGATAACAACTTTCACATACCGTGCTTTCACCGGATCGAAAGTTATCTCATAGTTTTCCACACCTTTCTTATCAATGTTTGTTTCTGCCGGAATATCCTTAACGGCTACTTCGCGGAACTCTTTGTTATCGTCAGATACAGAGACTACCAACCCTGTACTTCCCATAATCCAGGCACTCATATCGACAATGGCGTTCGTAGCTACCCGCTTGATTTCTGTTTCCTGTCCCAGGTCGATGATGGCTTCCACATCACCACCTACAAAGCCTAACCAGGCTCCGGTGGCATAGCTATCATTTCCCTTCATACCATCTACTAAGGTGATAGCACCTCCGAATTTATATTTTTCCGAAGGCTGGAAGGTCAGTTCGATAGGGCAATATGTAGCCTTATTGAAAGAAATCTTTTTATTCACCACTTTACTCTTTCCTTCCGGGCGGATAACCACTGCCTGGAAATCTGCTGTTTCAGTAATGGCAACAGGCTCTGTGTATTTCAATGAAGCTGTAGTCGGTTCGGTCCCATCTAATGTATAATAAATAGGAGCGTCATCAATAGTACTCAATGTGACTACTACCGCTTTCTTGGCAACATCCGGCGTGAAGTCGACCTTCAAATCGAATACATGCTTGGCATAGTTGAAGCCATCTCTTTGATAGAACTTCATCAGGCGAGCCAGGCGTTTAGTGAAATCTTTGAAATCTTTCTTTTCGGGTTGCGTCCATTGTACTTCGGCAAGGGCAGCCATACGGGGTAATACCATGTATTCCACATGTTCGGTGGTAGTTATGTACTCTGTCCATAAGTTGGCTTGGGCACCAATAATATGTTTTTTCTGTTCTTCATTCAGATCGAAAGTAGGATCCAGACTATACACCTTTTCTATGGGTACATATCCACCGATACCCAGCGGTTCATCCTTGGTGTCTGCCGTCTGATAATAATCGAAATAACAATAGGTATTGGGCGTCATAATTACATCATGTCCCATTTGTGCCGCTTCTATGCCTCCGGATGCTCCGCGCCATGACATCACTGTCGCATTGGGGGCTACATCGCCTTCCAGAATTTCGTCCCAGCCAATAATCCGGCGTCCCTTGCTGTTCAGGAACTTCTCGATACGTGTCATGCAATAACTTTGCAGGCGATCTTCTGCGGTATGTTTTTTATCAGCTTTCAGCCCTTCCGCTTTGATACGTGCCTGGCATTTCGGACATTTTTCCCAACGGGTACGTGGAGCTTCATCGCCACCGATATGTACATATTCTGATGGGAATATTTCGATGATTTCACTCATTACGTCTTCCAGGAATTGAATGGTTTTATCATTACCGATGCAAAGTACGTCTTCAAATACGCCCCAACGAGGACATACTTCATATGGACCGCCTGTACATCCCATTTCCGGATAAGCAGCTAATGCGGCAAGCATATGTCCCGGCAAGTCTACTTCCGGAATTATCGTGATGTAACGTTCCTGCGCATACTTCACGATTTCTTTAGCTTCTTCCTGTGTATAGAAACCACCATACGGCGTATTGTCGTACTCTTGTGTGTTTCTTCCGATTACCGTACGACTGCGTTGAGAACCTATTTCCGTAAGTTTCGGATATTTCTTGATCTCAATACGCCAGCCCTGGTCTTCAGTCAGGTGCCAGTGGAAAGTATTCATATTGTGCAGTGCCAGCAAGTCTATATATTTCTTTATAAACTCTTTGGGGAAGAAGTGACGTCCTACGTCGAGGTGCATACCGCGGTAACTGAAGCGCGGTTCGTCCTTAATTTCACCTGCCGGTATCAGGACGGTTGCTCCTTTGGCTTCGGCGGGAATGGATTTGCGTAAAGTCTGGATGCCATAGAACACTCCGTTTTCGGTTTGTCCGTTGATGCTGATTCCTTCGGGGGTGGTAGTCAGCACATAGCCTTCCTTGTTTGCAATGCCCGGGTCGAGCCCCAGTACAATTGCATTTTTCACTTGTTCTCCTGCCGCGATGGCCTTTGTTTTCGGTGCGTAGTTCGTGGCTTGTTGGATGTACTCCGACAGGAACTCAGCATTGCGTTGCAATAAGGCATTGTTTTCCGGATAAGCGATGAGAACATTTTCGTACAGTTTGAACGGATTTCCCTGGGTTAAACTTACCTCTTGGGGGAGAGGTATCACTTGGTAGTTAGCTTCTTTCTCCGCGGTACACGAAGCGCATGCCAAGGCGAGAGCACTTGCAAGAAGTGCGTGGTTAAGTTTTCTCATGGTGTTAGTATTTAATTGATTGTACAAATGCAAATGTACGTGATTATCTTCGAATTTTCACATAAACGGACGCAAAAGTATACTTCCGGTACTGAAGAAAACTACAAACCGGCCTGTCTGCTTAAAGTCCGGTAAAGTTCGTTCATCTTCTCATTTCTCAATGCGTTGATCTCTTCCGCTTGTCCGGGTTTCAGATAATCTTTGTTGAGTTTGATGAAACGTTTGTCCAGTTTCCCGGCTTCACCGATGATTTTTTTAAGTTGCGTGGCAAGTCCGGAAGCCTGTGATACATCATATCTCGAAGATTCGTAGGTGAACTCCACTTCTTTGTACTGAAGATAGTTGATGCGCAGGTCCAGCATCAGGCGATAATGTTCGAATTCACCGCCCTGTTTCCGGGGAACGATCTTGTTGAAGTTGCTTTTCAACTCTTCACATTCCTGTATCACCTGTTCTATCGGCTTTCCTTTAGCATCCTTTCCGTGACGGACTAACTCTTGGGGAAGCAGGAAATAGTTGAGAAAGGTTTGCGCTTCGTCCTCCGACAGCCCATAGCGTTGCTGCTGTCTCTTATACACATCTGACGCTGCCGACGAATAGCCTTGT
>ENA-OZFT01000282-OZFT01000282.1-human-gut-metagenome-genome-assembly--contig:-NODE-282-length-12886-cov-9.635025_pt1 | contig 12886 bp, 2 predicted proteins | sample MGYA00244620_ERZ653638 | MGnify/ENA primary metagenome ERZ653638 (study PRJEB26926, sample SAMN06164931) | human gut metagenome | biome: ENVO:00009003; feature: ENVO:2100002; material: ENVO:00002003...
ATTCGTCGGCAGCGTCAGATGTGTATAAGAGACAGTGATTATACTTTAACAATAGATAGAATTAATTATAGAGTATTTGCCTTTAATAAGGCTTATTCAATTCATTCCATCGTAAACAAGATAGATCTTGGTTTATATGAACGTCTAGGATATCAAGCTAAATTGCAAATATTAAATTTTTGGAATATTAGTGTTGATAGTAAAGTTCATGAATACCTATTTAATCCTCTTGCAAAAGTAACAAAACCGGTAGGTGAAAGTATATCACTACAAGATTTAAAATATAGAAAAGCCCCAACAGCAAAAACTGAAGGGGCTTTATTATAATGGCCGTTAAAATTTTTGTGGCTTTAAAAGTTAAATATTGAAATCATATTATCGTAATACTCCATTTTTGATCTTGGATCTTGTGCTTCCCATATACTTCTTAAAGGAGTGGCCTTAATTAATGATCGTTGGAATCGGTTCATACCTTTGTATGGACCTTTTTTTATCTCTTGTGTAGGATCATTCAACATCATTGTAGTTAAGTCACCCCAATATTGTAAAGTAGACCATGCAGCAGTAGGAGTATTAAGTAAGTTAATTACTTCAATAGGTAATATGTTACCACGTGTCTCTAATGAAGCTCTTAGAGTAAGATACGCTGCTTCTTGTTTCCACCAATTACGTTTGTCATCATCTGCCATCGCTCTTACTAAAGAAGAAATGATCATAAAACCTACTGTGGAAAATAAAACTTCATAAGTAACTCTTTTAAGACATCCTTTTTCGAAATCGTCCAATTCATCATAATGATTTTGATATAGTTCCTTTAATTGATCTATTTTATTCTGATTAAAGTAATGTCTATATACATATTTAACTGCAGCTGGTACTTGAGCTTCGCTCCACATGCCTGTAGAATAGTTAAATTGACGTTTAGTTAAGAACTTAGTTTGTAAGTTAACCAAAATAAAGTTACGGAAGATAAGTAATAATTGTCCAATTACAGTTGCATGTAATTTACTTCTATCCAAGTCTGTTAATTGCGTGTCAATTCTGGTACCTACTTGTTTTGCCGTATTTCTAACTTTGTTTATAGTAGCTTCATCGAGAGATTTAGCGTACTCTGGTTTTATTACTAGTTTGTTGTTTTTAACTTCAAATGCATCATAAAAAGTTACACTTAGAGTATTCCATTTGGCATTGCCTTCCTTTTTACTCTTAAATCTTCTTAGGAATTCGTTTTTATTTAAGAATTTACCAGATTCAGGATCATATTTATAGTATAGACCAATTGCCAATGCCATTTTACCTTTTGTTACATAATCTGACATTTCATGTCCAAAATACCAGAAGTGTTGATTTAATGCTCTTAAAAATCTAGATTGATTAAGTTTACTAAAGGTTTGAGCATTTTCTCTTACTACACCTAAATACTCCATATAACATAGAACCTTGTCTTTGTTGTTTGAATGACCTATGTTCTTTATTGCATTTGCATATGACGGTATGATTAATTTTGTTGCTTGTGCAAGTTCCTTATTTCCAAAGTATATACCAGAAATTGCTTCGAGTCTATTTTGTATTTTGTTTGTAATAAGACCAGTAAGAATCACATTCATATTTTGAGCTATGCCTTGTATTCTAGTGTATGCAGCTAAATTAGCAGCTAACTTACCAACACTTACTGTCACATGTTTGCCTTTTGGTAAAGGAACATCTAATTCTAATGCATTCTTTTCCATACCATATACCAATTGATCTAGTACAGATTTTAATTTATCATATGTCTTACTTTCCAAACCTTGTATTCTACCACCCTTCTTATCGGTAAAATCTGTACGACTAACAAAATCAAGAGCTACTTCTAATTCTGGGGCAATTTCACTCATTTGTTCATAATTTTCTGCCATTTTGTAATAAGCAATGACAGATCCTACTATATCGTTTGTTAAAGCGTCTGGATTTGATAACATCTTAATATACCTAGTAGGTATAAGTTTAACAAGTGACCCATCTGATCGTTTAGCATTTTCCAACATATATGCATTATCATCATCCTTTACAGTGTAAGTATCTTCTATTGCATACGCTAACCCCTTTAAAATATTGTCCTTACTTCGGATTTGTGTCCATGCCCCACCTTCTATTTGTGGGAGTCTATATTTATTTTCATACTTTAAGAATTGAATCTTAGAATTTGATAATTCCATTACATCAACAAGTTTATCGTAAAGCTTTTTTAAGTTTGAATCAGAAGTTATTTTACGATAATTTGCACTGTTGTCATACAATTCAGGATTTGGAATTCTTGTTTCTCCACGATCTGCATATTTAGTAAATCTTTTATCGTAGAAAGGTGATTCTTTATCGATTTCAGACCAGGATCTGTTAGGTACTTTGCGCATGTATTTAGATCTTAACTCTTTCTTCGGAACTAATTTCTTCCAAAAGGAAGCTGGTACAAGATTTCCTTCATAGTCATATCTAGCATTTATAGAAACCCACGCATTATATTCAGCTTGACCTAATTTTTCAACTCTTTCTAATTCTTCATAGAATCTAGGGTTTACTTCCCATTCAGCTATGTCCATTACTTTGGATTTCTTTGATTTATCACGAGTTTTCAAACTTTCCTCAGAAATCAATTCATCATAAGTATTAATCCACGACTTTACTTGGTCAGGCATGCTATCAACATCTACTTTACCATCTTCTCTGGTGTAAAGTCTTAACATGTTCTTTCTAGCCGTTTCATATAGTATTTGATCATCAGATTTATTTGCGTTTGATGAAAGAGTTTTAATATCGTCCCAGAATTCTTCAATTATTTGATCAACTGTATTGCGTTGTTCCCACTTAGCAAATTTCTCTGGACTTAAATTCTTCTTTGCCTTTTGTAGAGCTTTATTAAACTTTTCCATATTTGGAGTATAATGTAATTTCTCTCTTAATTTTTCATTATACTCTCTCATTTCTATTGCTATTTCTTTATCTAATCCAACTTTTACTGAACCATCTGGATAATATGGATTAGCTAAATTTCTACGTCTAGTTTCTAACTCTTGTAATTTTAGATAATCTTCATCGGATAAATCTTCTCTGTGGTAATCTCCGTTCTTATCAACGGTAGTACTTAACAATAGGTTTATTTCCATATTTATGGAATCTCTACGAGATCTTGCTTCTTCACTAAGACTGTTAGTTAGCTCGTAATACTCTGGAGTAAACTTACGAATTGTATGCTTAGCTTCCCAATCATTATTTGCTTTATTCCATTTCTTTAGTTGCTCTGGATTCAATAAACCAGGTACTTCAGCAATATCTTTATCTCCAAATCCTAACTTTTCGGCTAACTTTTTTTGATGTTCCAAGTAATCTTGATAGTGTTGACCGTAATTTAAGTCTCTTGTTATAAAGCCTGTTTTATGACCATCTTTATTTTTTTCATGCATATAAGCTAACTTAGATTTATCTACATGTGATAGTATTTCTACAAGCTCTTTACCTACTTCTAGTTCTTTTTCAGCAACATTATTTTTAGTATTAACTATCTTGTTAAGAATTATACGTACTAACTCACTATTAGAATATTGTGTACTACCTGCCCACTGATCCCATAGATTTATATCCACATCACCTTCATCTAATATTTTTTTAAGATGATCTATAGTAAATGAACCAGCTTTAGTTGCTTCTCTAATAAAATTATCTTTAGCAACAATGTCTGCTAAATTGTTATAGTTTCTTACTAATTCATAGTAGTCACCTACAGTCCTTTTTAAGTTTTGTTTTGTATCCTCAACTAATTGAGGATCATTTAAATAGTCAAACGTAGATTCATCATCCAACATGTTCTGGATATTAGTAGCAATGTTACCATAAAAACCAATATAACCTTTCTTTATCATATCTAATTCTGCAGAAGTTATATCTAGCGGGTTATTGTACTTTTGGTTTTCATTTACTTTGGTTTGTAAAGCCTTTACTTCATTTAATGCAGATATTACATCACTTGCCATATAATCTACAAATTCAAAAGTAGCTTGATCGTTTTCCAATTGGTTTAATTTAAATTCCAACGCTCTTAATTCATCTACTTTCTTACTGTCACTATATTTCGCATATTGAATGTCTTTTATTCGCCTTGTCAAGGCTTGAATAAGTTTATTATACGTTTCATGTATTTTTTTTGGAACGTATGATGGGTTATTTATTTTATCTGAATTATTTAATAACACATCTATAGATACTTCTCCATCATTATTTAATACAATGTTTCTTATCTGTCTAAATTGTGCAGAATATATTAATGACTTTGTTCGTATAGCTTCTTTCTTATTACCATTAAAATGATTAACTAAATCTGAAAATAGCTTAGATGGCTCCCCATTGGGAGCCTTATCTAAACCATAACCATTATTTTCTGATAATACATAATATGCAGCGTTTTCATTACCCAATATCTTTGTATATTCCTTGAGTAAAGCTGCAACCTCTTTATTTTTAATATTTAAACACTGCATAATTATTCACATTCTTTTCTACGTTGTTTACCATTTGCTGTTAACTCATCAATTGAATCCTGTAAAGATGCTTTTATTGCTTGTTCTTCTGTAGCTGGTTCAAATTCTATATCATCTAACAAATCCTCTTCAGCTATTTCATTTCTCATGGAAACTTTCTTTTTATTTTCAGCTTCTGAATTTATTATAACAAAGTTTTTAGCACGTGATACAGCTACATATCTCAACTCGTTTCTTAATTGCATTACATCTCTACCATAACCAAACGTATCAATTTCATTGGAGAGTATTAAAACTTTACTGTATGTACTACCTTGTGATTTCCAAACAGTTTGTGCGTACCCATAATCAATTGCTTTTCTAATTTTTAACCTACCTTGATTGTCTTCTAAATTCTTGGTAATGTTTAATTCATTATCAATGTTAAACGCCATTTGAACCAAATCTCTATATTTAGATATTTGCTTATCCTGTTTGGCTTCTTTAGCCATTCTCCACAATCTGTCTTTATATTCTACTATTTCAAATAGCTTAGAATCTGGTTCATTTTTATCAATTACAGTAATATGGAAGTCATCCATAATAGTACTGCCAGTAGGTCTGATTGATAATTTGAATGCTTTAAATTCTATATCACCTTTATCAGTTTTAAACTTGACAGTAGTATCTCTAACATTCTGTACTATATAATCCATAGAATTTATTAATCTATAAGACCCATCTGGTTTTCTAAGTTTGTTTGAGTACCCCATTAGAATGTCGCCTTTTACAAAGGGCTTAGCAAATTTTCCGTATCTTAAAGATCTAATCTTTGAATTATATGTAGCTGCTGCAGCATTTGTAGCAGTAATAACTCTAAAATGCAAAGGATCAGCATTAAACTCTTCAGAAGATATAATTTGTTTTAAGTTTTCATTTATAACTGTATCATTAGAAGTATACAACACCCCTTGACCTTTATCATTTATATCAGTTTGGTAACTCAATCCTTCACCTCGTCTAAGTCTGGTGGCTTCTTTTAAAATAGGATTATCACCCGTTCTTTCTACTTTGGTTAAAGTTATTTGAGGTACTCCATCAGATGTAAATACTTTAGAAATATGATCTGATTTTACAGGTCTTAATTGTGCAGAATCCCCAACATATATCACACTAACACCATCTTTAGCTACGATTTTCTGAATGTATTCATACAAACCGTCTTGCACCATTGAAGCTTCATCAATAATAATTAATTGACCTGGTTCATATTTCACTTGATTCTTAGCTCTAAACTCTAGTTCTCTTAAATCCAATGATTCACGTTCCATTGCTTCATCTGTATCTGGAGTAAACCCAAATAGAGCAGAAAGCGTATATACATTAGCATTAGGATTGTTTTGTTTAGTTATAACATTTGCTCTATGAATAGGAGCAGTATATACAATGTTGCCTCTACCAATTCTGTGATCTAACCACTTACTAAATATACCAATGATAGTAGATTTACCTGTACCAGCATAACCAGATAAAGTAATTTCAGTTCCATAGTCTTCAATGAACTTCTCTAGTTCATATAGAGCTGATTTCTGTTGATCATTTAATGAGAATGGTAAATTGATTTTAAACCCATCATTAAACGTAAATACATACTCTTCTTCTACTTTCTTAGCTTCTTCTGATGCTTTTGGTAAATCTTTTGCAAGTAAAGCAGCTTCATCAGTAAAACCAAATTGATTAGCATAATCTAAGAATTCCTTAGTAGTATCAGTAATTGCTGGTTCAATGTTTGATCGGTTCCTTAATAATTCTCTTACTTCCATCAAAATTTTTGGGAATTCTGTACCCCATTTACCTTTATCTTGAATATGAGTAAGAGTTGCATCACCTGTGGATAATAATCTATTTAAAGCTTCTGGATTTTGACTGAAAGATTCTAACAATAAATCTCTCATAACATCACTGGATGCTTTATCCCAAGAAACTGTATTTAAATCTTTAATTTTTCTACCAATAGATCTTGCTTGACTACCTGAAGCAATTTCTAGTTGTTTTCTAATGTCTTCTTTTTCATCATCTGACATAGAAGAAAATACTAATTTTTGAGCTTGAAATGCACCTTCTACTGTTTGAAAATTACCACCAATACGTATAGAAGATTCTGATTTATCACCAGATATAGTAAAAGGTCTAACTGCAAAATTACTTAAGTCTGCATTTTCACCAGTACCAGCATATATATTAATTGTTTCTGAAGATTGTTCAGATGCAAATAAATCCTGTTGAGTAGCATCAGAAGTTCTTAATTTAGTCAAAGGTTTTGTAACTAAAACTTTTACAGACTCATCTCCACGTTTCCATTCAATAACATCACCAACTTGAGCTTGTTTCCAATAATCCAAATGCCCTTGTGATTCATATCTTGTAGTTGCTGTCCTTTCTCCATTTCTAACTGCTTCTATAGTTGATTTGGATTTTAACCCTGGTCTGCCATGTTCTCCATAATCAAAAGTCATATTACCTTTAAATTTAGCTGGAACAGATTGATCAGGGGCTAACTCATATTCAATTTGCCATGCTTCATTTATTTTTGGTAATACTTTAGAATTAAAATAATCTTTAGACCATCCTTCTTTTTGAGACCATGCTTCTGCAAGGTTTGTAGATGCATTCGGTTGTACTGGAGACTGTTCATCAATTTGTGGTTTATTATACTCAAAGTTATCCAGATATTGTTGATATGCCGCTTCTGCATCAGCTTCACCTTTTTGAGTTTGATAGTCTTTAACCCATTCTTGATAAGACAATGGTTCAGTTACTTGTTGAGTTTTAACTGTTTGCTGTATATTAGCAAGCATATCTGTATTAAACTCACCAGCTTGATTGAATGCTTTTGCTCGTAAACTAGCTTTTACCGGAGTAAGATCAGTAACCCAAGTTATTTGTTCTTCTGGCATAATTTCATAACCCTTTGGTACAACATTGTTGTATTTAAGAACAGATCTATTTCTACCACTCTCAATTAATATGTTTCCTCTATAACTCATTCCCTTCTTGTTAATCAATCTGTACACTGGGGCATCATCTTCATTAATGCCTATGTACTCATACAGGAACGTAGTTCTAGGATCATTGTTTCTATCTAATTTTACTTTTTTAAATGGTGGATATATAGGTTGACCATTTTGATTGAATGAAATTATAGATTGAGACTTTTTATCATATATAATGCCAGGAATTTGTACTTCTACTCCTTTCTTGTTTACTACAGTAAAACCACTATCTTCGTGAGGTAACGCCCTGTATACAGGTCTACCTTCTTCTTCAATAGTTTCTCTACTAGAATCTAATACGTAATAATCAATAGTAGGAACTACGTGGTCGTTCCACCACAAGTCTTTTATTACTTGGAATACTTTAATATCTTTAACTGCATCATCAGGATTTCGTTCTAAATCTCTAATGTAATCAAAATAACCTATTTCCTCTCTGATTGAATTAGGTACATATCTAAAGATATTATTCTTACCAAATGCATCACCAGAAGTATAGAAAGCATACAATGCAAGATCTTTTGCAAAATCTCTTATTTCCTGATAATCACTATCCCACAATTCCTCCCAAGCTCTAATGATCTCATTTTCTAAGTTATTATCACCACTCTTGTTTGGTTTGTAAGCAATAAAATCAGGACCATTTAATTCAGTTGTATCTTCCTTTGGTCTACTAAAGATGTTATTAATAAGTACATTTTCAAATGAACCATCACTACTTAATAAATCTGGATATTTGCCACTTCTTACATCAGATTTAATTCTATCCAATCTCTTAGAGATACTATTTGGACCACCTAACAAACTACTGAGCTTTATTCCATTTTCAGCTAAATACTTATTAAAGAAACCAGCTTTATACGTAGCTTCCATACTTCTGGTAATATTATTAATGTATGTATCATCACTAATTGCATAACCTTTAGTATAGAATTCTATTAATGTTCTTAAGTTTTCAAATTCTGGAGTAAGTCTAATCATTGTGTTTTGGAAGGCAATTCTAGGGAATATTAATGCATCTTGCATTTTCTTACCTAAGAATGTATTTGAGAATACCTTTATAGGATCTTCAAATACTTGTTGCTCTACCATGAATTGTTTCCATTTATCCAAGAATGCACTTTGTAAACCAAAATTATTACCAAAGCGCTTAGTATCAATTTGAGATAATGTAGTTAATTCAGACAAAGATCTTGAGAACGGATTAAGTTCTTGATAAGTCTTCATAATAAGCAACTGATTGTAGTACCAATCAAATGTTTCTTCTTTTTTCAATTGCTTCTTTAAGTAATTGACATCGAACATCTTTTCTCTTTGTTTAACACCTACACCTTTATCATTCAAAAAGTCTAAAAGCTGATCATATTTACCTTTAGATAAAGATTTTGCTTTCTCAAAATATGTATTCCAAATAGTTCTATATGCTAGACTTTCAGGATTTTTATTTTGTGTATCTACATTATAAAAGCCAGAGTATTTATCGTATTCTATTGCAAAGTCTTTTAATATTTGTTGAGGTAAGAAATAGAATGTACTTTCACCTTTACCAGATCTTATCAAGAAGTTAGTCATATTAAATGTTAACTTCCTTACATTCAATCGAATGATGTATGGATCTTTTGCAACGTCCACATGAGCATTGATTAATGCTGATAACCAGTCAAGGATATTAATCTTATTTCTATCATTACTCTGGATACCATACAAATTACTTATACCATAGTCTCTTAAAATTTTATTTGGTTTAAATCTTAATTTGACCAATTGAGTAAGAACTTGATGAGCATTTGCTAATGCAAATGGACCAATACCAAATTTACCACCATTCAATTCCGCTTTAGTTCTACTCTGGAATGCTGGAGTGGCATAATACAGTTGGGATTTGCTTGTACGTTTACCTTGCCCAGTTATTGTATCTACTTCTTTAAGAATAGTATCTTTTAAGTAATCGGTTACTGTATCTAGTGGTTGTCTAGCTTCTGCGAAGTTCAATGGGTTAGAAATAACTGATATATACATATCAAGAAGCATATTTTCATTTGCTTCCTTTGAATTAGCTTCAAAATCAGTTTTACCATTATATCTTTCGTAGACTTTACGAACTATGGTTTCATCATCTAAGCCAGCTTCTCTGAGTCTGTTAGTGTAATCTTCTTTGGTCTCAAATTTGATTCTATTACCATTCTTATCATAATTGTACCTAGCAACAAATAACTTATCAATATCGAAGTCAGAACCAGTAAGAGATGTAAATTCATCAGGTAATGTGATAGTATCACCAATTTGCTCAGGATACAAATCTATTACTTTAAGAGCTGCAGTTGACGCTTGGCCTTGAGCAGGAATACGATAACCCATTGCAATAGCCTTAGAATTTGGACCAACTATACCATGATCTATTAACCACTTCTTAGCTTCACTAAAAGTCTTTTTGTCATAATCTGGAATTATGTGTTTCAATAAGTTGATTGAAATAACACAATCCATAGTACCATCGGTATTTGCGAATCTTAACTTTCTTTCATTTTGTACATCTGAAGTTACAGCAATTCTATTGTACAATATCGAAGACATTTGAATAAACATACCACCAGGTAAGTTGGTATCAACAATTGATTTATTCAACATTGATATAAGACCGCTCTCTATCCAAGAGTTATCAGATAAACCAGAAATTGGTGCAACAGTTTCACCATTTTCAACATCCAAACCATTAATAACATTGTCATTCATGTTTGAACTTAAAGCTTTGCGTTGCATAATTTCAGCAAATCTTTGTACACTTACTTGAGGTTTATCTGGAGTAATACCAAAATCTCTTTCTATCTCTCTTCTACCAGCTTCAGTAATGGCATTGTGAGCACCGTTAAAATTATTAATCAACTCATCACCATTATATACTTTACCATCTGGTGTAGTATATTTCCATGCACTTCTGATGTTACCCATGGCAGCTTTTTGTGCTTGAGATACAAACATTTGTCTTTCTGCATGGTGAGGATCAGTAATTAACTGACGTCTAAAGTTAGTTAAAGACTGTTTATGAGTAGGCATTGACATTAAACTGTCCATGTCTATTTCTTTATTAGTCTTATCTTTATAGATTCTTGATTTAACTTCTTTAGCCCTTTGTCCTACTTTTACTGCGGAATCAAAAGCAAGCATATGGATATTACGTGATTGCATAACTTCCAATACTTTACCCATGTCCCCAGTAGAGAAGATACGATGTACGGGGAACATTGCCATCTTATCAAACACTGGTATATCCCTTTTAGCACCTACATCATAGTGATCACCAAAATACATGAATTTCAAAGGTTTCAATGTAACAGCTAATGCTTCGGCATATGTATCCACATCTGCTTCAAGATCTGCATTTGGATCATTAAGTAAATCAAATGCTTTTGCTACTTGTGGTGTCCATCCATCTACTCTACGTACTAGTTCTTTGTAAAACTCTGGAGATATTAGTACTGTGGCATCAGTTTGATTTACTTTACCTTTTGGATTAAGATAACCATCAAATTTATCTCTTACTATAAGATTAGCTGCATCTTCTACATCCTGAGGTAAAGCTTCAGAACTATCATAAGTTCTAATTGCTTCATCTAATGTCATGTTATGCATTTCCTGAAGTAATCGTATAGCTGCAGATCTTTTAGCGTACTCTGCAATTTGATCAGCTTGTCTACTTACTATAATGTTATCCGATAATGTACCTACATTTACTTCAGTAAGGTCTGCCATTGGGTTTCCTTCTTCGTAGTCTATTCTTGGAGTAACACCGGTGGATAATACTTCACGTAGACGTTTAATTTTATCTACAGGATTCTTATAATAAGCTGGGTCTTTTATGAAAAGTTTCTCAAACTCAATTACTGAAGAAATTGTATTGGCGAAATAATTACCAATCATTTCAGCAGCACCAAGATTTTCGCTATAATTAGAAACTGTTGCAGATTTCTTATAATGTGAAGATGCTTCTTCTAATGCTTTCTGTGGTAATGCTAAACTCGTTACACTAGCTATTTTATTACCATCCCATTTAATTATACCTAATTCTTGTGCATAATCTAACTCATCTTTAAATGCATCCCATAGGTAGTTATTCATTAGATTTGCTTTCTCAGCATTACTGAACTTATTCCAATTATTTCTTATTTGAGAAATAATAGAAGTTCCATATTCATTACCACCAAGATCTTCTGCTAGGTCTAATGCTTCATTAAAGTTTGAAAAATCTTTTTCAAATTCAATACCATTTAATGTAGGTCTTTCTTTCAATTTAAAGAATCCGTTGAAGTATCTGAATCTATAACCGTTTCTGTTTCCAGTATCATAGTTCTTTATTTTTTGTTCTTCAGTCAAATTCTTCTCATTCTTGTAATTAAATTCAATGGTATCTAATTCAGTTTCAAAGTAATTGATAAATCTTTTAAGAATCTGAGCATCGAATTTTATTTCACCATTACTTACATCAAATGGATTTTTAAAGTTATTTATTGCAGTACCATACAACGTATTATATGTTTGAGAATCACCCATAGTAGGTAAGACAATTCTACCTGCTCTGGTAAATGTCATTTTAGCAATATAGTCTTCAAGAGGGGATATTTCTGTATACTTACGTCCTTTATCTGCACTACCTTGTTCCTTAAAGTATACAAGTGTTTCAAACCCTATTTTACCTTTAGTATCCGCATTATTATACAAATTTGTTAACAATACAGAACCCTTGAAATAATTAGGATTGTCATTATTACCAGTATTGTATAACACTTTGGTAAGTGCTTCTACCGTTACTGGATCATTATCCAATCTTTGAACCATATCAGACAAATAATTGTGTTCTGATATAGGATATAACAATTTACCATCAGTAACTAATACTGATAATTCATCAGAAGAAGGATGCAACATCGCATATGTCTCAGCAAGTCTTCCTAAGAATTTAGAATCAGCATAATACTTTGTAATACTTCTATTGTATTGACCAGGAATTACACCACTTTCTTGAATTTTTGCCAAATCCTTTACTTTGGAATTAAAGAAGAAGTATATACTCTTATTGGATCTATCTGATAACATTGAAACTAATGCTTCAGTAGGATCTGAATTGTAATATTCCTTAGTAAGGAAAGAATTTAGTGACTCTAAATCAATTCCTACTCCAACTTTATTGAGTAAATCAACTATCTTATTCTTAATAGTAATTAGCTTTTCTGGTACATATTCTTTGTAAGTTTGACCATTTACTAATTTTTTGTTAGGTGTAGTTTTATATTTCTCTACAACCTCTGTCTCTTATACACATCTGACGCTGCCGACGAATAGCCTTGT
>ENA-OZFT01000310-OZFT01000310.1-human-gut-metagenome-genome-assembly--contig:-NODE-310-length-12322-cov-6.368387_pt1 | contig 12322 bp, 10 predicted proteins | sample MGYA00244620_ERZ653638 | MGnify/ENA primary metagenome ERZ653638 (study PRJEB26926, sample SAMN06164931) | human gut metagenome | biome: ENVO:00009003; feature: ENVO:2100002; material: ENVO:00002003...
ATCTACACAAGGCTATTCGTCGGCAGCGTCAGATGTGTATAAGAGACAGTCTCCACACTATATAATAAAGGCTCAAATATTATATTTATACATATATGCGGTAAATAGTAATGAAGGAATATTTTGTTGTGATGATATTGTTGGTTGGGGTGCAATCGTGTAAGATCGATAGTGCTGATGAGTATGAAATGAAAGTATTTATTGAAATTTTCGATGATTTGGTCGAAGAGATGGGTGTTTTAGGGGAACAGGAAATTTCTCCTCCCCCTTCAATTTTAGTTTTTGATAATAATAATGCTATAGGCTATGATACTGCTGAATATAAAAAGAAGCTTGATGGGATTAAGACAAGAGACGGAAATATAGGAGATTCCATTTGGGTCATAGCCGTTTTTGATACTCTAATCAGTTGTTTAAATGAGAATTTGACTATAGAATCTGTTAGGGAGCAATTACCAGGTCGGGGTTATATTGAGGCATTTAACGCAATGAAAAAACCTTCGATTACAAGTCAGCCGCTAGACTTATCCAAAATAGGAAAAAGAGAGGAGTTCACATTGAAATACTATTCAGAGTTTCCTGAAGGATCTCAAATTTGGGAAAGAGAAAACTATGATTTTCTTTTCTCTGGAATATTGGAAGTATCGAGAATCTATTTTGATAGAAAAAGACAATTCGGACTTTTATACAGTTCCTATGTTTGTGGCCGGCTTTGTGGTGAGGGAGCGATTATCTGCATTCATAAGATTGATGATAAATGGGTAATTGATAAAAAAATATTGCTGTGGGTATCCTAACAATCTGGTGCCATTTTTTATTTGCTTTATGCTATTCTTATTTGTGTTTTGCGCAAAATAAGTGTGAAAGTACAATAGGTTCGGTCGTAAATATTATCGATTTTTGACGGGATACAGTTAGTTATTCATTTTCAGTAATGATAATTATTCACTCAAGAAAGTAATAAGTGGTGAGGTCATTTATGAATAAATGATTCATTGAAGTGGTTATATATGCTGCTATGTAACGCTTTAAAAAATATGTCTCTATTTCCTACATCCTACACCGACAATCTTTTTTATTTGATTATCAGATAAATAGATGGCATAAAAATGGTGTAGACAATTGTTATCCTACACCCAAAAAGTAGGATTTTAAAACGTTTTTCTGCTCTAATTGGCTAATAATCATTGTATTAATATGCAATTCGCATATCTTATGCAAATCCCTGTAAACGCATCTCTTTTACAAGAAAATAGAAGGTATCTCTGCATTATTCTTCAAAGACTCCTGATTTCTTGCATAATGTTGGGCAGCGAAAGGAACCTGAGCATCCTGTTGCGGAATCTATATATCTGACGTGCCAGGCATATAGATCCCACAATAGAATACTTAAGAATAATAAGAAGGATGGGGAAAAGGCCGTATGAAAACCACGCTTTGCTTTATTGTTTTTCTTCTTTTGCCCGTAGCAAAACTTCGTCCTACAGTTGTGGGCTATACGTTTTCCAATTGTGGGCTATGTAGCCCGTAATTGCGGGATGAACAGCCCACAACTGAAAAACGAGGTTTTGCTTATAGCATAATGACATTAACATTAAAGCTTTAGGAGAAAACGGAAGGGACATATCAAGTTTTACATCTATAATTCAGCTTTCTATACCATAAGATATAGTGTTTAACTTCAGCAATGGATAATTGCAGACTAAAAAAGAGATATTTGTATGAATTCGGGCAAAGTTTGTATAATGCATGTTAAGGGTTTGTGAATTAGTAAATTGCACGTATAAAAGTGCTCTTTATTATCTGTTTATGGTGTAGGATGGAGCTTTCATGTATCTTCCTACACCACTTTCTACACCATTTATCTATTTGATAATCAAATGAAAATAATGGCGGGTGTAGGATGTAGAAACTATTGATGTAAACCGGGCAGTATACGATTTCCTTTCATTGGTTATCTTTTATGAAAGGGCGGTGATGAAATTTCGGAGAATCAAGATTGACCAAACTATATTCAGAACCCGTTGGCGGAATTCATTTTTTCGGAAAGAAAGGAATTCCGCCAACGGGTTATTCAGATAACTTCTTAAGGGATATGGAATATCTGTTCTCATGAAAGCTGTACCAAGTTATTTTTTTTAGATTGTGATGATAATAATAGGGTAAAAATAAAATATTCAAAAAAAGAAGATTGTTAATATGTTAAGTTTGTAGACTTGATCAACTGTAAGTGGTAAACTGCATATTCGTATGAATTCAGCCTGCGGGGCTTTTTTCCTTTAAAAACACTTCTAAATGGAGTAGCTTTATTTGATTTTTGTGTTATTTTTGTCTCGTAATGTATAAAATCATTGCTAATACTATTATGAAAACTCTTTTTGCTTTTTTTCTACTACTTGTCACCTGTAATTCTGTTATGGGAACTATTCCGGCAATACCAGCGGATGTTTATAATCACCAACTTTACTATACCGCTCCTGCTACCATTTGGGAAGAAACACTTCCTTTGGGTAACGGTCGTCTCGGTATGATGCCTGACGGTGGCGTTGATCGTGAGCATATTGTGCTGAATGAAATCTCCCTGTGGAGTGGTATGGAAGCTGATTATGGTAATCCGGACGCTTCCCGAAGTCTCCCGGCTATTCAGCAACTTTTATTTGAAGGAAAGAATAAAGAAGCTCAAGAACTGATGTATAGCAGTTTTGTGCCTAAGAAGCCTGAATCCGGTGGAACTTATGGTAACTATCAGATGCTGGCCGACCTCAATATCGACTTCAGTTTTCCGCATAGAAGAAAAACTATTTCAGAAAATGATGCAGCTCCGGTTACTGATTACCGCCGTTGGCTCGATCTGCGTGATGCAGTTGCTTATACCTCATTCACGAAAGAAGGTATTGACTATCAACGTGAATATTTCACTTCACGCGATAAGGACGTTATGATCATACACCTGACTGCCAGTCGTCGCCGTGCCCTGTCCTTCTCTGCTCAACTTTCCCGTCCCAAACAAGGTGCGGTCTCTATGCTTCCGGGCATTGGGAAGGAAGAAGGAACTTTGTTGTTGGAAGGTACTTTAGACAGTGGAAAGCCCGGACGAGAAGGTATGAAGTATCGTGTTGCCATGCGATTAATATCTAAAGGTGGTAAACAGAATATTTCTGCCGAGCGTGGTATCACCCTGACTCAGGGGAGGGAAGCATGGCTGGTGCTTTCTGCCACTACTTCTTATGCTGCTTCCGGTACTGATTTTTCAGGAAACCGTTATAAAGAAGTTTGTGATAGTTTGCTGAATGCTGCTACATCCTCCAACTCTCAACTCTCCACTCTCAACTCTTCACTTCTTCACCGTGCCCTTTATGATCGTGTATCTCTAACTCTTCCGTTTACGGAAGATGATGTATTACCCACTAACGAGCGCATTACTCGTTTCACGGAGCGTGAGTCTCCAGCTTTGGCTGCTCTCTATTACAATTATGGTCGTTATCTATTTATCAGTAGCACCCGTCCGGGTAGCTTGCCTCCTAATCTGCAAGGATTGTGGGCAAATGGAGTAGAAACGCCTTGGAATGGCGATTATCATACCAATATTAATATCCAGATGAATCACTGGCCGCTTGAACAAGCCGGTCTTTCGGAACTTTACCAGCCTTTGACTGCGCTTATAGAACGTCTTATCCCCTCGGGAGAAGAGACTGCCCGTACTTTTTACGGTACTCATGCTCAAGGTTGGGTGCTTCACATGATGACGAATATCTGGAACTATACCGCTCCCGGTGAACATCCCTCCTGGGGGGCTACCAATACCGGTGGTGCCTGGCTTTGTGCTCATCTTTGGGAGCATTATCAATATACTCAGGATATTGAGTTTCTGAAACGAATTTATCCTGTGCTGAAAGGTGCTTCTGAGTTCTTTTACTCTACAATGGTGCGGGAACCTAAACATGGTTGGCTTGTAACAGCCCCTACTTCTTCTCCTGAAAATGCTTTTTTTGTCGGCAATGATCCGACTCCCGTCAGTGTATGCATGGGGCCTACGATGGATGTTCAATTACTGACTGAGCTATATACCAATGTAATTGAAGCAACTTCCATACTGGAATGTGATGCTGACTATGCCGCGAAGTTGCGGGAGGCATTAGATAAGTTCCCACCTATGCAGATCAGTAAAGGAGGATATCTGCAAGAATGGTTGGAAGATTATAAAGAGCAAGATGTACACCACCGCCATGTCTCCCATCTGTATGGTTTGCATCCGGGTAATCTGATTTCTCCTGATGCTACTCCTGAACTTGCCAATGCCTGTCGTGAGACGCTAAACCGTCGGGGTGATGGAGGAACCGGTTGGAGTCGTGCCTGGAAGGTAAATTTCTGGGCTCGCCTCGGTGATGGGGATCGTGCCTGGACACTGTTCAAGAGCCTTCTTTATCCGGCTGTTGATCCTCAGACAAAGCGTCATGGCAGCGGAACGTTTCCTAATTTGTTCTGTTCGCATCCCCCTTTCCAGATTGATGGGAATTATGGGGGAACCGCAGGAGTTGGCGAGATGTTGTTGCAAAGTCATGAGGGTTTTATTCATCTGCTTCCTGCTTTGCCGAAAAGCTGGCATACTGGTAACTTTCATGGAATGAAGGCCCGTGGCGGGATCTCCGTTGATTTGGAGTGGAAAGATGGAAAGGCTGTGAAGGCTATACTTACGGCAACTATACCGGGAATATTTCATGTGAAAATGCCGGAAGGTGTCATTCGGGCAAAGGCGATTATAGACGGGCAAAGTAATAACTACACAGGTAAAACGATTTCTTTGTCATTGCCTGAAAAGGGGGAATGTGTGTTATCGTTTGAGTAAATTATCCCTTAAAGATTTGCCTGCCCTATGTGAATACCTTACTTTTGCACGCAGTTAAACCTAATTGCTTGCTGCAACATGAATATGAAGAACAGAATTACTTTATTTCTCCTTGTGCTCTGCCTGTTGATACCTGCAACGACCAGTGCACAGATTCGCGAACTGGAACGTTCGATACCCGAAGTGGAAGGGGTTCCTTCCGGAGCACTTATTGCTTTGATGGACTCTCTGATGGGCTTGCCTAAAACGGACATACATAGTGTGATGGTACTACGTCATGGAAAGGTAATCGCGGAGATTTATCCTGAACCTTTCGCTCCGGAATATCGACATACCGTATATTCTTGCTCCAAGACCTTCGTTGGTGCCGCTGTAGGCCTCGCTATTTCTGAAAATCGCTTGCGGCTGACAGATCGGGTGGCTTCTTTTTTCCCCGACCAACTTCCGGATACTATATCTGCAAATCTTGCAGATATGACCGTCCGCAACCTGCTGAATATGACTTCCGGCGTCACTCCTGACTGGAATATGCGTAATGGTCGTACAGACTGGATCAGAGGGTATCTGGGAAAAACGATAAAAGTTCCCGGCAAACATTTCGATTATGACTCCATGAGCTCGTATATTCTTTCCGCTATTGTGCAGAAAGTGACGGGAATGAAAGTATTGGATTACCTGCGGCTGAAACTGTTCAAACCGATGCATATCACCGATATATCCTGGGAAGTAAGCCCTGAAGGAATCAGTACCGGAGGTTGGGGTGTGTATTTGCAGAGTGAATCGTTGGCTAAGTTCGGACAGCTGTTACTGAATCGTGGAGTATGGGAAGGCAAGCAGTTGCTTCCGGCAGAGTGGGTGGACAGGATGATGACTAAACAGTCGGATACTGGTAGTTTTGGCTACGGTTATGGATATCAGATGTGGCTTTGTGAATATCCGGGTGCTGTCCGCATAGACGGTGCCCTGGGACAATATGCGCTTCTCATACCGGACAAAGATATGGTAGTGGTCATCACTGAATGTACTTTGATAGATGGAGCTACACAGCGCCGTTTGGTGTGGAATCGCCTGTTGCCTGCTGTCGGCGATGATACCTTGATACCGGGAAAGGATTATAAACGCTTGTTGAAAAAACAATCTTCTTATCAGTTGCCTTTTGTACCGGGAAAAGCGAGTTCATCTCTTGCCCGTGATTATGCAGGAAAAAGTATAGTTCTCGAACCGAACAAGTTCGACTGGCAATCTCTGGACCTTCAGTTCAAGCAGAAGGAAGTAATCATGACCGTAACAGAGACTGACGGTACAAAATATAATCTCTCATTCGGTTATAAGCAATGGAAAAAAACTTCAACCGATGTCCATCCTCCCTATTCGATAGAAGCGAAAGGACGTTTTAATGGAATAGAGGGGCCGTTTTATGTAGCGGGCAGTTATGCCTGGCCATCGGCTGCGATGTTGGAACTCAAAGCACATTATGTTAACTGGATTACAGCTCTCAATATTACTTTCCGCTTTGACGGGGAGAATGTGCAGTTGACGGTTAAGGAGAATTACTCGTCGGAACCGAAAGTTATCAAAGGAAAGGTATGCGACTAAGCGGAGTGTTACTTATCTTTGTGCTCAATAAAAGAATTTATATGTTATGAACCGTATCACACTGACCCTGAAACGCCCTTTTATCTGGTTGCGCCGTTTTCGCCATCGTTGCGGCTATGGGGTACATTCGCCTTTTGCTTTCAATCTGATTACGCAGGTGATTTACGAATCTACTCCTTATTATAAATATAAAGATCTGGCAGTAGAGCAGAAAAAACTGGCCCCACAGAAAGACAACTATTGGAAGTATGAATCGAAGAAAGTGAAACGCCTCTTGTTCCGGTTGGTAAATTACATCCAGCCGGACACGATAGTGGATGTCGGCAGGCTTGCCGCTTCGTCTCTCTATCTGAAAGCAGGAAAGGAGGGAGCGGACTATACAGCGGCATCCGAACTTTCCGAATTATTTCTGGAAGCCGGCGTACCCGTAGGTTTCCTTTATCTGCATGATTATCGTCACCCGGAATTTATGGAAGAAGTATTCCGTATCTGTGTAGCACGTACCTGTGGAAAGTCGGTTTTCGTCATCGAAGGAATCCGCTATACTTCGCAAATGAAAGCGCTTTGGAAACGTATGCAACAAGATGAGCATGTGGGTATTACGTTCGACCTTTATGACCTTGGAATTCTCTTCTTCGATAAAACTAAGATAAAACAGAACTATATTGTCAACTTTTGATTATCTTTAGGCGTTTCAATAGTGATTAACAGTTAGTGATTGGTGATTAGCGTCACTTACTAACTGCTAAACACTAATTACTAAACACCAATCACTTATGAAGATATATACCAAAACCGGTGATAAAGGTACTACCTCATTAGTAGGTGGTACACGGGTACCGAAAACCCATGTCCGTCTGGAAGCATACGGTACAGTGGACGAGTTGAATGCTAATTTGGGAGTGCTTGTCACTTACCTGCCGGATGAAGCGGATCAGGTACTTGTCCGTCATATTCAGGACCGTCTTTTCGCAGTAGGTTCCAATTTGGCTACCGATCTTGAAAAGACAGAATTGAAGTGTGCCAGTGTTATTCACCCCGAAGAAATAGAACGAATTGAACGGGAGATAGATCGTTTGGATAATCTGCTGCCTCCATTGCATGCGTTTATATTGCCCGGCGGTAGTCGTGGAGCATCTGTTTGTCATGTTTGCCGCACGGTCTGCCGCAGGGCGGAACGTCGTATTCTGGCCTTGGCTGAACAATGCGAAGTTGCTCCCGAATTGCTTGCTTATGTGAACCGTTTGTCCGATTATTTGTTTGTCTTGTCACGGAAAATCAACTGGGATGAGAAAAAAGATGAAATATTTTGGGATAATAGTTGTAAGTGAGAGATTTTATTATACTTTTGCCGAAAAATAGAAAGTAGGACTTAATATTCACAATTTTAATACTTAGGACTTATGTATTGGACATTGGAATTAGCATCTAAACTGGAAGATGCTCCCTGGCCGGCAACCAAGGACGAATTAATAGATTATGCCATTCGTTCGGGCGCTCCGCTCGAAGTGATTGAAAATTTGCAGGAAATGGAAGATGAAGGCGATATTTATGAAAGTATTGAAGATATATGGCCCGATTATCCCAGCAAAGAGGATTTCTTCTTTAACGAAGAGGAGTATTAGCATGCTTTTTGAACCTTGCTCCGGTTGGAGAAATACAAGGTAGTTAACACATAGAAAGAGGTAGTCCGTTAGATCTGTTTATAACAGGTTAGGAGGACTGCCTTTTTTTTATATTATTCCATTTATGACTGAAACACGAGAAAAAACGGTATGCCGCCTGCCGGAACTAAAAGAACGGCACTTACCCGGAGATTGCCGGGAAGCGGTATACACGCTTTTAAAAGAGACTTACGGTTACGAACAATTTCGTGATCTGGAAGTGTACGACGATTTGTTCAAGGGGAAGGACACGCTTCAAATTTCACAGGGACAATTGATAGAAAGTGTTATTGTCGAAGCAGAGAAAGCCCGGAATGGAGGAGAAGATGTGGATAACATCTTGCTTACAGCACCTACCGGTGCGGGAAAATCCTTGTTGTTCCAGTTGCCTGCCATCTATCTGGGTAATGAATACGGGATGCTTACCATTGTCGTATCTCCTTTGAAAGCATTGATTGTAGACCAGGTGGAAGGCTTGCAGGAATTGGGGTACATGCGTGTGGCGTATGCCTCTTCCGATTTGTCGCCCGAACAGAAGAACGAAGTGTACAGGCAGGTGCGTGAAAGTGAGGTGGATCTATTCTATCTTTCACCGGAGTTGTTGCTCTCGTATGATATCAAGCACTTTGCTGGTGAACGGCGTATCGGTCTGGTCGTAGTGGACGAAGCCCATACGGTAACTACATGGGGCAAGGAATTTCGTGTGGATTATTGGTTTCTGGGGCGCTATCTGCAAGGTTTGAAGAAAAGCCTTGGATATGCATTCCCACTTTTTGCACTGACGGCTACGGCTGTATGGAATCCGAAAGGAGGGAATGACATGGTGTTCGAAACCATCCGTTCATTGCAAATGGAACCATGTGTGCTTTATGCAGGTACAGTGAAACGCCGGAACATCGGCTTTGATATCCGGCAGATGGAGATAGAGGAAGGAGAAACCTATGATAAAGCCAAACAGCGTGTTGTGGCTGACCGTGTAGAGGATTTCCTCGACGGGCATAAGACTATTCTTTATTATCCTTTTGCAGGTGGTATCGACATGCGTCTGAAAACGTGGGTGAAATCGACGGATTGGCACTTGGTCGCCTCCTACTATGGTAAGAAGGACAAAGAACAAAAAGCAGCTATTGTACAGGAGTTCAAAGAAGGCGAGAAGCGAATGATTGTGGCTACAAAGGCATTCGGCATGGGGGTGGATATCAGTGATATCGACCGGGTGTATCATGTGGCGCCTTCCAGCACATTTGTGGACTATATACAGGAGATCGGACGTGCAGCCCGTGATACGGATATTCATGGAATCTCGGCGACGGATTATCATGAAAGGGATTTCTATTATATGAAGCGCCTGCACATGGCGGGCAATATAGCACAGGAACAGTTGTCGCTGATTTTGAAGAAGCTGATGGAAGTGTACCGGATGAAAGGCGAAAAACAGGAAATGCTGGTGTCTTTGTCCGACTTTGAGTTTGTGGTGAAATTGCCAAGAATGAAGAACAAGCTGGAATATGAAGCGGAACTTGGACAATTGATTAAGACTGCTCTGCTATGGTTGGAAGATGATTTGAGCCATCGTTATGGAAAGAAATTGCTGGAAGTAAGTCCGCAAAACCTGCTGACGGAAGGATATATTCAGGATAAGACTGGTGATGTTTTTATTCATGAGTTCAAGGATTATCTTACGAAGGTGAAGGGCACGGAAGATGTGTATACGGCACGTTTGGAGAAACTGTGGGAAGAACGTTTCGCAGAGTTGGGATATAGAGAATTTAAACAGAAATTGAATGGTGGTACGTTGTGGGAAGGTTCCCGTGCAGTGTCTGTGGGTAAGCATGAAGTATTGCTGAAAGAAGATGCAGCCGTAATTCGCCAACGAATGGATGGACTGTTCTATAGTTTGAAGACTTTGCTTGTTGATAAGTTGCGGAAGACTAAAGGGCGTTTTGATGAAGAAGAATTGCGTGCGATATTTGCCGAGCATGGTATGGATGTGCCGTCAGCGAAACGTTTCATAGGTTCACTGCTGGAGTCACGTACGGAAGAAGGGCGTAGTGTGAGCTATATCAGTAGTGTGAAGAAGAAAGACTCCAATGAACTTTCTTTCACGGTGACGAAAGGATTTGACTTGTTGCTGTCGCGCTATCAGAAACTCTTTAGCCAGCGCATTGTGGGTAAAAAAGGTGACCGGTTATTGTTCTATAGCACTCCGTTCTCTGATTTGAATATGCTGCTTAATCTCCTTTCCATGCTCGATTGTCTTTCATTCAGTGTAGAAGGTGGCGGTACGCCTTGTGTGCAGGTGTGTTTCGATGACCCTGAGAGCTTACAGCAGATTGCGTCCTCCGATGAATATCATAATCTGATACTTGAGAATAATGAGCAGATATTTCAGGAGCAGATCGAACTGTTCTCTTTCTTCTTCGGAACGGATGGAATGGATGATACGAAACGCTGGGATTTTATTGAAGACTACTTTACCGGAATGGGAGTAGAGGAGCTGAAGGCGAAGTATGCTGCTCCACTATAAAACCAATTCTTTGAATAATCTTTCTAACGTCCTGTCCAGATCGTCGGAGAAACCGGCATGCGGACGGGACGTTTGAATACAGGAACTTCTCACGGCAGTCAGCCAGCGGAAACGTTCCGGTACATCAAGTTGGGCGATGGGGCCGCCGTCTTTGGCTCCCGAACATATTTTATTAAATACATCCAAATGGGCAAATACCAATTCCCGGTCTACTTCGGAAACATATAGCTTCAGTTTGTCCTCGTTTACCTGACAAACGGACTTGATGTAACCTGCCCTTTTCGAGAAAAGGATTACTCCCACATTGAAGAACTCCTCACGTTCTACTTTGGGAACCAGGCGAATAACTGCGTATTCATATAAGTGCTTTCCTTGCATTCTGTGCTTCTTTTATAAATATTTCGGAATGGGCCAGTCTTTCGGTCAGAAAGCGGGTATAGATATCTCTGATTTCTTCGGGCGTTTCATGGGTATCTTCCCAGTGCAGCCAGTCGTCAGGAATAAGTGCGACGACCTGCTGTATCTTTTCATCGGTCAGCATGGGACGAAGGAGGGTATCGGCTTCTTCAAGTCGGGATGCTTCGGGTAGCAGCACGTGATTTTTGATATAGGTGAACGGACTTACCGCATGTTTCTCCCAGTTTTCCCATGAATGGTGAAAGTAAAGAGAAGCACCGTGGTCTATCAGCCAAAGTTCCTTGTGCCACATCAACATGTTGGTGTTGCGAAAAGTACGGTCTATATTGGTCAGGTAGGCATCCAGCCAGACAATACGTGAGGCAAGTTCCGGATCTACCTTGGTCGCTACAGGATCGAATGTCAGGGCACCCGAAAGGAAGTGTAACCCCAGGTTCAGTCCGCGGCTACCTTGCAATAAGTCTTGTATCTCTTCGTCTCCTTCGGTCCGTCCGAATGCTTCATCGAGGTTCAGGAACACCAGCTCCGGCACTCTGAATCCAAGTATATGCGCAACCTCTCCACCAATTAATTCGGATATTAATGCCTTTGTTCCATGCCCGGCACCACGAAACTTTACGACGTATTTGAATTCGTCATCAGCTTCCGCCAGTGCTGGCAGTGAACCGCCTTCGCGTAAAGGAGTGATGTAACGGGTCAGATTGACTGTTCGCAACTCTATCATGATTGTCCTTTCAGAAAATAGTTAGGCCGTCCGGCTCTTTTGAGGGGATGACTGTTGCAAAGATAGTGAATATTCACGATTGCCCAAGGCTGGCTTCCAGAAACTGTTGCAGAATGCGGGCATGATTACGGACAGGTTCTTTGGAGGCATATAGCAAAGTAACTGTTTTATAGGGTTTGATTGATGCCAGAAGGTTCCGTGTGGCTTCAGATGTTTCCAGTTCTTTCCGATACATATCTGAGAAAGCCTCCCAATGTCCTGCCATATCTTCATGAAACCATTTCCTGAGTTCAGGGGAAGGCGTGATGTCTTTTTCCCAGACATCATATTTCAGATATTCTTTTTTCATGCCGCGAGGCCATAGACGATCTACCAATACGCGGTAACCGTCTTCTGCTTCGGGGTCTTCATAGACCCGTTTGATTTTTATCTGCGTCATAGCTTTCTTTTTTATATATACAAATAATTGGTAGAATTAGTTCATTACTATACGGTTATGAATTAATTCACCACAGATTACACAGATTGACACAGATTCTATTTTACTG
>ENA-OZFT01000323-OZFT01000323.1-human-gut-metagenome-genome-assembly--contig:-NODE-323-length-12159-cov-11.026190_pt1 | contig 12159 bp, 8 predicted proteins | sample MGYA00244620_ERZ653638 | MGnify/ENA primary metagenome ERZ653638 (study PRJEB26926, sample SAMN06164931) | human gut metagenome | biome: ENVO:00009003; feature: ENVO:2100002; material: ENVO:00002003...
AAAAATGACCAGCTCCAGACAGAGCTGAAATTCCTTAAAGCACAATATCATCCACACTTTCTTTTTAATGTACTCAATACGGTTTATTTTCAGATAGATGAGAATAATGAGGCTCCGCGGCATACTCTTGAGCAATTGTCCGATTTGCTTCGTTACCAATTATACAATGATGGGGAGAAAGTGCAAGTTCGTGTGGAAGTGGAATATCTGAAACAATACATCAGCCTATGTAAACTTCGTGCTACGAAGCGGCTGCAGTTGCAGGTGCATTTCGATGAAATGGAGGCGCAGGTTGAGATTTATCCATTGTTGTTTGTACCGTTGGTGGAGAATGCTTTCAAATATGTGGGAGGGAACTATTTTATAGCTATGGATATGTGTCTGAAAGAAGGCAAGTTGTGTTTTAGTATTGAAAATTCTATACCGGAACCATTAGTGCACCAGAAAGGAAAACATGGAATCGGCATAGAAAATCTGAGGCGCAGGCTGGAGCTGCTATATCCGGAGCGTCATACGCTGGACATAAATAGAGGAGATACTTTGTTTAGAGTAAAACTTGTGATAGAATTATAGGATGAAACAGGTAAAATGTGTAATAACCGATGACGAGCCTACTGCATGTGAAGGATTGCAACGCTATGTGGAAAAGGTGGATTTCCTTTCTTTAATGGGTGTATGTGAAGATACTATGCAGTTGAACACTCTTTTGCAGACTGAGCAGCCGGACTTGTTGTTTCTGGATATTGAAATGCCTTATCTTTCGGGGCTTGAACTCTTGGCATCTCTTGCCCATCCGCCTCATGTGATTATCACTTCCGCTTATGAGCAGTATGCATTGAAAGGTTATGAACTTGATGTTACGGACTATCTGTTGAAACCGATTTCGTTTGACCGGTTCCTGAAAGCGGTGAATAAAGTACATGGTCTTTTGCAGCAGGAGAAATGGCCGGATGAAGCTAATAATTTTATATTTGTCCGTTCAGACCGTCAGATGCATAAGGTGTTGTTTAAGGATATTCTGGTGGTGGAGGGGCTGGAAAATTACGTCTGTATTTATACGGAAAGCACAAAGCTGCTTGTACGTTCTACCATGAAGCGTATGATAGAGGCTCTTCCTGGTGGAGTATTTCAGCAAGTCCATAAATCATATCTGATAAATTTGGAAAAGATTGAGATGATAGATGGCAATCGGATTATAGTTGGGAGGCATACTGTTCCGGTGGCACGTAATTTCCGCGAGGAGGTGTTTGCACGTATTTTGAAGAATACTTTGTAGTTGCGCAGGAGAAGCTTGTCATGATAAAACTCCGGGCACGAATTACATGGATTTCACGTTTTTTGCTAACCGCAACTGTGAAATTCATGTAATTCGTGCCCGAAAGAAAGTGTCAAAGGCGTATTGCTGCACGTGACTATTATGGCCTTAGTCTATTATTTCAAATCCCGTATACGGAACCAATGCCTTTGGTATGCGGATTCCTTCTGGAGTCTGGTTGTTTTCCAGCAAGGCGGCAACGATGCGTGGCAGAGCGAGTGCGGAACCGTTCAGCGTATGGCAAAGCTCTGTTTTCTTTTCTGCCGTACGGTAGCGGCATTTCAGACGGTTGGCTTGATAAGTGTCAAAATTAGAGACGGAACTTACTTCCAGCCAGCGTTTCTGTGCTTCGGAATACACCTCAAAGTCAAAACAGAGGGCAGCCGTGAAGCTCATATCGCCACCGCAAAGGCGCAGGATGCGGTAGGGGAGTTCCAGCTTTTGAAGCAAACCTTCCACGTGGTCCAACATCTCCTGGTGGGATTGTTTGCTGTGTTCCGGTTTGTCGATGCGTACCAGTTCCACTTTGGAGAATTCGTGCAGGCGGTTCAAGCCACGTACGTCTTTCCCGTATGAACCGGCTTCACGGCGGAAACATTGTGTGTATGCACAGTTCTTGATGGGCAACTGCTTTTCGTCCAGAATCACATCACGGTAGATGTTGGTTACGGGGACTTCGGCGGTAGGAATCAAGTAGAGGTCGTCCACTTCGCAATGATACATTTGCCCTTCCTTGTCAGGCAGCTGTCCCGTGCCGTAGCCGGAAGCGGCGTTCACCACTGTGGGCGGCATTATTTCCGTATAGCCGGATTTGCGTGCTTCGTCCAGGAAGAAGTTGATGAGTGCGCGTTGCAGTTGTGCGCCTTTGCCTTTGTATACGGGGAAGCCGGCACCGGTAATCTTGACACCCAGGTCAAAGTCTATCAAGTCATATTTCTTGGCCAGTTCCCAGTGGGGCAGGGCGTCTTTGGGCAGCTCGGTTTCCATACCACCTATTTTCTCTACTACATTGTCGTCGGCACCTACGCCTTCAGGCACGCTGTCGTAGGGAACGTTGGGGATGGTATAAAGCAAAGTCTGCAAATCGTTGGCAGCCTGGTCCATATTGGCTTGCAAGTCCTTGTTGACTTCTTTCAGCTCGGCCACGCGGCTTTTGGCGGCTTCTGCTTCTTCTTTCTTGCCCTCCTTCATCAGTTGTCCGATGGATTTGGAGAGTGAGTTGGCTTCTGCCAGGTTTTTATCTAGGATGGTTTGATTGGCTTTTCTTTTGTCATTGAAGTCCAGCACTTGTGCAATGGTTTCTTTTGCATTCTTGAAGTGCTTCTTTTCCAGTCCGCGGAGAACCGCGTCGGTGTTTTCTGTAATTTGTTTGATGGTAAGCATATCTTATACTTGTTTTTATGTTATTCGGTTTTGTGAGTGCAAAGATATGGAAAAAACAAATAAAGTGTTGCTTTTGACATAAAAGAAAGGGATGCAACCTATTCGGATTGCATCCCTTTTCCTTATTTCTTGTTCGGAAACTTATGCTTCTGCATTTTCTGCAGGGATAACAGAAACTGAACGTCTGTCTTCCTTGCCCACTTTGAACTGTACAGTTCCGTCTACTAAAGCGAAAAGAGTGTGGTCTTTTCCCATACCGATGTTATTACCCGGGTGGAATTCAGTACCTCTTTGACGAACGATGATGTTACCTGCTTTGCAAGCTTCGCCACCAAATATCTTAACGCCTAATCTCTTGCTCTGTGATTCGCGGCCGTTCTTAGAACTACCGACACCTTTTTTATGTGCCATTTCTTCTTACTGTTTTAATTGATTAAGCTACTACTTCTGTAATTGTTAACTCTGTGAATTGTTGACGGTGACCGTTCAACTTACGATAACCTTTTCTTCTTTTCTTGTGGAAAACAAGAACTTTATCGCCTTTTACCATGTTTGATACGACCTGACAAACAACCTTTGCACCCTCTACTGTGGGAGCGCCTACAGTGATGTTGCCGTCTTTGTCTACCAAAAGAACCTTGTCAAACTCTACTGTTGCACCGTTTTCTGCATTCTGGATGTGGTGTACAAACAGCTTTTTGCCAGCTTCTGCTTTGAATTGCTGACCGTTGATTTCTACAATTGCGTACATTTCTTATATATAATGTATAAGTTAGCTCCGTCGGGTGGTCTCTAATCACTTAGAAAGCACTTGGTCGAACCCGGTGCGGAATAATCGGGCACAAAAGTACTCTTTTTATTCTAAATGGACAAATGTTCTTTTGCTTTTTTGTTCTTTTAATGCAGATTGTACTTTTAGCCTATTGGAGAAAAACTGTTTCATCAAAGAGAAACAGTCCGTGTAGGGATGGTTTCTGTTACAAAATGAATTTCAGAACATAGATACCGGCCAGCATCAGCGCCATTACAAGACACGCGAATATGACGAGTAGCACAAGACTGTAAGTCAGCATGAGGATAGTGCGCCAAAAGCTTCTCCACCAGGTGCAGCGGTACAATTGTTTGTAATTCCAACAGAATAGGACGAAAATAAGCCATAAAGGCAGCTCATACAAATCGTCTACCTTTGCGTACCCGTTGAAAGGCAGCACGATGATGCTCAGTAGGAGTATCTGGCAAGCTATGTAGGCTTGTATGAACACATGCTCCGTGGTATTGTAGTTTAACTTATATTTCCGGCGTCGGAAGGCAAGTTGGGTGGCAAGTGCAAACAAAGGCAGTGTGGCAATGATGCGGAATGCCTTGTTTCCGTGTCCCCAGCTCTTCATCAGATTCCATACTTTCATTAGGAAAGGAGAGTTCTGGAAGACTTTTTCCAGTCTGTCTCCCACTTCCGAGGTGTCGTTTACAAATTCATCGATGAGGTCGCCATCATCGCTGTTCTGTTCGGATACCTGTGTGGCAGAAGTGGAGTCGTTCTTCTTTTCCAGTTTGTTCAAGCTTTTCTCCAGGCTTTTTATAGTGATGGCGAGGGCTCGCTTTTCCTCTTTGCTATAGGTTTTCTCCATCTTTTTGGTAAGCTTCTCTTTAGCGGCAATGATTTCTTCTTTGTCTGTCTGCTCTGTCTTTTCCGTCTTTTCTTTTTTGCTCAGAGCTTCCGGGTCTACCAGTTGTACAGCCATGATATAAAGGGCTGCAAGAATGAAGAGTGTCTGGAACGGGCGAAAATACTCTACACGCTTACCGCCGATGAAGTCTCTAATCATGTATCCCGGACGGTAGAGGAGTTCCAGAAGGGTACGTCCAAAGCCATTATCTATATTGAAGAAGCCTCCGGCAATGTTTTTAAGCGCGTTGCTCAACCGATAGCGTGGAGTGTTACGGCTTTGTCCGCAACGGTTACAGTAGTTGCCGGTATAGGTGGTGCCACAATTCAGGCAGGTGCAGGTTTCGTTGCCAGCGGGAGGAGTTTTTCTCCCTTGTATCAGCTTGATGTGAAATGCGCGTAAGCGTACTGCGCAGGGGTGCCACCATGAGTCGATGAAAGTTCTTGCTTTGTTGGGTAGTATCCTTCTTTTTTGGAGGATACCCCACAATGTCAGTATGAAAACAACCGGGAAGAAGTTGCTGTCGTCGGTCATGTCCAGCTCTTCAATAGCCAGCCAGAAGAGTGTCACTAGAAAGAGGATTTGCCAGACGCTTATCCTTTTCTGTTTCCGGGGAGAAGTGGCATGCGCGTTTTCCGGCCGGATGGGATTTTCAATCTTGAATATGGAAGGATACTCCTCCTGAACTGCCAGCAGTTCTTCCAAGGTGTTCATTATTTTCCGGTGTGGGTACTTCTCCAATTCTTTGGCAGTGGTTACTCCGTGGGTGACTCCAGCAAAGTCTACTCCGGCCGCTTGGGCTGTTTCCGCATCTACCGTGCTGTCGCCTATATAGAGGGTCTCGGCTTTGCTGACATGTAGCCGCTTAATGGCAAGGAGTAGCCCTTCGGGAGATGGCTTGGCGGCTTTCACGTCTTCACCACCCACGATGATGTCCATAAAATCTTCAGGAAAATGCTGGTCGAGGAGTTCCTTGATGCGGAATCGGTATTTGGTCGAGATGATTCCGATGCGGGCGCCGGAGTCCTTCAGTGCAGTCAGTACGGACTTGGTTTCCAGGAAAAGCACCGTGTTGACAGTCATATGCGTATCGGCCTCTTTTCGGTATTCTGCCTTGAATCCTGCCAGTTGTCCGGCATCTGTCACGCCGGTGAGGATGGAAAAAGAGTCTTCCAGAGTCTTGCCGATAGTACGTTTGATGTCGTCATCCGTCACCTCTGTATATCCGTGACGGGTCAGTACGTTGCGGAAACAAGTGACGATTCCGCGGGAAGAATCAGCAAGCGTATAATCAAAGTCGAAAAGATAGGTCGTGTAATTCATTGTGACTTTTTGTGACAAAGATAGTGTAAAGTATATTTTTACAAAATAAAAAAGAGGATTAATCGGAATTTTGTATTACTTTTGTTTGCATGAATTCTGTAGAAAAGTGACAAGATGTGTAAGTGTTTTATCCGGTTAGGTTGTTATACTATACACGTTAACCCTATAATGTTATGAATTTGATAAAATCTTGTTGTTTGTTTGTGGTCTTTTCATCCTTTCTGGCATGCACCTCGCAGGTGTCGGATGTGAAGAGTGTGTCTTATACAGAGTTTGTGAATCCCTTTATCGGTACAGATTTTACTGGAAACACCTATCCGGGTGCCCAGGCGCCGTTTGGCATGGTGCAGCTCAGTCCTGACAACGGACTGCCGGGCTGGGACCGTATTTCCGGATATTTTTATCCGGACAGTACCATTGCAGGCTTCAGCCATACCCATCTCTCCGGAACCGGCGCTGGTGACTTGTATGACATCTCTTTTATGCCGGTGACATTGCCTTATAAGGAGGCGGAAGCTCCGCTCGGCATTCACTCTTTGTTCTCTCATTCGGAAGAGTCGGCAAGCGCTGGATATTATCAGGTGCGTCTGAAAGATTATAATATAAATGTAGAGTTGACGGCCACCGAGCGTTGTGGCATTCAGCGGTATACTTTCCCAAAAGCCGATGCTGCCGTTTTCCTGAATTTGCGGAAAGCCATGAATTGGGATTTTACCAATGATTCTCACATAGAAGCCGTCGATTCGGTAACGGTGCAAGGTTACCATTACTCTGACGGTTGGGCACGCGACCAGCGCCTCTACTTCCGTACACGTTTCTCCAAACCGTTTGCTGCGATGCAGCTCGATACAGCTGCCATAGAGAAAGAAGGCAAGCGGATAGGGACATCTGTTATTGCACGATTCGACTTTCAGACTAAGGAAGGAGAACAGATTCTTGTCAGTACTGCCATCTCCGGTGTAAGTATGGAAGGGGCGGCACGTAATCTGGCAGCAGAAGTACCTGATGATGATTTCGACAAATACCTGGCTGCTGTGCAGGATGATTGGAACGAACAATTGTCCCGGATAGAAATAAAATGCGATGACCGCGATGAGAAAGTCAAGTTCTATACAGCTTTATATCATTCGATGATTGCTCCTACCATTTACAGTGATGTGGACGGCGCCTATTACGGTCCCGACAAGCAAGTGCACCGGGTAGAGGGCTGGACAAATTACAGTACTTTCTCCTTGTGGGACACTTACCGTGCGGCTCATCCTCTCTATACTTTTATTGAGCCGGAACGGGTGAATGATATGGTGAAGTCCTTCCTCGCCTTCTTCGAACAGAACGGCCGCCTTCCCGTATGGAATTTTCAGGGGGGCGAGACAGATATGATGATAGGTTACCACTCTGTGCCGGTTATTGTAGATGCCTATCTGAAAGGTATTGGGGACTTCGATGCGAAAAAGGCCTTGGAGGCTTGTGTAGCTACTGCCAATATCGATTCCTATCGTGGCATTGGGTTATATAAGAAATATGGCTATGTTCCTTATAATGTGACAGATCAGTATAATTCGGAAAACTGGTCACTTTCTAAAACACTGGAATATGCATATGATGACTATTGTATAGCCCGTATGGCAGAGAAGCTGGGCGATAAGGAGGTTGCGGACGAGTTTTATAAGCGTTCCCGTAATTACCGGAATGTCTACAATCCGGTAAGTTCTTTCATGCAGCCCCGTGATGACAAGGGAGAGTTTATCCGGAACTTCTCGCCGGACGACTATACTCCGCACATCTGCGAGAGCAACGGCTGGCAATACTTCTGGTCTGTGCAGCAGGATATTGACGGTTTGATAGTTTTGACCGGAGGTAAGGAACGGTTTGCCCAGAAGCTGGACAGTATGTTTACTTACAATCCTTCTGCAGATGATGAGTTGCCTATTTTCAGCACCGGGATGATTGGCCAGTATGCGCATGGAAATGAGCCTAGCCATCACGTCATCTATCTGTTCAATGCTGTGGATCAACCTTGGAAAACCCAGAAATATGCAGCCCGGGTGATGCGTGAACTCTACCTGAACACTCCTGCCGGTTTGTGCGGCAACGAGGATTGCGGACAGATGTCCGCCTGGTATGTGTTCAGTGCGATGGGCTTTTATCCGGTAGACCCGGTTGGTGGAAAATATGAAATCGGTACCCCCCTATATCCGGAAATGAAGATGCACCTGCCCGGTGGAAAGACCTTTACGGTACTGGCGCCGGCGGTGAGCAAGGAAAATTGCTACATTCAATCTGTCAAACTCAACGGTAAGAACTATGACAAAAGTTATATTACGCATGAACAGATAATGGATGGAAGTGTTTTCGAATTTGAAATGGGGGATAAGCCAGGTCAGGCATGGTACAGTCCCCGATAACCGGCTAACATATGAATGAACATTTCGACTTGACATATAAATCCCTTTTCCGCAGGTATTATACCAACCTGCTGTTCTATGCCACACGCATTGTGGGGGAAGAAGATGCGGAAGATGTGGTACAGGATGTTTTCGTGGAGCTGTGGAAGCGGAAAGATACCATGAAGGTGGGAGAGCAGATTCAGGCTTTTCTGTATAGGGCGGTGTATACCCGTGCCTTGAACGTTCTGAAGCATCGGGACATTGTGAGTGGCTATGAGGCTGTCATGCTCGAAATCCATAAAAAGAGGGTTGAGTTCTATCAACCTGACAGCAATGATGTGGTGAAACGGATAGAGGATGCCGAACTCAGGAGGAAGCTGTCCGATGCCATCAATGAATTGCCGGACAAGTGCCGGATGGTATTCAAACTCAGCTATCTGCATGATATGAAGAATAAGGAGATAGCTGATACAATGGGAGTGTCATTGCGTACGGTGGAGGCCCACATGTACAAAGCTTTGAAGTTGCTGCGTGATAAACTGGGGTATCTGAACCTGATGTTGGCTCTGTTTTTCATCGGGAAAGTAAGTGTTTTTGCGAGCAGCGTTGTTTTATTATCATAATGAAGGAAAGAATGAATAAGTTGAATGAGGAGATATTGGCCAAGTTCCTTATGGGTGAATGTACGGAAGATGAACTTCGTGAGGTGAACGCCTGGCTGGAAGAGTCGGGTGAGAATGCACGCGAATTGTTCAGGCTGGAGGAGATTTACCACTTGGGGAGACTGGGGGATACTTCGAATACACAAGACATAGAAAAGGCCGAAAAGCGATTGTTTAAAAGGCTGGAACAAGAGAAGACGAAACAATACAAGGTACGGAGGATGGTTGGGTGGATACGGTATGCGGCCGTATTTGTGGGCTTCTTCCTTTTGGGTACTTTCGGCTATCTTTTTTATCAGACTTATAGCCAGCCGGAAACATTACTGGCTGTCACCACTCATGATAAGATTAAGGAACTGAAACTGCCGGATGGAACCAAAGTCTGGCTGAATAAAAACACTACCCTGAAATATCCACATGAGTTTGCAGGGAAGGGAAGAAAGGTTTATCTGGAAGGAGAAGGATATTTTGAGGTGATGAGGAATCCGGAAAAACCGTTTGTCGTACAGAGTGAGGTCATGCAGGTCAGAGTATTGGGAACTGTTTTCAACCTCAAGTCTGACAAGGCTAAGATGTCTGCAGTAGCTACCCTTTTGAAAGGCGAAGTAGAGGTGAAAGGTAATCATGGCGAGGGTATGATTATCCTTGCCCCCGGACAGAAAGCCGAGCTGAACGGAATGACTAGGCGTCTGGTGGTGAAGCAGGTGGATACGGGAATCGAAAACTGGCACAATAATGAGTTTGTCTTTGAGAAGGCTGACCTATACACCATTGCGCGTACATTGGAGAATTCGTATGGGGTGAGGGTAATTCTGGCACCGAACATAGATGTAAGCAAGACTTACTCGGGTACACTGAAGAAAAAAGAGAGTGTAGGGGCTGTGCTGAATCTGATAAAGAATGCCATTCCATTGGAGTATAAAATTGTGGGGAACAGTGTTTTCCTCTCCTCAATGAAGTAGGAAGGCCGCACAAATTCGAGATATGACGAGAAGAATTTATTTAATACTAACAACTTTCTAATATTATGCGAAAATTAATCCTATTGTTTTTTTTTGTGAGCAGTGCTTTATGGCTGCATGCCAAAGACTTTACCCGGTATGTCAGTCCTCTTGTCGGCACGCAGTCTACTTTCGAGCTTTCCACCGGTAATACCTATCCTGCGATCGCACGTCCCTGGGGTATGAACTTCTGGACTCCTCAGACAGGTAAGATGGGTGACGGCTGGCAATACGTCTATACCGCGAACAAGATCCGTGGTTTCAAGCAGACACACCAGCCCAGTCCCTGGATTAACGACTACGGGCAGTTCTCCATTATGCCGGTGGTTGGCAAACCCGAGTTTGATGAAGAGAAGCGTGCAAGCTGGTTCTCCCACAAGGGCGAAGTAGCACTTCCTCATTATTATAAGGTATATCTTGCCGAACACGATGTGGTTACCGAGTTCACCCCTACCGACCGTGCCGTATTGTTCCGTTTCACTTTCCCTGAAAATGATCATTCATACATTGTTGTCGATGCCTTTGACAAGGGCTCTTATGTGAAGATACTTCCGGAACAGAATCGTATTATCGGTTATACTACCCGTAACAGCGGCGGTGTTCCCGAGAACTTCAAGAACTATTTCGTGATAGAGTTCGACAAGCCTTTTACTTATAAGGCGTCTGTAGCCGATGGCGTCTTGACCGAGAATAAGGTTGAGCAGGAAGCCGGACATGCCGGTGCTGTTATCGGTTTCAAAACCCGTAAGGGTGAAGTGGTACATGCCCGTGTAGCCTCTTCTTTCATCGGTTTTGAGCAGGCTGACCGTAACTTGAAGGAGCTTGGCAATGACAATTTGGAAACACTGGTTCAGAAAGGTCAGGATGCCTGGAACAAGGTGCTGGGCCGTATTGATGTGGAAGGCGGAACCCTTGACCAGTACCGTACTTTCTACTCATGTTTGTATCGTTCCTTGTTGTTCCCGCGTGCATTCTATGAACTGGATGAGGCGGGAAATCCGATTCATTACAGTCCCTACAATGGGCAAGTGTTGCCCGGCTATATGTATACGGATACCGGTTTCTGGGACACTTTCCGCTGTCTTTTCCCATTCCTCAACCTGATGTATCCGTCGGTGAACAGGCAGATTCAGGAAGGTCTTGTCAACACCTATAAGGAAAGCGGTTTCTTCCCCGAATGGGCAAGTCCGGGTCACCGTGGCTGTATGATTGGCAACAACTCTGCTTCCGTACTGGCAGATGCCTATCTGAAAGGTGTGAAGGTGGAGGATGTGCAGACGTTGTACGAAGGTCTCATCAACGGTACAAAGAATGTCCATCCCGAGGTCTCTTCTACGGGTCGCCTCGGCTATGAGTATTACAACAAGCTTGGTTATGTTCCCTACGATGTGAAAATCAACGAGAACACTGCCCGTACTTTGGAGTATGCTTATAATGACTGGTGCATCTACCGCATGGCAAAAGAACTGAACCGTCCGAAGAAGGAGCAGAAACTCTTTGCGGAACGTGCCATGAACTATAGGAATGTATTTGATAAGGAAAGCAAGCTGATGCGTGGTCGTAATCAAGACGGCCAGTTCCAGTCTCCTTTCTCTCCTTTGAAGTGGGGTGACGCCTTTACTGAAGGTAACAGCTGGCACTATTCCTGGTCTGTATTCCACGACCCTCAAGGTCTGATAGACCTGATGGGTGGAAAAGAGTCTTTCGTAGAGATGCTTGACTCTGTATTTATTGTCCCGCCCTTGTTCGATGACAGCTACTACGGCCAGGTAATCCATGAAATCCGTGAGATGACAGTGATGAATATGGGTAACTATGCCCATGGCAACCAGCCCATCCAGCACATGATTTACCTTTATAACTACGCCGGGGAACCTTGGAAGGCCCAATATTGGCTTCGTCAGGTAATGAACCGCATGTATACTGCCGGTCCCGACGGTTATTGCGGTGACGAGGACAACGGTCAGACTTCCGCGTGGTATGTCTTCTCTGCACTTGGTTTCTATCCGGTTTGCCCTGGTACGGACGAGTATGTATTGGGCGCCCCTCTGCTCCGTAAGGCTACCCTCCATTTCGAGAACGGTAAGTCCCTGACAATTGACGCTCCGGATAACTCACCGGAGAACATGTATATCGAGTCTCTCAAGGTGAACGGCGTGGATTATTCCAGGAATTATCTGACGCATGGCGATTTGCTGAATGGCGGTACCTTGAGGTTTGATATGGGCAGCCAGCCTAATATGAAGAGAGGTACGCAGCCGGAAGATTATCCTTATTCTTTCTCGAATGAACTGAAGAAGTAAAGAATAGTAATAATATAGTAAGAAAAGGGTTGCCTCGAAAATAAGTTGATATATCATTTTGTTATTTACTATCTGTATTATAGGTGTTTTTCTTGAATCAGGTGGAAATAATTCTGTC
>ENA-OZFT01000379-OZFT01000379.1-human-gut-metagenome-genome-assembly--contig:-NODE-379-length-11171-cov-6.358582_pt1 | contig 11171 bp, 6 predicted proteins | sample MGYA00244620_ERZ653638 | MGnify/ENA primary metagenome ERZ653638 (study PRJEB26926, sample SAMN06164931) | human gut metagenome | biome: ENVO:00009003; feature: ENVO:2100002; material: ENVO:00002003...
ACTTCAAACACAGATATAGCATATCTTTGTATAATACCACATCGTACCAAAGCTCACCATCAGCCCCTGACAGATATTGCTTTCCTTCGGCCCAATCAGTTTGGCGAAGACGAGCACCACGATCACCTTTGGCTCCGTCATCGGGAGCCGCCGTAACGCTAAAAGCGGATGCAACAATCTGTTTCTTTGCCATGACTTAAGATTTAGTTCCTTGTACATACCCTGTTACACCACCACCTGCACTCTTTACGTCTGCGTATGTTAGCTTACATCCGGTTGTGGTAGGCGCATTGGCCGGAGTAAAAGTGGTACCGTCAGCTTTCGTAAAAGTAGTCTTGAATATAAAGCCGGTTACTTCTTCGCCTGTACCTACTTTCTTCACCTTATATGTCGCAGTTACCTCACTGGTAGCACCGCTGCTGGTAAGATAAGTAGGGCCACTGAAGTTTACAGCCAGGAAAAGAGGATCTGTTTCATCGCTTACTTCACAGATAGCAGTGGCTACCACTTCACCGCCGATAATGAATTCAGCTCTTACACTTAGCTTAGAATCAATGTCATCAGCCACTAATGAAACACTGTTAGCGGTTGACCATGCTGTGGTTGACGGCATCTTGTACCATTTCAGGGAGTAGTTGCTTTGGGGTACCAGAGAGCCACCTTTGTAGAGTTCCTGAGTCACTTTAACAGTAGCTGTATCGCTGTCGATAATACCACCATCGGAAGGATACAGGAAACCGTAATAGGCAGAATTGCTAAACTCGGAGATAGCAAGTGGAATCTCCGAAGTATATGCAAGATTATGCCCTGAAGCCTCGATCTCACCATCCATGCGGATAGTATCTGCATCCATGTTGGAAGCACTGGCCAAATTACCCGCTATTTTCAACGCCGGTACATTCACAGAACCATTATTGTAAGTAGTGGTTTGCATCTTACCGGCTACAGCAGCCGGAGCGGTAGCTAACCCGGAAGCGTTGAATGTTATAAGTGTATTGTTATAATACCACTTTTCAGATCCGGAAACAATAGGTTTGATCACATTCTCATTGCCTGAGCGCATGACCGGATAGATGATAGGTTGATTAGCCGCTACGCTCCAATCCGGTACACATTTACCTGTATCTTTCTGATACATCTGTACAAGCGGCTTCGTAGATCGAATATTCCCTTGTGCACTATCGCCGTCAACTATCATCCCTACAAAAAGGGAACCTGCTACTTCACTCATCCTGTACCTCCTCTCCGTTAATTTGATTATCTTCTGCCACAGATTCTTTATCACTGTCCTGAACCGGCAAAGAATCCTCAGCAGGTAATTCACTATTGTTTTCATTCTGTACCTCCTCTCCAATTTTATTTCCACCGGCTTCGATTAGCTTGGCGGCTTCCTGTTCAGTAAGAACCTGCCCGGCAATGCCTTTCACATATTCTTCCGGCTCGAACCTCACCATACGAAGATCACTTTCGTTAATGATAAACTCTCCGTCGGCAGCCCGATGGCGGACATCAATCACACCGGCACGACGGGCGATATCGGCGGATACTTTTAAGTACTTCATTTCTCTCATACCCATATAAATTAAATTGTTAGCCTCTGGCTATTATTACTTCATTGGCGCCTGTACGGATGGGATCACCACTCTTGGTAGTAAGCACCGCATAAGGGCCTATCTCGTAGACTTCAGGATAAACAGACATTTGCAAGCCACCACTCAGGCGTAAGCTGTCGGCTGTAACCGATATCGAACTACCGTGTCCGATTTCCGTAGCCGTCGCACCCGCAGCAGACGACTTCTTAAACCACTTCACGAAGAAGAACTTGTCGATCTGATCCGTTGTCAGCTCCTCTTTATTCGTCAGTATCTTCACATAAAAAGTCATGTTGGCCATTCCCTGACGAATGGTATTGCCATTCGGACTATAGACAAATGCCTTAATCGGAGGAATCTTATAAACTATGGCCGTCTCAGCCATCAAAGTATCATCTGTAGGAGCTGACGGCTTGGTTCCGGTATAATAAGCCGCGCGGCAGCGGATAACGCTCATATATGTATTGTCAGCATCAATACGCAAAGTATTGGTACCCTGACCGGATACATATTCAATGTTCAGATCAGAAGAGTTGATAAGGGTTTCCTCTCCGTTCTCGACTTTGTACCACCAATATGCTACATTGGCATCCGCAACAGTTTCGCTACCCATTTTTAAAGCGGCAGTAATATCTATATATTGGCTATCCTTCAAAGGATTATAGGTTATCTTGGCAGGTTGGTTAATACTCAATGAAAGCTGGTCATCACTCTTCTGTATAGAGTTCAGAGTGAATGTATCGGTATATACCAACGTGTTTTTATTTCTGGAATCCACATAGGTAGCCCGGCAAAGAATCTGCACAGGAGTAGTTGGCGAAACATTCTTCTTCACAAGCAATGTTCCGTCAGCATTCAGTGTATAATTGCTATTCTCCGAGGTAATCTGAGCACTCTCACTGTTTTCATACCAGGTGACAGTCAGCTGACTACTCTTATCCCCATTACTGATAATCTTATCCGGATCGACAATATTGAGGAATGCCTTTAGCTTCATCGGGGTAATGGTTCGATTCGGGATGAAGGTGTTAGCATTCGTGTAATAAAACTGTGTCTTACTACCTCCACCATCAATAACAATACCAAAACTCGCCTTCAGAGGCGTATAACTGGTTCTGACCGGCTGCGGTTGAACCGCGGTTTTAATTTTCATATATCTATATAGTTTTCGATATTAGTACTCCCGGCACCATCGCGAACGTATGCCGTGCAGGTGAATTTCACTTTTCTTGTAGCACCCCAATTGGAAGGCATGTCCTCGTTTGTCAGGTGCAGTACCCGCCCGTTATTGGCGTGAGCGACCGACCAGGCATTATCTTCCGTCACCTGACCACTATCACGAGTCCATGACCAGTCACCGGGCAACACATCCGCAGAGATATCATTATAGCCCCAATAAACAATAGGAGTAAATTCCGCATTGACCTTACCGGCAAAGAAGTTATAGCCATTATTGGAAGAGAACGCGAGACTCAATTCAGAGTTCCCTTCAATCTGTGCCCAATCCGTAGCATTCCACTTAGGTTCCTGCGTAGTTCCGGTAACCAGACACATCCATTTACAGCCAACATGATAAACTGCATCATAAACTGTGTCTGTAGACTGATAGGGATTGTTCACAGCATCCTCAGATGACCACGGACCCCGATTATTCTCAGAACGAACTGGTGTACCTTGATAGTCTATGCGTAACAAGTCCTGAATAGCGATACCACGACAGTAGATATAGCTATGGCGGTAGTTGATCGGCAGGTTGTCAAACAGTGACAACTGTTTTAACTTGCCTATAATGATGGCATAGTTATTCTCTTCCAGTATGGGTTTCGTTACACCATCAAGCATGCAGATACACTTCTCACGGGAAGATAGGTACCAATATGCCTGACGATCTTCGTTCACCGGATTACCACGATGAGATAATATCATTAGCGGCTCTGGCGGGTAATTTTTGCCTCCTGGAACTTCATCGTCTGGATACAAGACCGCAGTGATGGTATTAGATACTGTATTCACATTCAGCACACGGAGCCATGAAGTGTAATAATCACCACTTCCGGAGGCAAGGTTGTTTACCATGCCATAAACAACATCATTCTCGGCCAAGGCTGTGAAATCATTCTCCCAACGTTTACGAAGTGGTAAACGATAGGTACCATCTTCCAATAGTTCGACACTCTCAATAGTCCCGGACTCGGAAAAAGAATAATCTGATTCCATAGCTGAGAGCCGGTTGAAAATCACTTCTAAAAAGATCACCGATGACCGAACCTCCAAGGTATTAAATTGCGCACGTCCATCAGGATATATGCCACCTCCTTTACCGGCAATTAGTGAGTCAATAAACTCGCCAAATTGTAGCAGATAATCGGTACGATCAACTCGATCTTTGTGTATGTACTTATCACCTTCGATATCACCTGCTATATCAGCATAACCGGCTTTGATCTTCTTATTGTTGACTAACAGATATTCTGCGACGTAGCTAAGAAGGTTCAAGAGGTCGATATTCCGGTGCTGGTGGCCAATACCACCTCCGGATCCGGCAAACTCTGCAAGCTGTTGACCAACGAAAGTGGCAAAAGCTTCAGCGGTCGTGATACCCCATTCTTCGGAGTATGGGTTTTGAATTGGAAAGAGTACCCCCTCGGAAAGTGGAAGGCGAGGAAATTCAGCAAGCCGAGGGGGCACTGTAAAAGAACCGACTTCAGGAACAGTGATGCTGAGAACATCTGCTGGAATATCGGTTCTGGGGAGGTTTAATAAGGGACGGGCATCAGCATATTTGAATGTAAATGTGTAATTGGAAGGAAGAGCACGGTCAGTGTAGCTGACATTGCTTTCTGTTACGACAATCTGACGCAGGTAGTTACCGGCATAAAGATACTTAGCCTGGGAGGGGAAAAAGTCAAGTAACCACTTGCGCTCATCCTGATTCAAATGGCCGGTGTTTTTTTGAAACTTTCGTTCGGTATCGACACGGTACTCTTGAGAAATTTCGTCAATTTCTGCCAGGTTATGTGTATGCTCACCGCTGAATGTTGTAGTACCGTAGGCACGGAAGGTGTCAAGACCTCCGAGGGAATTTTCGAAGAGGATCCACTGCTCTTGCTCGGTACGCATGTCTTCAGCATAATAACGCTGTATGTATGTGAGACGTTGACCGGTTAGGTTTTCAACCCATATATCATAATAGGCTGGCAATTTATGGCCAAGCCAACCGGCAACTACAGAATACTGCAGAGGTATAGTGTATGCGATGCCGGCAACCATTTCAGCAACTGTGTAGTCGGTTTGTGATATCACGGATCCGGAAGTATCGGTGAAGTATGCGCGAAGCTTTGCCACACAAGGTATTGTGGCATAGTAAGTCAGGAACTCCGGAGAATAATAGGTAACCGGCTTTATTGATGGCTGCCATGTGAGGAAATTCTGCGTGAGGAAATTGGCGGCAGAATCGGCCAGGCGGTCAATACCGGAGCGGATGACACGGAAGGTTAATGTAGTGTCATTAATCATGGCTGTAAAATCTGAGGCAAGTGAGGATTGCTCATATACTTGTCCTGATTCGATCAGCTGGTAAGATAGCCGGGCATGGACGATATCACGCAGGTTTATTGTGATATGTCCATCTGCGGAAGGATCGTAACGCTGAGATAAGATTTCCACACCACCTTGTTTCAGAATAAAGGAAACCTGGACATCTGAAGAGATGTGGAATTCCTTTAGATTCTGAGATAGCGATAAAGCATCAGGTTGCTGCAGTATAGTCATATTGATTTCTTTTTATGCCAAAATTAGAGATAGAGAGGGGTTAATTAAAGGACAAATCAAGTAGGAGTTGTCGTTGGGCGTGAAGGACGTTCATTGGGATCCTTTTCTGAGAATAACGCTGGACGCAGGGATAAATCTATGCGATAATAAACTTTTCCACCTGTTCGACTTGTATAATATATATAATAAGAACGATGATAATAAGTACCTCCAGCATCGTAAATAGCCTTGGTTGGTGGTAAAGGATAAATGGCCGGAATTGTATTCTGATTTCTTTCATCTTCACTGATAGTATACCCGGCAGCAACATATTCATCTTCACTGACTTCTGTAGTAGAAGAAACAATCATCCATTTGTATTCTGTGTTCCGGACCATACGTTCAGATTCAGCTTTGGCTAAGGACAATGGCTCATAGAGTGAAGTTGTCATCAGTTCGGATGTAACCGGTTCCGATTTGCCACCAATGGTGTATTTAAAGATATTGAAAAGTAGTTCAACTCCCTGGAGAGAAACTTTGTGATGAACCTGCAGAGAGTTTTTCAGAGAGTTTGGGAGCAATAGATCAGCAGAAACCTTATGCATAGAGTTCCGAAGCATGTTATCGAACTTCCGATAGAATTTCTCAAAAATTCCAATAGGGCCATTGTATAATAGGGAATATCCCCATTTATCCAATAAATCATGATTGGTCCCGATCGCATAATTAGAACTATATTGCACGAAAGCTAAGATCGGTTTCTGATCCGGATTGTTCGCTACAACATCATCATCTGATGCTGTAGCGTCTTCAACGGAGCTTTCTACAGGGACACCATCAATCGTTGAATTGAGTGTGCGGCCATCACCAATATAAGGTGCTGTTTCTCCTCTTTTCATGTTGCCCCTGTTGGTTGTTGGCAGACCTGGAAAGGCAAGATATGATAAACAAAAAACACAGTCCGGTACTTTAACTTCATAGGCCTTGAGAGGACCGCCGGCATAATAGGGTATATTACCATCGGAAAGCCTTTCTTCAATAGTACTATCTGCATATCCTGTACGACAATAGCTACCATCAGCCTCTTTGTACCAGGCCTCAGGATATTTTGCCTCCAGTTCGTATGTAGCATCGTAGGTATTGCCTTCTGTAATAACAGTTTCTGAAGAGAGTTTGAGCTGTTGATAGCCGGGAAAAGATTCCTCTGGTTGGGATGCAAGGTAGGGTGTTAAATCGACTGTTGGCTTTGAATCTATGATGTCGTTGAACAATTCTATTCGTACAGTACGTGCGACTTCATCAGGTATAAACTCACAGCAAAACTTTTTGCGATACATATCAAGAATGGTGTTGGCCATACAATCGGGAACCAGGTGCGAAAGCCTTATAGTGCCATTAACTAAAGAGTCTATGGTGTTATTGATGAAGACCATCTTACTGAAAGGTTCACTCGTGGTAAGAAAATGATCAAGCAAGGTATAACCGAAGTAAGTGAAGATACGCCGCAACAGGTATGCAGCACGAATGAATGGTGAAATGTAATAACCTGGCTCAAGCTTAATAATACGATTATTGACGGTTTCTTTTCGTTCGAAAGAATTGTAAAAACGATAGCTACCTTGGCCTGCATTACTGGCTATACAAGTTCCTTCAGCATTCATATAGTTGATGCGGTTGACATATCGACGATCGCCGTCCAAGTTGACTGTTATTGGGAAAATTGCATAATCAGGATGGGAATTATCGCGAAGGGACCAACAGAAGTCAATTCCTTGCTGTACAGTAGTGATTCCTGGAATAACTTCATCGCCAAAGATATCGGTTAGAGCAACGTCTGATATCCTGGCAAGAAAAGAGCCTTCATTCATGTAGAAGGAAGTAGAAATCTTCTCATAGCGTTTTGCTGATAAAATGGCTTGCCGGCAGGGCATGAAGTAATCTCCATCCTGGATGCTACAGTCGATGTTGGCTGAAGGTTTGTTCTTGTTGGCCATACAATCGGGATAATTGGTAAGCTGACGGTTCAAGTCCGTATCCGGAAGATCAGTTGGCAAGGATTGTTCACCCCATTCGTTGAAAAAGAGGTTAGGACGTTCGATTTCAAGTTGAGTACCAGGAGTAAGGTGATAGGCTTGACCAGCTTTAGTATTGACTATTTTCATGATGCTTGTTTTTTAGATCCAATGGAACGAGAACGATTGCGAAGTTCTGTCTTCCGCTCGATGTCGGAAAGAACAACTGAAGCTGGTACTCCATATTCATCAAGATGGATGATGGAACGAGCCAACTTCTCCATGAGTTCTGGCGGCAGTGCAGTGCTTGAGTTGCCAGCAGGTGTCGGATCCGGAGTTGAAGACGTCTTACTTATTGATCCGCCGGAAGCATAACCGGCCATGCGGGCACGAATGGCCTGGTTAAGATCGAGTGTGCGGATGTTGCCGGCTTGCTGGGATTTATCAAGGATATCCAGGATAGGTGCTACAGTGGGATTTTCGACGGCAGCATTGCTGGCTACCCATTCCTTTGATTGGCCGGCAGGCCCCTCTCCTACTATAACGGTAGGATGATCTATGAAACCACGAGCATCCGGATCATAATCCGTATCCGGAAAGAGTTTGCCGTCCTGGGCACGACGGACATCTATTTTACCACCTTCCTGACGACCGGTGGCGACGCGGGCACCGGTGGAAGCTCCGGAAGATGTACTTCCAGAGAGAGTCATATTCTTGACCTTATCGCGTTCGGCTTTGGCACTGGCTAATTGAGCAGCACCAGTAACTCCCATTAAAGTTGCAAAAATAGGACCAGCAATTGGTCCAAGTTCACCAAGTGCTTTCATTATGGCTACAGCTGTATCGGCAATGATCTGAGAGGCTTTAATTGCAAAATTGACATCAGCATACTTTTTCTGGATATCGAGTTTCTTCTGAGCCTTTTCATTCTCCAGGCGTTCAACTTCATCGGCATCACCCTTGGCTGCTTCTATTTCAGCGTCGTATTTGGCGTCGATCTGATCCATTTCAGCTTGTTGTAAAGACTGAATAGCATTGGAGAATAGATCCGCATAATAATCAAACTGTTTTTTATAACTGTCTCGCTTGAGATTTTGGACAGCCTGTTCGTATTCTTCTTCAGTGAGTAGTTGTTGAGCACGTGCGATCTTCAATTGCTCTAACTCTGCATTATGACGTTCCTGCTGAGTTGTGAGCCCGTATTGATTGCGAATAGCCAGGAGACGTTGCTGATATTCGGATTCGAGTTGCTCCTTGGCACGATAGTAGGCTTTGTCAAGCTCAGTGGTATCGAGGTTATTCTCTTCGGCCATTTCCTTCCGGGCCTGATAGGATGCCTTGAGCACCTCAAGTTGCATCGCATAATCTTCATCGACAGTAGTCAGTTTGAATTGATCCTTAAAACTTTTGATAAGTTCATTCAACTGGGTCTGCAGAGCAGCACGAGTAACATTGGCTTCTTTTTCAGCATTGATAACACGCTGATTGGATTTTCGGACGATGTCTTCTTTGGTGTTGGCATCAGTAAGGGCCATCGATTGGGCATCAGAATAATAGGACTGCTCAATCTTGAGACGGGCGTCGGCATTCTGTTTGTTCAGCTCCAACAGCATCATTTCGTACTGCTGCTTGGTGAGTTTACCGGTGGACTGGGCCGAGTTCAGAGCAGCCAGAGAATCGTTGTACGTCTTCTGCTGATTCTGCAAGTCTTCTTCGCGGAGAGCTTCGAGGGATTTCACAGCTGCTTGCTCAGTAGATACTTTATCCCGCTGTTCTTTCTCAGCTGCAGTCCGAGCTTTATCGGCTGCTGCTTTTGCTGCCTTAGCTGCTTTTTCCGCTTTCTTTTTTGCGGCTGCCGGATCTTCTTCAGGAAAACGTTTGTTGTATATTTCCTGAGCGACTTCTGCGTATTCCTTATAAGTGTCTTTATTGTTTTTTATCCAGGCTTTCAACTGTACTTCTTCCATTTTGTTGAAGTTCTGGCGTGCCTCAAGCATTTGTTTTTGAGAGTGAATGGCATCCTCGACCGTCTGGCCGTTCAATTGCTTCAGCTTTTCTTCAGCACCCTGGATCAGCTCACCATACTTCTTGATATTTACCTCAATCTGCGGCATGGTAGTGGTGTCGATATAGGAGGTACTGCCTCCAAACTGACCATTGGTCTGAGTTATAGTTGCGCCACCTTGCTCCTGTTGTGCAATAAGATTCTCGTAGGTCTTACGATACTCTTCAAGTTGTTTTGTGGTCTCTTTGATTGCATTTTGGTTTTCGAATTTAAGCAAGGCACGTTGTTTCGCTAAGAATTCTTCGATTTTTTCGCTGGAAATGGCAATGGCATTACCGTAATTATCGAAAGCTGTAGCAGCACCGGGAACCATAGCCTGAATCTGTGAAATGACGCTGGCCAACTCTTTTTGTTCTTCGGCAGAGCGTGAAGACTTGCCGGCCAGCTCTTCGTAACGAGAAACTAAACCAGGAAGAGTACCTTCGAGCTGTACCATTTTGTCGAAATGCATGTCATAGGTTTCGGTATAGGATGTAAGTAAATCACCCATAGCACTGAAAAAGTCATTGGCTTGTTTCATTGCCCACTTCCAAAAGGGCTCTAACTTTTTACCCACTTTGTTGAAGAAGGCATCCATCGTATCGCCGAGGTTGGACTGGATACCTTCAAGTTCCTGCATTTGTACAGCCATAGAACCGGCAATGCCATCAATGCGGCCAAGTGAAAGCAGGTAGTCTTTAATGGCATCCTCTGAATTACGAACTTCGGTAGTAACACCACGGAAAGTGTACTTGGTGGTTTCTCCGGATTTGGAGGCCTTGATACCAAACTCTTTGAGACGCTCGTTTTCGCCAGTCATTGCATCGAGAATGGCTTCGATAAGCTGATCGACGGATTTACCCTGGGAGGAAGCCAAGTCACCCATATTGATGAGTTCCTGGCTGGTGGGCTTCAGACCTCGGTTAATGAGTTTAATATAGGCTTCTGTCCATTCCTGCATGGAAGATGGCGTGTCTGCAGCAAGTTGCTGGAGCATCTTCATTGCGTCGTTGGCTTTCTTTTGGGACTGGAAAGTATTGCGAAGAACGGCTTCGTATTTAGCAAATTCTTTGCGGGTTTCGTAAGCCTGGTCATGTGCGGATTTGAGCCAGCCAACAAGCTTTACTGCTATAAAGGCTTTGACGGCAAGTTTCAGTTTGGACATCAAGGCTACACTCTTATCAGATTCCTGATTAACTTTCTTACCGGCATTGCGTAGTTCACCCATGCGATTGCGAACATCAATGAGCCTGGAGTTCAAGCGTGCATATTCTTCTGGATTAGCTGATTCCGAAAGATCATCCAACACTGCAGTAAGTTGCTTGGCTTCCTTTTTGAGTTGGCCCATAGTCATATCATTGATGTTCATACTACGGTTAAGGGCACTGATCTGCTTATTATTCTCGGAAATGCGTTTACTGTATTCACTACACTCCTTAGAGAGGTTCTTGTACTCTTTCGAGTTCTTTTTTCCTTGAGCTTCGAGCTCTACCATAGCCTTGCGGCGTTCACTTTCCTCTTTCTTAAGGGCTTTGGTATCCTTAGTGAGGGTATGGAGCTCTTCCTGCAGTTTAGAGCTGTCACCGGATATGATGTACCTGATTTCGTCTTCAGAGAGATGTTTCTTAGCCATGTCGATTTAATTAGAGGGTTGTTCAAGAGCTTGCTCCAGCTCCTGGCGGATGGAGCTTCGGATTTCCTGAGTGTAGCCGTATTTGATCTCCGGAAAAGTTTCGTGATAGAGTACTCCCCAGACTACACGGTTGTAAAGTG
>ENA-OZFT01000410-OZFT01000410.1-human-gut-metagenome-genome-assembly--contig:-NODE-410-length-10518-cov-6.163242_pt1 | contig 10518 bp, 4 predicted proteins | sample MGYA00244620_ERZ653638 | MGnify/ENA primary metagenome ERZ653638 (study PRJEB26926, sample SAMN06164931) | human gut metagenome | biome: ENVO:00009003; feature: ENVO:2100002; material: ENVO:00002003...
TAGTAAAACAAGTAAAAATATACAGATGTATATGATTCTTTTATTGTAAATGCTTATTCTCATGATGTTGTTGTGTTATAGCTTTTCGGGAACAAATATAATCTTTTTTAGGATTTAAGTGAGATTTTCTTAAATCAGAAACAGTTGCACTTGCTGGTTTCTATGCTTATCTGGTGGAAAAGTAAGCTTATCTGGTTTTTAATTACGTTCGTTTTTTTTAAGGATATAACAGATTATTATGTGGTAACCTGTAATGGAAGGCAGTTTTTGGTCTAAACCTCTTTCGGTTGGTATCAAGTTTGCATTTTCTTCGCTTCTATAGAGAGATGAAAAAAGCGAAGCTGGTACGAGGAGGGTATAAGGAAGGTACGAACCGGGAACGATGGGGATGTTTCTGGTCTGTTTGTCGGTAAGAAGATTGCGTAAAAGCTTTTTGAATCTCACCACAGATTACACAGATGCACACAAATTAAAAGTCAAAAGCTGATTTATTAATCTGTGTGCATCTGTGTAATCTGTGGTGAAGTAGAATTTATCTTTTTGGGAAATCAGTTATAGCGTATCTAAACTTATTGGTTTAGCAATTCTTTCGCCCTTTCCAATGCTACATTAATGTTCGGGCAGATATTCTTCTCGCCCAACAGTTCGTAGAAGCCGGATTTTTCCAATGCTTTGTGCACTTTTTCATTCACGCCGGAAAGTACGATAGTGGTTTTTTCGCGTTGCGCCATCTGGCAGAGGCTAGTCAGGTTGTGGATACCTGTTGAATCGATGAAGGGTACTTTCCTCATACGTATAATGCGCACTTTGGGACGGTCTCCCAGTCTGGACATGATTTCCTCGAACTTAGTAGCAATACCGAAGAAGTAAGGGCCATTTATCTCATACACTTCCACGCCTTTGGGAATGGACAGGTTTTCTTCATCTTCTTTGCTGTTAGATTCTTCATTCAGATTAATCTCATCTTTGATAACAGAAATTTCAGTGGTTTCCATCACACGATGCATGAAAAGTACACAAGCTATGACAAGACCCACTTCAATAGCAATGGTTAAGTCGAAAATAACTGTCAGGAAGAAGGTAATCAGCAATACGGTGACGTCTGATTTCGGATTCTTCAGTAGTGCCTTGAATGTGCGCCAGCCACTCATGTTATAGGAAACAATCACCAGCACACCTGCCAGACAAGCCATCGGAATGTATTGTGCCAGAGGCATCAGGAACAGAAGAATAAGTAATAGTACCACTGCATGTACCATACCTGCAACAGGGGTTTTACCACCATTGTTTATATTAGCCATTGTACGTGCAATGGCACCGGTGGCAGGAATACCACCAAACAAAGGTGTTATTAGGTTGGCAGCTCCTTGTGCTATCAATTCCGTATTGGAATCATGCTTGTCACCGATAACACCATCCGCTACCGTAGCGGAAAGCAGCGATTCGATGGCTCCTAATACCGCAATGGTAATGGCTACAGGAAATAAGTCCTGAATAGCCTCCCAGTTTAGTGAAGGCATTACTGCATCCGGCAGTTCCGCCTTGATACTGAAGCGGTCGCCAATGGTATCTATAGAATTGATTCCAGCATAAGTTTTCATCAGATATACCGCTACCGTTACTACAATAATAGCAATCAGAGATCCCGGTATCTTCTTTGAGAATTTCGGGGTTATGGCGATAATTGCAATACTTACGATGCTGACAATTGTATTCCACCAGTTGATAGTATCGAAATGCTGGAAATAGATCATCCATTTCCCGACAAAATCTCCGGGAACCTTTTCACCACCGAAATTAAGTCCGAAGATATCGGCTATCTGCGTGGTGAAGATAGTGACGGCAATACCACTGGTAAATCCCACGATAATAGGATAGGGGATAAACTTGATTACAGCACCCAGCTTGAATATCCCTAACAGGATAAGAATGACTCCTGCCATCAGCGTGGCAACAATCAGTCCCGCTTCTCCATATTGCTGGATGATGCCATAGATAATGACGATAAAAGCTCCCGTGGGACCACCGATCTGTACTTTGCTACCTCCCAACATGGAGATAATAAATCCGGCAATGATTGCCGTGATAATACCTTTTTCGGGTGATACACCGGATGCAATACCGAATGCAATGGCAAGCGGGAGAGCGACGATACCTACTATGATACCGGCCATCAGGTCTGCCATGAATAATTCTTTCGAGTAGTTCTTCAAAGCCGTGAATAGCTTTGGTCTGAATTCGAACGCTTTCATAGATAATCTGTACTTTTTGTGAAACGAGGTGCAAAATTAGACAAAATAATGCATATATTGGTTGATTGCTTTCAAATATATTATATTTGCAGCAGCTAACTGTAATATTATGAAATCACGACTGCTTATATTCTTTCTTTTTCTTTCTATTTTTAATATATATGCTTCGGATGTGAAGTTTTATAATATTAATGCGATGTATGGAATTTCCATGCGGGAAATGGCCTCTGTTTGTAAAGATGGGAATGGTTTTATCTGGGCTTCCTCTAAAACGGGTATATTGAGAATTACGGAAAGTGATTATCGCATTTATCAGCTTCCTTATAAAACAGCCAATATCATAAATGTCAAATTGGCCTATAATAATTCATTTTTAATAGCATATACGAATAATGGGCAATTTTTTCATTATAATGAACTGTATGACCGGTTTGATTTATTTCTGGATCTTAGAATATCTTTCAATAATACTTTTTTAAGTGTAGGTAAAGTTGTTATTGATGATGAACAGGCTCTCTGGATTCCTACGTCCGGGGGATTGTGCAAATATAAAAATGGAATATTTACCCAAATAAGTGAGGCGCCAATTCGAACACAGTGCATAACGTCTTATGATCAGACACATCTGCTTGTAGCCAGTCAAGATAGTATTAGATTATTAAATACAAATACGTTGAAACAAAAAAGTATATGTGGAATAGAAGATATGTTTCAGATAAATACTCTTTTTTATGATCATAAAAGAGAGGTTGTATGGATAGGAACTTCCACTGATGGTCTTTTCTATTTGGACATGAAAAAGAAAACGTTATTGCCATTTTCTAATTTCCCAAAGCAACCTATCGCAGTGATAACGGAAAGTTCGGATTCAACATTGTTAGTCGGAATCGACGGGCAGGGAGTATGGGAATTGGATAAGGATAAAAAAACGGTTCTGAATATTTTGAAAGAAGATATTGATAATCCTTTCTCTCTTCGTGGAGATGGGGTTTATGACATCTTTTGCGACGGTCAGCAGAGGGTGTGGGTCACTACCTATACTGGTGGGCTTTCTTTCTTCGACTGGAAATCTCCCTTAATTAATCAAATTACCCATCAGGTTAATAATCCGAATTCTTTAGGGAATGATAATGTAAACAAGATATTGGAAGATAGCAAAGGGGATATCTGGTTTGCTACAAATAATGGGATAAGCAGGTGGAGAGTCGCCACTAATGAATGGGATACTTATTATCAGAATAAACAGGAACAGGCACAGGTTTTTCTGGCTTTATGTGAAGATGACGAAGGAAATATCTGGGCAGGTTCGTTCTCATCCGGGTTTTATGTTTTAGATCGGAATACCGGAAAAGAATTGGTTCATTATCCGCGGAATACATCGGAACTGAAATCTGACGGTAAATTCATAATGAATATATATAAGGACAGTGAGGGTGATATCTGGATTGGAGGTATCCAAGATGTAATATGTTATTTAACAAAAGAAAAGCGTTTTCATACGTATGGTGCACAGCCCATGCGTACGTTTATGGAGTTTTCTCCGGGAAAAATGCTGTTGGCCTGTACTTATTCTGTGCTTTTGCTAGACAAGGAAACAGGGAAAATCACTTTCTTACCGGAATGTCTTGCACAGGATATTTTAGTAATGGGAGATGATATTTGGGTGGCTACTTCCGGAGACGGATTGCTGCACCATAACTACACGACTCGTGAAACTCATAAAATAACAGTGGAATCCGGATTGCCATCTAACTATGTGAATAGTGTCATGTATGATAATGGATATTTATGGTTAGGAACGGAAAATGGATTGTGCCGCTATAATCCTGCCGACAGCACGGTGCATGCTTATTATTCTACTTTAGCTCTCTCCAGTGCTTCATTCAATGTGAATGCCAGCTGCAAATTACGTAATGGCGAATTGATGTGGGGTACAAATAATGGGGCGGTAATGTTTAACCCCGATAAATTATATCATACCCAGCTCAACGGGGAGATTTATTTCCAGAATATCACTATTTCCGGTAGTTCTATCAGAGAAAATCAAGATTTGTTGCGTGGAATTCCGGTGAATAAGCAAACAGATATTTCATTCAAATATGATCAGAATACTTTGACGCTTGAGGTATTGCCTATTGGCGTTTCTTCCAAAGAAATAAAATTTTCATGGAAAATGGAAGGGCTTGATACAGAATGGTCACATCCTTCCAATCAGCAGATAATCACTTATACCAATATTCCTAATGGGAATTTCCGGCTTAAAGTAAGAATGTACAATAATTCACTTTCTCAGATAGTCGATGAACGTACATTGGACATACACGTTATTCCGCTTTACTGGCAGACGTGGTGGTTCCGTCTGGTGGTATTCATTATTATAATGAGCATTACATTCTTTGTGCTTAAATTCTATATAAACCGTTTGAAACAGCGTCATGCTGAAGATAAAATCCGTTTTTTCACAAATACGGCTCATGATCTTCGTACATCGATAACGTTGATAAACGCGCCTATTCAGGAATTGAATAAAGAGAAAGAATTATCAGACAAAGGGCATTATTATCTGAATCTGGCTACGGAACAGTCTGAACGTTTATCTAATGTTGCAACCCAACTCCTGGATTTTCAGAAAGTGGATATGGGGAAAGGACAACTGTTTCTGGTAATGGTTGATATTGTTAAATTGGTGTACAGGCGGAAAACAATGTTCAAGTCTACGGCGGGAAAAAAGAATGTTATATTGGAGTTTGTCTCTAACAGGGAATCTTATATGTCAGCTGTCGATGAATTGAAAATAGAGAAAGTGGTTGATAACTTGATATCTAATGCGATAAAGTATTCTCATACGAATGGTAGGGTGGAACTTACATTGAATTGTAATGAGTACTATTGGAGCTTGGAGGTAAGAGATTATGGATTGGGTATCTCGGATAATGCTCAGAAGAAGCTGTTCAAAGAGTTTTATAGGGGAGATAATAAGGTTAATTCACGCATGGTAGGTTCCGGGATAGGCCTGTTGTTGGTGAAGAATTACGTTTTGATGCATGAGGGAAAAGTCTCACTTGAAAGTAAGGAGAATGAAGGTTCTTTATTCAAAATAAACATCCCTTATAAAGAAGTGGTTGAGGTTGCACCTGCTGAACATGAAGAGCCGGGGAATATCACATCTGCTGATGGTCCATCTGATCAATCGGAATATAAAAAGGAAGATGATAAGTCCGAAAAGAAGAAATCTATATTAATCGTAGATGATAATAAAGATTTGCGGAACTTCCTGAAGTGTTCTTTTGAAAATCAATATAACATCTTAGAGGCTGGCAATGGCAATGAAGCATGGGAATTACTTCAAAAGGAATCTCCAGAATTGATTATTTCGGATGTGATGATGCCTGATATGGATGGCTTTGAGTTATGTAAATTGATCAAATCTACTTTTGAAACTTCGCATATTCCGGTGATTCTGCTAACTTCACTTTGTGATAAAAGTGACCAGTTGGAAGGTTTAGGTTTGGGAGCAGAAGATTATGTCACAAAGCCTTTCGATATATCACTTTTGGAGCAACGAATAAAGTCCCTTATGCGGAACCGAGAGATCGTCAGAGAGAAAGCTTTGAAATTGATAAAGTCGGATAGTGATGAGCAACAGGTTATTTTGAACAATGAGCTTAACGATCATTTTGTGAAAAAAGCAGTGGAAGTGATCCATAATAATATGCAAAATCTAGATTTTGATAAGGAAAGCTTTGCTATGGAAATGCATGTGAGCGGTTCGTTATTGTATAAAAAAATAAAAGCACTGACAGGTCAATCACCTATTGACTTTATTAAATCCATTCGTTTAAACCGGGCTTTGGAATTACTCCAATCTCATAAGTACACTATCACGGAAGTTAGCGAACTTTGTGGTTATTCCAGTATCAGTTACTTTAGTACGGTGTTTAAAAAGTACTTTGGCAAGTCTCCTACAGAGGTCTAATTTACTTCTTTTTCCCGTTTTTTATCGTTTGTAGTATAGATTATCTAATATCTAAAATTATATATCTAATATCTAAAAGTGTATTGGGTACACTTCTGTAGCTTTGTATATCGATGTACGGAATGTATGTCGATGGAGTTATTGTTATGTTAAATCTAATCAAGTTAATCTTATGAAATGTATGTATGATGATGACGGTTAAGTCAACGATTATGTAAAGACTGTAAAATCAGAGATAACCGTAGTGATGCATATCACTTTCGGTAATCTGTAATGAATTTCATGTGGCTTTGACATTTAAAGGGGGGCTGGTGTCAATGGCTGCCGTTATGAATGAAAAACATAGAACCCCATTACTTATATATTATGAAGAACAACAAGCTTTATTTTGTTTTTCTTTTCTTAAGTATTTTGTTCGCAAGTTGCAATGGCGAAGAAGTAATTGAGAAATGGCCTGAAATAGGCAACTATTATGATTCGAGCAAGCCTATTGAGTTAAAATCCATGTCACCCGACTGGGGAAGAATCAACGATTCTTTTATTATCAAAGGAAACTTTCCGGTTGACACGACCGGAAAAGTCAAAGTTTTCTTTGCCGACAAGGAAGCTGTTATCGTAAACAACAATGGAAATGAACTGTATGGGCTTATCCCCAAGCAGATGCCCGGTTATAACGAGATAATATTGGAAGTGGAGGGTAAAAAGTACACCTCTGACAATGTGAAGTTTAAGTACTATCAGACTCAATCTGTGAAAACAATATTGGGAAAATTTGGTGAAGACGGCTGGACATCGTCAGATGACAGTAAAATAGAAGAATTCCGAATGAATGAGTGTACGGGAATTGTAGCTGTTGCAGGACAAAAGAGTGATAATTTCATTTTCGTTGGAGGAGGATGGGGCGACCGTACCTATTTTGTGTCATTAGAGGATAATGTGGTGATTCGTCTGATTAATATTGGTTATATGGGGGCTGTTGCAGTTGATAGTTCAAGGGAAAAAGTGAGTATCATGCCCCGTAATGGAGGTGCTTTATACACAGCTTCCCGTGCGGATGGATGGGTTTTAAACTCTCTTGGTCTCACAATACCTTTCCAAGGCGATTGCCAGGGGGCATTGGCTTATGCCGAAGATGATCGCTATTTGTATGCAATGTCCGGTGATGGTCTTTATGAAATAGATTTGGAAGATAAAGGTTATACAAAGTTATTTGCTACATCAGATTACCCGGCTTTTGATGGAGTGAACACCGGCCAGTGGAGGCATTATCTGACTTATAGTAAATATGATAAGTGCTTTTTTGCCTCTTATCCTGAGAGTAATGGTATTATGAAGATATGGAAAGATACTTCGGGCGCATGGCAAGTGGAACGCTATGCCGGCTTCCAACCGGGATGGTTGGCTACAGCTTTTGGAGATAGATTGACGGATGCCGTATTGAAAGAACCTTGCGGAATGGCGGTGAATAGTAGCGGTGAACTCTATGTATGTTGCAAAAATAGCCATTGCATTGTGAAAATCAAAGGAAGGCTTGTCTCTTTGGTAGCAGGAGCTCCTGATCAGGCAGGAAGACTAAACGGATTCCCTACGGATGCATTGTTTGATAATCCATTGTGTATTGCTTTGGATTCGGAAGAGAACTTCTTCATAGGTGAAGAATCTTCAAAGGCCATCCGGAAAATGACAATTGAATAAAAGTAGAAATCATATAAAATGAATCAAGATGAAGATTAAACATATATTACTGTTTCTCATGGCATGGGTAAGCTCTATGAGTTTGGCCTATGCGCAACAGACTGTGGTAGCTTCTGGTTCGGTTATGGACGAGAAAGGCGAACTCTTAATCGGAGTATCGATTTCTGTAAAGGAAGTTCCTTCTATGGGTGCCATTACGGATATTGACGGTCGTTTCAAGATAGGGGGTATCAAAGCCGGGCATACGTTGGTCATATCCTATGTGGGGTATGATCCTCAGGAGATAAAAATGAACAAGAGCAACGAGCGCATGCGCGTAGTGTTGAAGGAGAGTTCGAATGTAATGGACGAGGTTGTGATTACGGCATCGGGTAAGGTACAGAAGAAGATTAATGTGACAGGTGCCATTACCGGAGTTGAGGTGGCTACGCTGAAAACTCCTGCCACTTCTATAAGCAACATGTTGGGCGGACGCGTTCCGGGCATCATTTCCGTTACACGTAGTGGAGAGCCGGGCAAGGATTTCTCCGAGTTCTGGGTGCGTGGTATCAGTACCTTTGGTGCCGGACAGGGAGCTTTGGTGTTGATTGACGGTGTCGAAGGCAACTTGAATACGCTTGATCCCGAAGACATTGAGAGTTTTTCTATCTTGAAGGATGCCTCTTCTACGGCGGTTTACGGTGTACGTGGTGCCAACGGTGTGGTATTGGTAAGTACCAAGAAGGGTAAAGCCGGAAAACTGAATTTGCAGGTAAAGGCAAATGCCGGTATCTCTTATTCTCCTCGAATGCCCAAATATGTACGTGCTGCGGAATATGCGGCACTCGCCAACGAAGCCGCCGTGACACGTGGACGTATTCCTGTCTATTCCGATGTGGATGTGGATTTGTTCAGGAACCACATGGACCCTGATTTTCATCCGGATGTGGATTGGAGGGATGTTATCTTGAGAGATTATACCTGGAACCAGCAATACTTCCTGAGTGCGTCGGGAGGTGGTGAAGTAGCTCGCTATTACATCAGTGCCGGTTTTACGACAAAAGATGCCATCTTTAAACAAGATAAGGGGGTAAACAAATACAATACGAACGTAAACTACAACAAGTTCAATTTCCGTGCTAATGTGGATGTGAATGTCACTTCCACCACTACGCTTTCGCTGAATGAAGAGACTGTGATTGTTACTCAGAATTATCCGGGATATGGAAACGACAGTAAGGTATTGTGGCAGGCACAATCCAATCTGACTCCGGTGACAGTACCGTTGATGTACACCACAGGGCAGGCACCTGGATATGGCACTGATAAATCGAATATTAGTCCGTATGTATTGTTGAATATGACGGGTTATCGCAAGTTCTATTCCAATGATAATAAAATCACGATGCAGCTCAATCAGGATTTGAAGATGATAACTCCCGGACTGAGTATTGCAGGATTGGTCAACATTAATTCGATAGGTGCGAGAACCCAAGTTCGCGAAAAAATGCCGGCCATTTATTATGCTCATGGTTATAAACGTGATGGAACACTCGATTTGGAGAAAATATCTGATGCAGTGGAGCCCTATTATACAAATTGGAATGACACTGAGCGTAGAATTTATTGGGATTTCCGACTGAATTACGACCAGACATTTAATAAGGTACATAAGGTGGGTGCTTTGGTGAAGGCCGAATGGAGCGATTATGAAGCATCGAAATATAATCAATTGCTGACTGCTATCCCTAAACGATATAATAGTTACTCAAGCCGTTTCTCTTATTCGTATGATGATACTTATATGGCCGAATTTAATATGGGTTACACCGGTTCGGAGGCTTTTGAGAAAGGTAAGAAATTTGGTTGGTTCCCTGCTGTTTCTATAGGTTGGGCTCCCACGCAATATCGCTTCTGGCGTAATAAGGACAATTTTATCAATTATTTCAAAATCAGGGCTTCGTATGGTATAGTAGGTAACGACCGCCTCACTTGGGACGACTCGGTACGTTTTCCCTATCTTACTTTGATTGGTTACACAGGTTCCGGCAGTTGGAATAACGGTTCCGGTTTGACCGAAACGCAAGTAGGTTCCAGCAACCTGCGCTGGGAAAAGGCCAAGAAAGCTGACATCGGTATTGATGCACGTTTCTTCCATGAACGTTTTGAGATGACAGTCGATTTCTTCCAGGATATACGTTCCGGTATTTATCAGCAACGCCAGAGTGTACCGGAAGAGATGGGACTTCCGTCATTGCCTTGGGCCAATGTGGGTGAAATGAAGAGCTGGGGTATGGATGGACATATCTCATATACGCAACCTTTGGGTGACAATGACAAATACCTGATTGTACGTGCCAACTATACACAGTCCATGAACAAAATCACCAATTTCGAGGAAGACCTTAAGAAATACGATTACCAATCAGCCGTAGGATATCAGAGTGGAGTTAACCGAGGCTTGATAGCTTTGGGCTTGTTTAAAGACCAGGCAGATATAGATAATAGTCCTCGTCAGGATTTTGGCAATTACTTGCCGGGTGACATCAAGTATAAGGATGTCAATGGCTGTCTCTTATACACATCTCCGAGCCCACGAGACCGAGGCTGATCTCG
>ENA-OZFT01000413-OZFT01000413.1-human-gut-metagenome-genome-assembly--contig:-NODE-413-length-10479-cov-5.716424_pt1 | contig 10479 bp, 10 predicted proteins | sample MGYA00244620_ERZ653638 | MGnify/ENA primary metagenome ERZ653638 (study PRJEB26926, sample SAMN06164931) | human gut metagenome | biome: ENVO:00009003; feature: ENVO:2100002; material: ENVO:00002003...
GTGGGCTCGGAGATGTGTATAAGAGACAGGATATGCACAGAGCAATATCTCCTTTAAAACAGGCGGATGATGCTGTGCTTGTTGATACATCAGATATGAATATAGAACAGGTTGTAGCTGCTTTAAGTAAGATAATAGATGAAAAGAAGGCGGGCAGATAATTGAAAGAAGTAATACTTGCAAAGTCAGCAGGCTTCTGTTTTGGTGTTCAGAGGGCAATGGATACTGTGTATGCTGAGGCAGACAAGAAAAATGTATATACTTATGGTCCGATAATTCATAATACTGAGGTTGTCAATGAACTTGAGAGCAAGGGTGTAAAGGCTGTTAATGATATATCTGAGATTCCAGAACCTGAAAAGTCAACTGTTATAATCAGATCACATGGAGTATCAAAGGCAGTATATGAATCAATAAAGAACAGCGGGGCAAAGATTGTGGATGCAACATGTCCGTTTGTATTAAAGATTCACAAGATTGTAAAGGATGCAAGTGCTGAAGGGGACCAGATTGTAATTATTGGCAATGAGAAGCATCCTGAAGTTGAAGGCATTATGGGGTGGTCAGAGACACCTGTACATGTTGTTGATACAGTTGAAAAAGCTGAAAAGTTGAAACTTGACAAGAGTAAAAATGTGCGTGTTGTATCCCAGACGACATTTAATTACAAGAAATTTCAAGATTTAGTTGAAATTATAAAGAAAAAAGAGTACAATATTTGCATTAGTAATACGATATGTAATGCAACTGAGGAGCGTCAGAACGAGGCAAGACGGATTGCTCGAAGAGCTGATGCTATGATTGTTATAGGGGACAGCAGTAGTTCAAACACTCGTAAACTGTATGAAATTTGCAAGACGGAATGTCAGGAAACCTTTTACATTCAGACTCTTAGCGGCCTTGAGCTTGATAAGCTCAAATCATCAGACTGCATAGGTATTACAGCCGGGGCATCAACCCCAAACAATATCATTGAGGAGGTTTATACTAATGTCAGAAGAAAGCTTTGCACAGATGTTAGATAACGAAGAATGGAAGGAAATCCGTACAGGAGAGGTGGTAGACGGAAGAGTTATTGCAGTTAAGCCAGATAGAATTGTACTTAATATAGGTGGCAAATCTGATGGAATCATTACTCGTTCAGAGTATACATCAGCTCCTGATGTGGATCTTACTACTGTAGTCTCAGTTGGAGATGAGATGAAGGCTAAGGTTCTTAAATCAAACGATGGTGAGGGACAGGTTGCTCTTACATATAGAAAGCTTGTTGCAGATAATGGCAATAAGAAACTTGAAGATGCATTTAATAATCAGGAGCCAATTACAGGTGTAGCTAAGAACATCAAGGGTGGTCTTGAGGTTATCGTTGATGAAGCAAGAGTATTTATTCCTGCAAGCCTTATTTCAGATACATTTGTTAAGGATTTATCTGTATATAACGGTAAGGAAGTTACATTTGTTATCACTGAATATGATCCTAAGAACAGAAAGATTATCGGTGATTGCAAGCAGCTTATTGTTGCAGCTAAGAAGGCAGCAGCAGAGGCAGTTCTTTCTAAGATTAAGGAAGGCGATACAATCGAAGGAACAGTTAAGAATGTTACAGATTTCGGTGCATTCATTGACTTAGGCGGTGTAGATGGTCTTCTTCACATCTCAGAGATGTCTTGGGGAAGAACAGAGAATCCTAAGAAGGTTTACAAGATTGGTGATTCAGTTAAGTGCTTTATCAAAGAGATTAACGGAGATAAGATTGCACTTTCAGTTAAGTATCCAGACCTTAATCCATGGAATAACGCAGCAGAGAAGTATGCTGTAGGTAATGTTGTTAAGGGAACAGTTGCAAGAATGACAGATTTCGGTGCATTCGTCCAGTTAGAAGATGGCATCGATGCATTACTTCATGTTTCACAGATTTCAAGAGATCGTATTGAAAAGCCATCTGACGCACTTTCAATCGGTCAGGAAATTGAAGCTAAGGTTGTTGACCTTAACGAAGCTGATAAGAAGATCAGCTTAAGCATTAAGGCATTACTTAACGACAACGAAGCTCAGGAAGAAGCTCCAGCAACAGAAGAGTAATTAAAGATGTTAAAAGGGCTGTTCTCACAGCCCTTTTTTTTAAATATATTTTCTGAATGAAAGATAAACACGGCCTTTTTTTGTTTCTTTACCGCAGCCCTGATAGATGAATTTGCCTGTTCCGCGGATAACAAGTATATCATTAGCTTTTAACTGATAGCTGTTGTTTTCCATCTGACGGCTGTTAATGAATATTTTTCTTGCCCTGAATAATTCTACTGCCTGACTTCGGCTTAGCTTTGTGAGGCTGGCAACGGCAGCGTCAATCCGTTCACTTGCAGATAAAACTTCAATATCTTCAAGCTCAGGTGAACATTCGATATCGTTAATATCAGTCTTTGTACACTGGATATGTGTATGCTTTACTGTAGACAGGTTGTCAATTATGAAATCAGCAATATGTGAAACACAGTAAAGATAGGCGTCCTTGCCTTTTATATTTATGTCTCCAAGCATTTCTCTTTTAATTCCAAGATTCATAAGAGCACCAAGGTAATCTCTGTGTGACAGTGATTCAGCATATTTTTCTATAAGAGGAGATATCTTTATAAGAGTTATAGGAAATTCTTCTTCATAGCCAAGAGTTTCGTAAGAACCAAACTGTATCATCTGTCTTTCGCATGCATCATTGCCACCGTATGTTTTAAAAGCTACGAAATTAAGTGCGTTTCTCATCTGTGAGAATACTGACTGCTCGTTGATATCCAGGAAATTGGTATAAGTATATATATTCTGGCGGAAGGAACGATTGGCAGCGTCCATTATTTTATTTTTTAAAAGCGATTCATTATCCATTAGTTTATAAATAATCCTTTCAGGTTTTTTGAAAATATGATAGAATTATAACAGAATTAAGAATAATTTACATTACGTTTGTTTCGTGGAACGATGTAGAAAAGAGGGATTATGATTAAAGATTATGAGGATTTTAAGAAATTTATCCTGAGTCTTACAACTATTGACCTTAATGCATATAAGGAAAAACAGATGAAGAGGCGTATAGATACACTTATTGCAAGACATAAGTATGATGGTTACGATAGTTATTGTAAGGCAATAAAGGAAGATACAGGGTTAAGAGAAGAATTTGTTAATTATATTACGATTAATGTATCTGAATTTTATAGAAATCCGAATCTGTGGAAGACACTGGAGGATGTTATACTGCCGGATCTGATAAGTAAGTTCGGACCAAGACTTAAGGTATGGAGTGCGGCATGTTCTACTGGTGATGAACCATATTCACTTGCTATGGTGCTTGCAAAGAAAGTACCTATGAGGGATATTAAGATTATTGCGACAGATCTTGATGAACAGGTTCTTGAGAAGGCTAAAGATGGTGTTTATGGTGAAAACAGCATAAAGGGACTTCCTAAGGAATTTCAGGATAAGTACTTTGAAAAGATGGGCGACAGGTTTTATAAAATATCTGATGATATAAAAAGATGTGTTGAGTTTAAGAAGAGTAATCTTCTAAAGGATCCATATCCAACAGGCTGTCATCTTATTGTGTGCAGGAATGTTCTTATATATTTTACAGAAGAAGCCAAGAAAGATGTATATGAGAAGTTTAATAAATCTTTAGTTACTGATGGGTGTTTGTTTGTAGGTAATACTGAACAGATAATCGGTTATAGGGATATGGGATACAGCTATGACCATCTTTTCTTCTACAGAAAGACTAATTAATAAAATGCGTAACCGGAATAATATCAGTCTGGTTACGCATTTTTAATTATGAAAATATATGATTTATAACGGAATGTATATATTTTTCTGTGTTATCAGTGCTTTTTAACAGTATATCATCTGCGTTGCAGTATTTTTCCGGGTCAGAATAATCTTTTTTAAATATGTTTAAATCACAATTATCATAGAGCGGAAGAAAGATGCCCGTCTTTTTGGTGTAACAGTTAGAAGCAGAGCATTTGACACGGTTATTACTGTCTACATATTGTGCAATGCTTTTGTGAATTGCTTCGTCTTCTGATGTCAGATAATAATAATTCTTATAGTCTTTAAAAAAATATTTCAAAGTATCTGATATAATCGGGATTACAAGAGTTAATGTAAGGTTCTTAATCAGAATATGTATATTGTCAATACATATATGTCTGTCCACGGGTACGCCTACGGGCAGAGAACATTCAGCAATCAGCCGAAGGCTCACATTTCCATCGGAATCAGTATCTTTATCAATGACAGCATTGTCAACAGTGTAAGAATTCATAATTATTGCATAATAGGAAACAAGTGGAAGCAGACTTAGCATTCCTTCTATATCGTCATGGTTGTGAAGAAGGAGAAGTTTCCTGTATTCGTTATGTGCTGTATCAGAAGGTTTTGCTGCAAATTTCCTGTATATATCAATAAGTTCACCGCCTGAATACATATCTTCACGTTGTATTCCAAGAAATTGTTCAATAGTTTTCTGCTTATAGTCAGAAAGTGACAGAATAGATTTACATTTTCTTGCAGTTTTATATAAGTCAAGGCTTTCAAGATGCGAAAGGTCAAGTGTAACATTAAGATGTGCAGCACGCTCAGTAATAAAAGGAATATCGAAGGCATCCCCATTAAAATGTATTAATGTATGAAAATCTTTTAAAAAATCATTAAATGCAGATAAAATATAAGCTTCATCGGAATCGGATTCTGCAAGCCACTGTAAATAATGTGTTATTCCGTTACGGAAATATACAGCGCCTATGAGATATACTATGTTATAATTTCTTGAAAATCCTGTGGTTTCTATATCAAAAAAGCAGATGCTGTCAGTATCCGGACATATTGCTTTAAGCATTGCGGTGTCTGCGTTTGTGTGCAGGGTATCATTAATAGTTATCATAAAAAATCCTCGTTTTAGGTTTGATTAGACAAACCGATTGTTAAAAAAGTACTCATTTTCTCTTATTATATAGGAATATATACACAAAAAAAAGTAGATTTTTGCTATTTATTGAGATAAAATACTATTTAATAAAAACTTTATAAGGAGAAATATGTCATGGGAAAGTGTACATTTAAAGGTGGATGTCATCCTTATGACGGTAAAGAGTTTTCTAAGGATAAACCAATCAAAGAACTCTTTCCAGCCGTAGGAGAGATGGTGTTCCCGCTTTCACAGCACATCGGCGCACCTGCTAAGCCAGTTGTTGCCAAGGGCGACTATGTCCTTGCAGGCCAGCTGATAGCCGAGGCAGGTGGATTTGTTTCTGCGAACATTCATTCATCTGTATCAGGTACTGTTAAAGCTATTGAGCCAAGAACATTGGCTACAGGCGGTAAGTGCAATTCTATCATTATCGAGAATGATGGCGAATTCAAAGAAGTTGAATATACACCTATGAAGTTCGAGGATCTTACTAAGGACGTTATCTTAGAAAGAATCAAGGCTGCTGGTGTTGTAGGTATGGGAGGAGCTGGTTTCCCAACTAATGTTAAGCTCTCTCCAAAGAATCCTGAAGCCATAGATTACATTATCGTTAATGGAGCAGAGTGTGAGCCTTACCTTACATCTGATTACAGAAGATTATTAGAAGAATCAGACAAGGTTGTTATGGGTCTTAAGATTGCTCTTAAGATATTTGACCATGCTAAGGGAATTATCGGTATTGAAGATAATAAGCCTGAGGCAATAAGAATCATGCAGGAAGCTACAGCTTCTGAGCCTGATATTGAAGTTAAGCCATTAAAGACTAAGTATCCACAGGGAGGAGAGCGTAGTCTTATATATGCAACAACAGGAAGAGCTATTAATTCAAGCATGCTTCCAGCTGATGCAGGCTGTATCGTACATAATGTTGATACAATATTCTCTATCTATCTTTCAGTTATAGAAGGTAAGCCTCTTACTAAGAGAATATGTACTGTAACAGGCGACGGAGTTAAAGAGCCTGGCAACTTCTATGTATGGTTAGGAACTAATTACAGACAGCTTCTTGACGCTGCCGGTGGTCCTGTAGGAGAACCTGAGAAATATATTTCCGGTGGTCCTATGATGGGATTTGCCATGTACAGTCTTGACGTACCTGTTGTTAAGGGAAGTTCATCACTTCTTGTATTCCAGAAGGATATCGTATCTAAGACCACATCTTCTGCATGTATAAGATGTGGTAAATGTGGTGAGGCATGTCCGGAACACCTTCTTCCAGCAAAGCTTGCCGGTTTTGCATCACGTAATGATGAAGAAGGCTTTACTAAGTTCGATGGTATGGAATGTGTAATGTGCGGAAGCTGTTCATATGTCTGTCCAGCCAAGAGACCATTAACACAGCAGATTAAGGCTATGAGAAGTACAGTACTTGCTAACAGAAGAAAGAAGTAGAAAGGTGGGCAATCAAAGTGAGTGAGATTTTTAACGTATCGACTAATCCTCATGTGCGAAGCGGGAATACTACTCAGACAATAATGAGAGATGTTCTTATTGCTTTAACTCCTGCCAGCATATTTGGTATAGTTAATTTTGGCCTCGATGCACTGCTTCGTATAGTAATCGGTATTGTTACTTGTGTAGCATGTGAGGCATTATATCAGTATTTCATGCATAAGAAAGTTACTGTTACAGATTTAAGTGCAGCAGTAACAGGTCTTCTTATTGCATTAAATATTCCATCAACATTAAATGTTGGTTTTGAAATCGTAGGATGTGTATTTGCAATTATCGTAGTTAAGCAGCTTTTTGGAGGACTTGGACAGAACTTCATGAACCCTGCTCTTGCAGCAAGATGTTTCCTTCTTATTGCATATACAGGTCCGATGACTAATTTTGTTACATCTAACGGATTTTTAGACGCATATTCAGGAGCAACACCTCTTGCACTCCTTAAGCCTGGTGCAGAATCAACAGGCGTTGTTTCATTAGCTAAGATGTTTATTGGTACAACAGGTGGTGTTATCGGTGAGACTTCAGCAATCTGCCTTCTTTTAGGTGGTATCTACCTCCTTGCAAGAAAGGTTATTAACTGGAGAATACCTGTAACATATGTAGGTGTATTTGCAGTGCTTATATTCCTTTTTGCACCAGGACATCATTTCGATGTAATCTATATGCTTGAGGAAGTATGTGGTGGTGGACTTTTACTTGGTGCCATCTTCATGGCGACAGATTATGTAACTTCACCAATTACACCTAATGGTAAAATTGTATTTGGCTGCTGCTTAGGTCTTCTTACATTCATTTTCAGAATGTATGGTGGTTCAGCAGAAGGCGTTTCATATGCAATTATCTTCTGTAACCTCTTAGTTCCTCTTATTGAGAGAGTAACAGTTCCTAAGTCATTTGGTAAGAAGAAGCCAGAGAAGAAAGCAAAGGAGGCTGCATAAGATGAAGAAAATAGTTAAAGATGCATTAGTTTTATTTGCTATAACACTTGTAGCCGGAATTCTTCTTGGTGTTGTATATCAGATAACACTTGATCCTATTGCAAAGGCTAATGAGAATGCTAAGGAAAAGGCTTACAAAGCAGTTCTTGCAGAAGCAGACAGCTTTGAGACAATAGATGCCCTTCCTTCTGATGATGATATTAATGCTTCATCAGACATTGACTTCTCTAAGGATAAGGTCAATGAAGTTGCTATAGGAAAGAAAGGCAGCGAGACAGCAGGTTATGTTGTAACAGTTACAGATAGTGACGGTTACGGCGGAGATATCAAGTTTACAGTTGGTATTTCAACAGATGGAAAGGTACTTGGAGTATCATTCCTTTCAATCAGCGAAACTGCTGGTCTTGGTATGAGAGCTAAACAGGATCCATCATTTACATCACAGTTTACAGCTAAGTCTGATGCAGTTGCATCATTTTCAGTAGTAACAGATGGTTCAGCATCAGAAAGCAATGCTAATGTTGATGCAATCGGTGGTTCTACAATTACTTCTAAATCAGTCACAAAGGGTGTAAATTATGCGCTTGCAGTTTACAAGCTTGTGGCAGGAAACTAGGGAGGTGCGGACTTTGAATAAATGTATAGAAAGACTTTATAATGGTATTATTAAAGAGAATCCTACCCTGGTACTTACACTTGGTATGTGTCCTACACTTGCGGTTACTACATCAGCAATCAATGGTATAGGTATGGGACTTTCTTCTACAGTAGTACTTGCATTATCAAACCTTATGATTTCATTACTTCGTAAGGCTATTCCAGATGGTGTAAGAATGCCAGCGTTCATCGTTGTCGTTGCATCATTTGTTACAATGGTACAGTTCCTTATGCAGGGCTTCCTGCCAAGTCTGTACGACTCACTTGGAATATATATTCCTCTTATAGTTGTTAACTGTATTATCCTTGGACGTGCGGAAGCCTATGCTTCTAAGAATCCTCCAATTCCTTCATTCTTTGATGGAATAGGTATGGGACTTGGATTCACAATTGCTATCACAATCCTTGGAGCAATAAGAGAGCTTATCGGTGGCGGTACAATTTTCTCAGATGGTACTAACGCATTATTTGATCTCTCAACAATCGGTTACACACCAGCAAGTATCTTTATCCTTGCACCAGGAGCGTTCTTTGTTCTTGCATTCATGATTGCTATTATGAACAGAATTAAGAGAAAGAAAGGCATGAAGCCTGCAGAAGTTCCTGACTACACAGAAGAGATAGAAGAAGCTAAGGCTGAGGCTAAGAATAACTAAGGGAGGTAAATATGGGATATTTTTCACAGTTATTATTGATAGCTGTAAGTACAGCAATTGTCAATAATGTAGTTTTAAGCCAGTTCCTCGGTTTGTGTCCTTTCCTTGGAGTTTCTAAGAAGATAAACACAGCAGCAGGAATGGGTGGCGCTGTTATCGGCGTTATCACTATTTCATCAGCTGTCTGCAGTCTTATATATGACTGTATACTTACACCGCTTAAGCTTACATATCTGAATACAATTGTATTCATCCTTGTAATTGCGGCACTTGTTCAGTTTGTTGAAATGTTTTTAAAGAAGACATCACCATCTCTTTATGAAGCACTTGGTGTATACCTTCCACTTATTACAACTAACTGTGCAGTACTTGGTATTGCACTTACTAACGTACAGAACTATAACACAGCAGCAGGACTTAATATTGGTCAGAAGCTTTTAGATTCTGTAGTCAGTGGATTAGGAACAGCTGTTGGTTTTACAATAGCAATCATAATCATGGCTGGTATACGTGAAAGAAACGAATTCAATGATGTTCCGGAAAGCTTTAAGGGAATGCCTATTGTATTACTTACTGCAGGACTTATGGCTATCGCATTCTTTGGATTTTCAGGTATTATTTAAGAGGAGGACGACAAGATGTCAGGTATAATTATTGCTGCAGTTGTTGTAAGCTGCACTGGTCTTCTTCTCGGACTTTTCCTCGGAGTAATGGGTAAGAAGTTCTATGTTGAAGTAGATCAGAAAGAGATAGATGTAAGAGCAGAGCTTCCTGGAAACAACTGTGGTGGTTGTGGATATGCAGGATGTGATGCACTTGCTAAGGCAATTGCCGCAGGAGAAGCTCCAGCTAACGCATGTCCAGTTGGTGGCGCACCGGTTGCATCAAAGATTGGTGCAATCATGGGTGAGGAAGTTGGAGAATCAGTAAGAATGACAGCATTTGTTAAATGTGCTGGTGACTGCGACAAAGCAAAAGAAAATTATGTGTACTCAGGTGCAATGGATTGTACAGCAATGAACGTCGTTCCTAACGGCGGTTCTAAGGCATGTACATACGGATGTATGGGATATGGTTCATGTGTTAAGGCATGTCCTTTTGATGCAATTCATATTGTTAATGGTATTGCTGTAGTAGATAAGGGCAAATGTAAAGCATGTGGTAAATGTGTTGCTGTATGTCCAAGACACCTTATTGAAATCATACCATACAAGAGTAACTATACAGTTAACTGTTCATCTAACGATAAGGGTAAAGATGTTATGTCAGCATGCTCTGTTGGATGTATTGGATGTATGTTATGTACAAAGCAGTGTGAGTTCGGTGCTATTACAGTAGAAAACAATATTGCACATATTGATTATTCAAAGTGTACAGGTTGTGGAAAGTGTGCTGAGAAGTGCCCTAAGAAGATAATACATCTTCATTGATAATTTAATCACAATAAGTTATAATAAGAAACTGCCGTAGGCTTATGCTTATGGCAGTTTCCTAGTTTAAGAAAAGAGAAGATACACCTATGGCAGAGATGAAATCGAAGTTACAAGATTTTTATAAAAGACTTGATTCCAGAAAATCAACATATTTTCTGGCTTATTCAGTTATTTTTGCAATCCTTGCTATAGGTGTGTTTTCTTTTTATTTTTTCACTAGAAAGACATTCATATGGGAGGTTGATGGCTGGGAACAGCATTATAAGTCACTCATCTGTCTCTTATACACATCTGACGCTGCCGACAATAGCCTTGTGTAGATCTCG
>ENA-OZFT01000433-OZFT01000433.1-human-gut-metagenome-genome-assembly--contig:-NODE-433-length-10281-cov-10.831801_pt1 | contig 10281 bp, 9 predicted proteins | sample MGYA00244620_ERZ653638 | MGnify/ENA primary metagenome ERZ653638 (study PRJEB26926, sample SAMN06164931) | human gut metagenome | biome: ENVO:00009003; feature: ENVO:2100002; material: ENVO:00002003...
ACTTATACCGACGAGCAGATTGCCGAAACTATGCGGGAAGTGTGGAAGAAAGACCATTATCTGCTCGACCCGCACGGAGCTTGCGGCTTCCGCGCTTTGGCCGAAGGACTGAAACCCGGTGAAACGGGCGTGTTCCTGGAAACGGCTCATCCGGCGAAATTCAAGGATACAGTGGAGAAAATTATCGGTGAAGCCGTAGAAATACCTGCCAAGCTTCAGGCCTTTATGCGCGGTGAGAAGAAGAGCCTGCCGATGTCGAAGGACTTTGCAGACTTCAAGCAATATCTGATGCATGTATAAAGAATGGGACGTCAGTAAAGAAAAACACCGGATTGCTTGACATTGCCTTTCGGATGTTGTATCTTTGTAACTGCAATCTTAGTTCAGATTCAATTTTAAATTAACATAAAAGGAGAGGCGTCGCTTCTCCTTTTTTGTTGTGCTCTTCCGCCACTTCATTAGCCAAAGCTTAGGGTTTACTCTCCTAAACCGGTGCTTTACAGATTTAATCCTCCACTTCAGCAAGCGGAATGGCAGGCATTTGCTTGGAAAATCCCGGCGGTTTTGACGAAAAGCTCGGATGTTTTTGACGAAAAGTCCGGATGTTTCGGATGAAAAGCTCCGAGCTTTCGGATGATATGTTCAGCGCCGACAGATGGTGTGTCGAGGATAAACAGATGATATGTTCGGGACGGATACATGGTTTGTTGGCTATATGAACGGACGATCATGCGTCTGTTCCGTTAATCTTCCATAAATCTGCTCTTGACAAGATTGGCTGCTTTATTCTGTATCGGGTTCTTCCCGGATGAGGTCTATCATGCTGCCCAACTTATGATGGTTGTTCCATAGCACAAGCACTTCAATCTTCCGGAGACTGTGCCGGTAAAGAAGCGTATAGTCGGGATGCGGGATGATGTACCGTATGTTCTCTGCTTCGGTGGGCTGTCCGATAAACGGATTCAGCGTGACGCGGTACAATGCATTTTGGAATAAGGAGTACAGAACCCCGCCACACCGTTTGTTGCCATCTCTTTCTTGCGAGGAAATCAGCAGGCCCTTCAGCGCCTCTTTGGCGAGGGGCGACCAGATTATTTGTTTAGCCATGCCTTCACCTCCTTACTGATTGTGACGTCCTCTTGTCCTTCTCCCTCATCCAGTTGCCGGCAGGCTTTCTTAAGGTCATGGCGTAGCCGGGTGGAGAATGCGAGGACTTGCTTTGTTTGCTGAGACGATTGTTCTTCTTTAACTTTTGCCATAGTGTTATCTCCTTTTTCTCCTAAAACATTTCAAAGTAATGAATTGTTTGAGGGGAAAAATACGAAGCTGATGAAAGATAAGAAACTGGAAGCCAATCTCAGTATGGTTGCGTCGCGCGTCATGGCGGGGTTGAATATGAATGGATTGAAATTTCTGCTCCCTTTGTGGCTGGGTGCATTGACAGGTGTCACGGTGCGTTGTGCCTTTGCTGCCGTGGCATTTTGGATAACAAGCTGGTTTGTAAAGGAGGCACCGGTCACAAGGCGGCAGCGGATAGGGCTGTTCTGTCTGGGAGCTTTCGGACTCTACGGGTTCATGTTCTGCTATCTGCTGGGCATCAGTAAGACGACTCCGGTTTCCAGTGCCATCTTCAACTCTATGCAGCCCATTTGGGTTTTTCTGATATCTGTCTTTTTCCTGCACGAAAAGGCTACGCTGATGAAGATAATCGGCATAGCGCTGGGGTTTGGCGGTGCGTTGCTGTGCATCCTTACGCAAGGCAGTGATGACCTGGCGCACGATGCGTTTACGGGCAACATGCTCTGCATGGTGAGCTCGCTGGTCTTTGCCGTTTACCTGATTGTGAGCAAGAAATTGCTGGAAGAGGTCGGGGTAGTGACGATGATGAAGTACATCTTTGGCGGTGCGGCAGTAATGGGATTGATTGTGTCGTCCATTATAGGCTGGGATGCACCCTTGCTTACGGATGCCTTGCATGGGGAGTGGCACTGGGTGCCGTGGGCGGTGCTGGCTTTTGTGCTGGTTTTCCCTACTTACCTCAGTTACTTTCTGGTTCCGGTGGGCTTGAAGTATCTCAAGACGACGGTTGTAGCCATGTACAGCTATCTGATATTGGTGGTGACTACCGTTGTTTCCCTCACCTTGGGGCAAGACCGTTTCAGCTGGACGCAAGCCGCTGCCATTGCCATGATTTGTATCAGCGTGTACTTTGTTGAAGTGGCGGAAGCGAAGAAGTAGTGACGAATACCAGGTATTCCCCTTCCGCCTCGATGGTGAATTCCGTACCGGTGCATTCGTTGAGTGTGCCTTGCCACCAGTTGGTGAAGTCGCTGAGGGGATAGACCAGTTCTTTGCCATGCAGACCGTGTGCAGTGAAGTTGATGATGGATACTTGCTGTCCGGGATGGCTTGGGAAGGTGCGGGTACCCCGGCAGGGGATGAAGATGCCGTAATCGGTATAGGTACGTACATCGGCTCCGGCGCGGAGATAGTCGATGAGCAGGCTGATATTTCCCAGGGTATGGTCTTCACGCTTGCCCGTGGCACCGATGATGGCGATGCGGCGTTTACCTTGCGCCAGCAGGAAATTGACGGCTTTGGTCTGGTCGTTGGTTTCCTGGTCGCTGATGCGGTGCAGGATATGTCCGAACTTCCGGCGGTTTTCATCACTGAGGGAGTCACCGTCGCCGATGATTACGTCGGGAGTATGGCCCCGGCGGATGTATTCGTCCGCTCCGCCGTCGCAACAGACCACGTAAGGCGCTTCTGCCAATATCTTTAAAGGTAGGGGACTTGCAGGATATTCCCCATTCGCCAAAACTACGGCATCAATAGTTAATAATTGCTCGTTGCTCGTTGATAGTTCGTTTTTCATATCTTTCTTAATCCCTAATCTCTAATCCTTCATCCTTGTTCATCATTTTCCTCCATTTGAAGTAGCCAAAGATAGCTATAATTGTATAAAGGCCGTATAGTCCGGCCGTAAAATCGAGTCCTTTGTAGATGTACAGCCCGGTGCTCACTACATCCACCGCAATCCATGCCCACCATTGTTCCACATATTTCCGTGCCAGCATCCACATGCCGATGATGCTCATGGCAGTGGTGAAAGAGTCCAGCCAGGGCACATTGCTGTCCGTGAAGTTCACCAATATCCACGCAATGCCCAAAAGGGCAGCAGCGAATATGACAGTCAGCGGCAGCAGATAGCGCACCGGCATCCGCGTAATGGGGAGTTCCTTCTGTCCTTCTGTTCTTCTGTCCTCCACCTGCTGCACCGGGGCTTTCTGCCGTAGAATCTTCCGGCGCAGAAACGTACCGTATTTCCACATCATCCACCCGTAGATAGCAGCCCCCAGATAGTAGATATTTATCCCGAAGTCGGCATACAGCCCCGCATCGTAGTAGACGAAGATGTAAACGGCAGGCATAATGATGCCCGCTATCCAAAGATAAATGCTTGCCCGGTACTCCAACCAGAGGTAGAGCAATCCGACAAGTGTACCGATAATTTCAAGAGCGTGTTCCATAAAAACAGAAAGACTATCCTCCCTCCCCTTCAAGGGAACGAGGGGTTTTAAAAATTAATAGCTATATGTCCCAGTACATTCGTTCCCGCTTGGGCAGCGTAGCCGGCATAGTTGTAACGGACTTTTCCTCCGTTATCGTCGAGATAGTATCCGCTGCCTGCGTATCCGTTGTTTTCGTATTCTTCATTGAACAGATTATAGATGGTGCACCCTATGGTTACCGACTTTACTTTAGGCAACTTGAAGGTATAGGACAGATTCAGGTTGCTTACGAAATAAGCATCCAGCGTGCACTCCTCTTGCTTGGCGTTACTCATGTATTGCTTGCTGATATATTGTGACTGCAACGAGGCCTCGAATCCCTTGAACGTATAGCCCAGGCGGTTGTTCAGTATGAAGTCGGGAGAGAATGCGATGGGGGTATCCCCGTGTTTGATGACCCATGCCTCCGACCCGGCCTCCTCGTTTTCAAAAAGTGTTTCGGTAAAGTTCTGCACACGGTTCTTGCTGAGTGTGGCATTGATGTCCCATTGGAAACCGCAGTCCAGCCGGATGCCTGCCATCAGCTCGATACCCATGCGGTAGCTGTCGGGCACGTTGCTGGCCATGGCTTCGCCTATCTCGTTCAGCTCTCCCGTCAGTACCAGCTGGTCTTTATAGTCCATATAGTAGAAGTTGGCACCCGCATGGAGCCATGAGTTGGCGAAGGTATATCCCAGTTCGTAGTCGAACAAGCGCTCAGCCTTGGGATGTTCGGTGAAGTAGCCGTCGGTGTAGTTGTTGCGCGTAGGCTCTTTATGGGCTACGCTGAACGAACCGTATAGGCGGTGGTTGCGGTCGATTTGCCAGGACAGTCCGGCTTTCGGGTTGAAGAAGTCGAAGTCTTCGTCAATGTCCAATTTTTGCATTCCCGGAGTGGTGGCAGTCCAGTTGTACTTGTCGTTCAGTCCGTTTATCTTGTAGTTGATGTGGCGGTATTGCAGGTCGAGGTAGGCGCTGAGGCCGCTTACCAGTTCATAATTGGTTTTCAGATAAATATTTCCGTCATTCTTTGTGGCGTTGTTGCGGTAGTAGTCGTGGTCGGGATTCAGTTCGCCGATATAGTTCTTTACCCAAAGCACTTTTCCGAAGTGGTCGCCGTCATAGCGGTTCAGTGCACCGCCTAGCGAGGCATGCAGACGGTCGGCTTTGTAGCTTACGGAGAAGATTCCGCCGCCAAACCAGTTGTCCATTGCCTTCTTGCGGATAAGGTCGCTTACTTCTATCTTGCCGCCGTTGTATTCGAAAGGCGACATGCCGTACTCTGCCAACGAGCGTTCGCCTTTATATTCCTGGTAGTACCCGTCGCCTTTGGTGTAGTGCAGGCCGATATTCAGATTCCATTGCGAGGTGAAATTGTGGTTGAACAGCAACTGGTAATTCTTCTGCGTATAGTTGTCGGTCTGGTCGTCATAGAAATGCAGTGCACCTCCTTCGTCCGTGAGGTAATGCTTCTCGCCGTTGTCGTCTTTATAATATTCTTTGCTGTATACATGGCCGTCCCGGTCGGTGGCGTACATGAATCCGCAGGAATTGTAACGCCGTCCGTAACGTTCCATCTCCTCCTTGCTGGCATAGTTCCATGCGTGGTAAGTGCGCTCTTTGCCGGCAAAGGTTATCAGTTTGACGGAGGTATTGTCATTGTAGTATCCTCCTTGCAGATAATAGGAGTTCAGTCCCACAGACGCCCGGTCTATATACCCGTCCGTACTGATGTTGGAGAGCCGCGCATCGAACGACCAATGATTGTTGATGAGTCCCGTTCCCACTTTCACCGTCTCCTTGTGCGTATGGAAGGAGCCGTAGGAACCGTTGAATTCTGCATAGGGTTTCATGGAGAAATCACCCGTCTGCATGTTGATGCTGGCACCGAAAGCTCCTGCACCGTTCGTTGAGGTACCTGCTCCGCGCTGCACCTGCATGTCCTTGACGGAGGAGGCGAAATCCGGCAGGTTGACCCAGAATACCGTGTGGCTTTCCGCATCGTTGATGGGAATACCGTTAGCGGTGACGTTGATGCGTGTGCCATCTGTTCCGCGGACTCTCAGTGTGGTGTAACCCACCCCGGCACCGGCGTCGCTGGTAGTAATGGCGGAGGGTGTCATACTCAACAGATACGGCAGGTCTTGTCCGAAATTCTGTTTTTTCAGTTGTTCTTTGCCTATATTGGTGAATGCCACCGGTGTGCTGTTTGTGGCACGTGTGGAGATGACTTCCACTTCCTGCAGGTTTATCACCCGCAGACTGTCTAGCTCTTGTGTCTGCGCACAGACACCCAGTGCTGCCATAAGGAGGCAGGTCGCCATTGCATGTCTCTTCATTTGCAATTGTTTCGTTTAGATGAATACAGAAAAGGGGAACTTTTCTTCTTTTCCCTCCGCCGGCATTACCCGGATCAGGTTAATGGGTATGATCTCAGCCCGTCGTATTAGGGCACCCCTTAGTTGAAATCGGGAGCAAAGGTAGGAGTTTTCGTCGAAAGTGGCAAGTTAAGTGAACGAAAGTCAGAGTTATTTGTTAATTTTGCAGCATTAATTTTAAAAAAAGAGTATAGTTATGTTATCATCTTTATTCATGGCAGCCTTTGCTGCCCAAGTTGCTGACGACGGTTTCAGCAAACTGCAGATATTCCTTCAGCAATTGATAGATTGGGGCGTAAATGCCGGTGGACGTATTATCGGAGCCATTATCATCTTTGTGGTAGGACGGTTCCTGATTTCCCTTCTTCGGAAAATGCTGGCGAGGTTATTGGCAAAAAGACATGTGGATGCCAGTATCCAGAGCTTCGTGAAAAGTTTAGTCAATATCTTGCTGACCATTCTGCTGATTATTGCCGTTATCGGCAAATTGGGAGTGGAAACCACTTCTTTTGCAGCTTTGTTGGCATCTGCCGGTGTGGCTATCGGTATGGCACTTTCCGGAAACTTGCAGAATTTTGCGGGTGGACTGATTGTCTTGCTGTTCCGTCCTTTCAAGGTAGGTGACTGGATTGAAAGCCAGGGAGTGTCCGGCACAGTACGCGAAATCCAAATCTTCCATACGATTCTGACCACAGCCGACAATAAGGTAATCTATATCCCTAACGGTGCGTTGAGCAGTGGCACTGTGACCAATTACAGCCGCGAGGACACCCGTCGCGTGGATTGGGTGATTGGTGTGGAATATGGTGAGAATTATGACAAGGTAGAAAGCACCGTGCGTCGTATCATCTCCGAAGACAGCCGTATTCTGAATACTCCCGAACCGTTTGTAGCTCTCCATGCCTTGGATGCCAGCAGCGTGAATGTAGTTATCCGTGTTTGGGTAAAGAGTGGAGATTACTGGGGCGTTTATTTTGATATGAACAAGAAGATTTACTCCGTATTCAACGAAGAGGGCATCGGTTTCCCGTTCCCGCAGTTGACGGTGCATCAGGCGAAAGACTGAGTTATCATTTATGGGCAAAAAATAGTCACTGTTTCGACGGTGTCTTACTAATACTGATAAAGCAGATTATGTAGATTTATTCAATTTAAATCTGATTAATCTGCTTTTTGTATGTGATAGAAGTGGTTGCAGTTTGTTCTTTTCCTACTTTTGTTTACTTTTGCCGATATTCAATGTATCTAATACTAAAAAAAGAAAGCAAAATGGGCTATGCGGTTGATTTTGATGGTCAGCTATATAATGGTTTGAGCATTGGTAAAGCAGAAGCTTTTGCTTCTGTCTTTGATCGTTATCACCGTTTGTTGTATGCTTTGGCTTACCGGTATTTAAAATCCGGTCCTGAAGCAGAAGATGCAGTTCAACATACCTTTATGAGATTGTGGGAACAACGGGAAACTTTTGATTTTTCTGAAGGGTTGCGCAGTCTTTTATTTACTATTTTGAAGAATTATATCTTGAATGAGTTACGTCATCAGCGTATTGTGCTTGAGAAACACGAAGAATTGCTTCAACAGAATAGTGAAGAGGAAGATGTGATGAAAGCATTGGAGGATGCTGATTTTCGTAGACACTTGCGTTCTGTTATTGGTAAGTTACCACCTCAAAAACAGAAAATATGTTTGATGAAGATTGAACAAGGCTTGTCCAACCAAGAGATAGCAGATAAATTGCATATTACTATACCAACAGTAAAATCACATTATACACAAGCAATTAAACAACTTCGTGGTATGATCGATAAATTGATACTCATACTTTTGGTTTGCTGAAGTGTTTTATATAATATAATATCAAGGTAATGAAGATGGATAAAGAAATGATAGACCGGGTACTTGATAATTCGGCTTCTTCAGTAGAGAGTAAGGCTACTATGGATTGGTTTGCAACTGAGGAAGGACAAGAATATCTTTCACAAAGAATAACGGCAGAATCTGTGCTTATGGGGGAAAGAGAAATAGAAGAATGGACTGGTGGAAATATTCCCACAGAGCGAATGAGGAAGCGTTTCTTGGGACAAATAAAGCAGCATAGTAGATTGTGGAGGTGGTGGCAAGTCGCAGCTGTCTTTATACCTTTTCTGTTGTTTGGCAGTACCATTGTTTTTCTGGCAGATAAGGCAGGTGTCTTTTCTGATATACAATATGCAGAGATTGTAGTGCCGTGTGGTGAACGTATGCAAGTCGTTTTACAAGATGGAACGAATGTTGAGCTTAATTCAGCAACAACTTTGCGCTATCCTAAGAAGTTTGGACTATTCAGTAGGAAAGTAGAACTTTATGGTGAAGGATATTTTAAGGTGGCAAAAGAAAGGGGACGCCCGTTTACAGTACAGACAAAAGATTTGGAAGTGAGAGTGACTGGTACTCAATTTAATATGAAAGCCTATCCAGCTGATTTTCATATTTTTGTTACTTTGGATGAAGGAAGTGTGTTGCTAAAGGGAATGGGGGATAAGGTATACCCGTTAAAACCGGGGGAAAGTGCAGCCTATGATTGCCGTTCTGGCAAGTGTGACATTACTCGTCCTATAGATTTGGATGGAATGAAAGCATGGCGTACTAATAGTCTGAATTTTTATATGGCACCTTTGAAGGATATAATCAAAGTGATGGAACGGCAGTATGATACGCAGTTTATTATAAATGATTCTATTTTGTTGGATAGTAGGTATACACTGTCTACTAGTAAAGTGAATGTCATTGATGTGCTTCATGATCTGGAAAAGGTTTCTTGCATAGAATTTATTGAAAAGGATGAGAATGTCTTCGAAATAAGGAGAAAAGACTGATACCCAGTTAAGGGAATTATGATATAGGTGTATGGATTTAAACAGAATCCTGCACCTATTTTTTTGTATTGTTGAAAAAAAAATGTTTTCGACTCATACCTTCCGGAAGTTGATGTGTTAGCTTTATATGAAAGGCCTTTAAAGAGATTATTGAATTATGAATTAAAAAATTTAATGCTTTATGAAATCACGATTCAAAACAAAGAAATTACTTCTTTTGGGAATCTTGTTGTTTGGTTTGTCTGTTGCAACATGGGCACAAAAAGTTTCCTTGAACTATACCAATGTAGAGTTGCAGGATGTATTGCTATCCATTAAAAAGCAAACCGGTTATGTATTGGTGTTTAGTGATCAGATATTGGATGTACACCGAAGAGTATCGATAAAAGTAGAAGGAGAAGATTTGGTCAATGTGTTGAAGGAGTTATTAAGTGATGGTAATGTAACCTTCGAGATAAAGAATAAGAAGATATATTTTATTCTTAAAGAACTGGTTGATGTTGAATCTGCCAAATCCTGGAAGATAACAGGGGTGGTAAAGGATGTGAATGGAGAACCGATTATTGGTGCTAATATTCTTGTGAAAGGTTCTACCATTGGAGTGATATCTGATATTGACGGTAAATTTCTGCTGAATGAGGTGCCGGCCGGTTCCATTCTGGAAATTTCCTATATCGGATATGACAATCGGGAAATCAAGCTCAAAGATGAGGCCCCATTAACGGTTATACTGACGGAAAATTCAACTCTTCTGGAGGAATTGGTGGTAATTGGTTACGGGAGTGTTCGTAAACGCGATTTGACGGGAGCTGTATCGCAAATTAATGCAGATCAAATACAGAAAGGGCCGGTGACGAATATCCTGCAATCTGTGCAAGGAAGGATTTCCGGATTTCATGTTACTCCGAGTTCCGGACAACCGGGTGCAAGTACTGATGTTCTTATTCATGGTACACAATCCATTAATGGAACGAATGCTCCCATTTATGTGATTGACGGGACAATTTCTGAGAATATCAATAATCTGAATCCGCAGGATATTGAAACCTTTACTGTATTGAAAGATGCTTCTGCTGTGGCTATCTACGGTTCACGTGCCGCTAATGGAGTGGTGGTAATTAATACAAAACGTGGTAAAGTGGATGAGAAACCGACAATTTCGTTCAAGACGGAACAGAGCTTCCAACAAGAAGGCAATCTGAAAATTGATTATTTGAATGCAGCCCAATGGCTTGAAATAGCTACGGAGGCATATAAAAATGGAGGTAAGGATGTGCCTTGGGGTGACAGTGATTTGGAAAAGATAAAAGGCAATGACAATTGTTGGCCGGATTTGATGAAAAGAACGGGATATCTGACCAATAATAATCTTTCAATAACGGGGGGAAGTAAGAATTCCAATTATTTTGTGTCACTGAATTATTTGTATAATGAAGGTATCATCAAAGAACAGAGTTATAATCGTTTGAATCTTCGTTTGAACAGTGACCATAAGAT
>ENA-OZFT01000435-OZFT01000435.1-human-gut-metagenome-genome-assembly--contig:-NODE-435-length-10262-cov-5.965710_pt1 | contig 10262 bp, 5 predicted proteins | sample MGYA00244620_ERZ653638 | MGnify/ENA primary metagenome ERZ653638 (study PRJEB26926, sample SAMN06164931) | human gut metagenome | biome: ENVO:00009003; feature: ENVO:2100002; material: ENVO:00002003...
GGCATGCGAGATCAGCCTCGGTCTCGTGAGCTCGGAGATGTGTATAAGAGACAGTTATCAGGCTGCCCGTGAGATTGGTAATGAGGGTATTGTGCTTCTGAAAAACACACCTGTCCAGAAAAAAGGTACCCCTTTGCTGCCGCTTGATGACTCTAAATATCAACGTATACTGGTAGTAGGTGACAATGCTGTCCGTTTGTTGAACGAAGGAGGCGGTTCTTCTGAACTGAAGGTAAAAGATATGATATCTCCACTCGATGGTATGCGTGCTCTTTATGGTGACAAGGTAGTTTATACGAAAGGTTACGCTGCCGGACGTCCGATGTATGGGCGTGCAGAAGAAATTCCCCAGTCGGTGATGGATTCCTTGCGCACAGCAGCAACTGAACTTGCCAAAGAAGCCGATCTTGTGATTTTGTTCGGTGGATTGAATAAGAATCATTTCCAGGATTGTGAAGCCGGTGACCGTGTGACATACGGTTTGCCATTCGGACAAAATGAACTGATTGAATCTCTGTTGGGAGTCAATAAAAATATGGTATTGGTATTGTTGAGTGGTAATGCCGTGGAAATGCCTTGGCTGAATAAAGTTCCGGCCGTCCTGCAAGGCTGGTATCTGGGATCTATGGGTGGTAATTCACTTGCTGATGTACTGAGTGGTGCAGTGAATCCCAGCGGAAAACTTCCTTTCTCCTTTCCTGTGAAATTGACGGATTGCGGTGCACATGCATTTGACGAATTGAGTTATCCGGGCGATAGTATCAAGCAGGTCTATAAAGAAGATATTCTGGTAGGTTATCGCTGGCATGATACCAAGAAGATTCCCGCCTTATTCCCTTTCGGGTATGGTTTGAGTTATACGACTTTTACCTATGGTAAACCGGTAGCTTCTGCTAAAACAATAACTGCTGACAATTCTCTGACTGTGACCATTCCTGTAAAGAATACGGGTAGTGTTGCCGGAAAGGAAGTCGTACAACTGTATGTAGGAGATGAAAAATGTAGTGTTCTGCGTCCTGTGAAAGAGTTAAAGGCATTCCAAAAGATAACTTTGGCACCGGGTGAAGAAAAAGAAGTAACTTTCACCATCACTCCGGATGATTTGAAGTTCTATGATGAAACTGTTGGCGGATGGACGGCAGAACCGGGTAAGTTTAAGGCTTATATCGGAGCCTCTTCCGCGGATATTCGTGGAACGGTCGGGTTCGAACTGAAATAGTGGGAGCCCTCACTTTGGCGTGAGAGCTTGTTAAAAATGACGGATAGTGTGCGGGTGAATTATTATTTGCCCGCACTTATTGTTTTATAGGGTGTATCTGAGAAATAAGTAGGTCATGTGATGATATTTTTAGTGTTAAAGGCTAAAATGAAGTAAAGATGTAATATAAACGAAAGTTCCTGTTACATATCTTTTAGCTTTTCAGTATTTGATTCTTTATCTTTGTGATATCTGAAGAGCCTTTTTACACCTTTAACCTAAAAAATATGAGAGACATGAAAACGCTGCTATTTTTATTAGGTAATCTTTTTATCCTGACGGTTCAGGCACAGTCCTTGCAGTCATCTTGCAATCAGTTCCGTAGTGGTGACCGGCTCATGAAACGTGTGATTACTACTTATGAACCGGGATCAAGTGGAAGTGGGCAAATCTGGGATTTTAGTGATCTGGAACTTAAGGATGCCGGTTATGAATTGAAGTACGTGTCGCAAGGCATTGATACTATCGTTGGTATTGAGCATCATACCATGTACTATTACCGTACCTCCGGTGATTCTCTCTTTTGTTTGGGTTATGAAAATCCTTCTACTTTTATTTCTTATCAAAAACCGGAGTTGCTTATGGCTTTTCCTGTCTTTCAAGGGCGGGTAATGACTGATTACTTTGATGGAAAAGGAAATTACTGTGAACGGATGGAGGTGCGGTTGCGTGATCAAAGAATGATTCCAAGGATTGCTATGCAGGACTCCTTGCAGTTGGACACTATACCTTTTGTGTTAAATCGTGACAGTATTGAATATTTGCTTGCCAGTGACTCTATACGTCAGGAAATCGAGACGTGGCGTTGGTATGCAGACGGTTACCGCTATCCTGTAATGGAAACAGTGAAAAGTATCGTTTATAAGTTTGGAGTTCCTTATGAGCATTTTACCACATCCTTTGTTTATTTGCCCGATGAGCAATATTATGATTTACCTTATGATACAGACAATCAGGAGCGGCGTGATCTGAGTGCTGATGAAGAGCATGAACGGAATTGGAAAAATACCGATGAAAGCGGGCAAAACAAGAGAAATAATAGTATGATAAGTTATAACTTCCATATAGGAAAGGATGGAAGTTTATACATTAATTATGAACTGAAACAACCGGGAGAAGTAATACTGATGCTTTACGATATACAGGGGCGTCAGTTAGCAGGGATTCAGCGTGCCGACCAGACTATTGGTAATTATAAAGAAGTGATTTCTATGAATAGTTATCCAAGAGGTGAATATCTACTGCGGATAACTGTCGGAGAGAATCAGTATGGGGAAAAGATAATCAAATACTAATAGAAAAAACGACTATAGCTATGTTACGTAAAATGCTTAGAAACAGTATACTTCTTTTTGCTGTTATCCATATATCTATTGCTTTGAACGGGCAAACTGCCATTCAGCCGGTTGCTCCTTCTGTTCCCACATCTCCTCAGGCTGAGGCTTTTAAGAAGTATGGAGATTTTGAAATTAATTATTCAACGGGAATTCCTGATATCTCTATTCCACTGTTTGAGATTAACCATCGGGGCTATAAACTGCCGATAACACTGAAGTATAATCCGCAGCCACTTCGTCCCGGCTATAATTATGACGTTTATGGGCACGGTTGGGGACTGTCTGTCAGTAGTTGCATTTCGAGGACCATTGAATATATTCCGGATGAGTGGAGAGACTTTAAACTGGAAACGGATAAATTATCGAATAGTTTTGAAGTTTACAGAAGAGGCGGAGGGATTACGAATATTAATCTCGGATATGATATTTTTAATGCTATTCTGCCGGATGGCTCATCTTTTGAGTTTATAATGTGCAGAGGAATTAATGGACTTGAATACATCGTCTCAGATAACAGGTCGGTGCAAATTAGTTGCAGTTATACTTCTGCTAACATAAATTCATTTACTGTGGTCGATGAGCGTGGCATAAAGTATACTTTTGCAGGAGCTGATACTCCTTACAATGGTCTTGGTGCGTCGAGCAGTCCTTTTTATGGTTCTTATGTGTCCTGGCAATTGTCGAGTATTAACTTACCGAATACCACGGAGCCCATTGTATTTAAGTATGATCAATCTATGGAGACTAGATACAAACGATATGCGAAAGAAGCTGCTGTCCTTCTCCGATATAATCTTGAATCATCGCCTTATATGGGGATGGCGACATCAATAGAGAATATTCAGCCTTATTGTTATAAGATGAAACTCCTTACTTCTATCGAATACGGAAGTACGAGTATTAGTTTGCTCTATAAGAATAAGACATCAAATGCTGAATATAATTATGTAGATGAAATTAGAATTTCGGACAATAATAGCCTTATCCGAAATGTTCTATTGAATAAAACAATATATAATTACTCTTATACCGGTACTGTAAATGATCCTATTGCCAAGTTGAATAATATTACCATATCCGGGAGTTCGGTCCACCCTATGGTCTATGAATGTACTTATACCAGCAATGGTGGCTATTTTGCCGGTACCGACCATTGGGGGGACCTTAATAGTTCGGATGTGCAGTATAATATAGGCAATTTTAATATTTTTATCAGCTTTAGCTATGATTTTATTCGGAACGCTCCCGTTGCTATCACAAAACTGACCAAGTCCTCTCAAGATCTTTGTCCTTATGAAAAAATAAAGCTTTCTGGTGGCGCTTCTGATAATCGTGTTCCCCTTCCTCCGCATAGCCATGGTGTTCTTGAGGTGTTGAAATATCCTACGGGCGGTTATACAAAATTTGAATTTGAAAATCACGAGTTCTTAACTTCGACGGATGCTAACGGCAATTACATATATAATAAGAATGAGAGAAGAGCTATTAAAGCCGCTGGTTTTAGGATAAAGAAAATTACTAATTATACGTCTGACGGTTCTATTGCAAATGTCAAGTGTTACGGCTATGGAAAGGCTGATGGTTCGTACAGACATACAGGATTAGGGGAAGCCGTTGTCGATCCCAATATACTGGCTTATTCCAATTATACTAGCGGAGCGAATTTCCCTCTCCGATATATGCTTCTGGGCTTGAGTACTACCGGAAAAAAGGAAGTATTCAGTGATCCTTTTGCACATGGACCTGCCATAAGAGATGTTTGGGGATGGGAATGTACTTTCAGTGTTGATAACTTCAGAAAAATTCTAAACGGAAGGATACCGGTTGTTTATCCGGAGGTTACTGTGTATCATGGGGATATCTATGCAAGTTATCCTTACTCTCCCAATAGAACTACCGGTAAGACCGTATACAAGTATGATATTTACGATATTTTGGTCTCTGATACCCTGTTTTTCGAAGCACCGCAGTACTATGGAAACAATATGTCATATTCTCCAAGAAAGTATCGCTATAATATATTGAAAGAAAAAACGGATTATATTTGTGAGAACCAAAGCTACAGGATAATAAAGAATGAGATAAATGAATGGATAAAGAATTATTATGGTGTAATGAACTATCAATATACCAACGCCTATCATACTGATCATGCTCCAGCCAATATATCATTATATCCATTCTTTACGACAAAGTCTTATTATCTGGGTGGTGTATTGCTAAGTTCACACAAAGTTATTACTTATGCCAATAAAGTTTATGAAAACGCTTATTATTCTATTACTCAATCAGAAAATTATACTTATAATGCCAGAGATCAGTTGATTGAGAAAGTTGTATCGGGAGGTCGTTGTGGGGATATTAAAACGACCTATACTTATCCGGTAATAAGTATGAACGGGACGACACCTGCAGTCATTCTGGATATGGTGAATAAAAACATCATTTCTCCGGTTCTGGAAGAAAGAATCAGTTCAGATCTGCTTCCTTCGAGTAGTAGTGCTTTTCGGGATATATCAGGTACGAAGATAGAGTACGGAATATTCAATATTGGGAGTTCTACACTGTATCTGCCTTCCAAATTATATGAATTGAACCGATTCTCTACTTCCAACTACGTGCTCAGTGACGAAGTACTTTCTTATTCCGAACAGGGCAATCCGCGCGAAGTGGTTTCAAAAGATGGCGTGCACACAGTTTATTTGTGGAGTTATAAAGATCGTTATCTGATTGCGGAAATTAAGAACGCTACGTCTTCACAGGTCAGCGCAGCTGTTTCAAGTGTGTTTGGTATGACTATAGATGCCTTATCGCAGGTCGCGGTGCCTGATGTGACTAAACTGAAGTCTCTTCGGAAAAATACGAACTTGAAGGATGCTTTCATTTCTACCTTCACTTATCAGCCATTAGTAGGAGTTACTTCGATGACTGATCCGAGCGGTATGACGACATACTATAATTATGATGGCTTGGGAAGACTGATAGAAACTTATTGTTATGAAGGTAATGTAGTTTCATCAGACAAAAAGCGTACGTTGCAGCAATATGAATATCATTATCGTAACCAGTAAAATCTGATAAACCATGAAACGAATTTATATTTTGATCGTATTGTGTATCCTTTCCGAATGGGTCAAGGGGCAAGTCAGCGGTAATCAGAATTATATCTCTACCCAAACTTATATTACCTCTGATAAACAAAAATGTTTGGAACAGATTGTCTACTATGATGGTCTTGGACGTCCTGTGGAAACGGTTGATAAAGGAGTTACTCCTGACAGTAAGGATTTGGTTTCTTTACAGGAATATGATCAGTTCGGGCGTGAAAGTTATTCTTGGCTGCCTGCCAAATCAAATGGTAATGGTGTGTATGTAGATATTGCCTCTGTAAAAAGTGGCGCCCAGCAGTTGTCAGGAGGGGATACCCGACCTTACACGATGCTAGTGTATGAAGCTTCTCCCCTGAAGCGGGTAACAGAACAATATGGGCCGGGGCAGGTCTGGCAGGATAAACCAGTGCAAACAATCCGAAAAACAAATTTCTTAGGGAGTGAAAAGGATTATTCAGGTTCTCTTTCTTGTATTTCTTTTACACCCTTTGGTGGGTACTTATATAAAGGTGGGTATGTCAAGCCCGGCAATTACTTTGTAACCCAAACGGTTGATGAGGATGGCAATGAGATTTATGAATTCAGAGATATGCTTGATCGTGTTATCTTGACCCGATCGATGGATGGTACCATGCATTATTCTACTTACTACGTGTATGATGAATCGGGTAGTCTATGCTATGTTCTTCCTCCTCTTGCGGCTGATGCTTTTGAAGGTTCCGTAGGGGGAAGATATGATACAGATAGCATCATGAGCCAATATGCATACATCTACCGTTACGACGGTTTTAACCGTTGTATCTATAAGAAACTTCCGGGATGCGATCCTGTTTATTACATTTATGATAAGGTGGGACGTTTGATATTATCTCAGGATGGCGAGCAGCGCAGCAAGGGAGAGTGGATGTTTACTCTTCCGGATATTTTGGGGCGTACTGTACTTAGCGGAATTTGCAAGAACTCCTTTGACTATAATAGTAAACCTTTGGAGGGTACGGTTGTAAAAGCCACTTGGGGGAGTTCTGTCAGTACAAATATGGGGTATACGATATCCGGTTTAGTTCTAAGTAGCCCTGTTATTCTTTCGGCTGACTATTATGATCACTATGATTTTATCGGTAAAAACAGTATTCCGTCTTCAATAAGGTATGACGGTTCTGTTTCCGGTTTTGGTATCCGGTATACCGACGGTTACAAAGGATTGTTAACGGGAAAAGTTACAGCCCAATTAACCGGTACCGGAATAAGTGGTTACCTCTATTCAGCTTTTTATTATGATGATAGAGGCCGTATCATCCAAAGTAGGTCGACCAATCATCTTGGCGGTCTGGAAATGGAATATTTTGCTTATAATCTGATAGGAGATGTTCTTAAAAAGAAACACGTCCACACGAAAGACGCAATTTCGCAAGAGGAGCTTTATACTTACGATTACGATCACGCCCGTCGCTTAATAAAGACGCGTCATAAATTGGGAAACAATGCGGAGGTGGTTCTTTCCGAGAATACCTATAATGACCTTGGACAGTTAGCTACCAGCCGGAAGCATGGCCGTTCCGATTTGACGACTACTTACACGTATAATGTTCGTTCATGGCTCCAGTCAGTTTCTACGGGTGATTTGTTCAGCCAGATCTTATATTACAACGAGTCTTATGGTGGCAGTACGGGACGGTATAACGGAAATATATCTGCTATGAGTTGGAAGGCTTCCGGTGATGGGAGTCTTCGTGGCTATGCTTTCAGTTATGACGGGCTTTCCCGCCTAACGGCTGCCAACTATCTGTTGAATGGTTCGGTGAATACAAACTATAATACCTCCTATACTTATGACAAGCATGGTAATCTAAAAACTTTGATGCGCTATGGTAAAACCGGTAGCAGTGCTTATGGAGTCATGGACAATCTGACTTGCACCTATACAGGCAATCAGCTTTACAACGTTTCTGATAGCGGTACCGATCCGCTATATAGTGGCGCTTTCAATTTTATGGACGGCAGCAAGAACTTTTCCCGGGAGTATAAATATGATACCAACGGCAATATGCAGGAAGATTATAACAAGAAGATTACCAAGATTCAATATAATCCATTAAATTTGCCTGTTGCCCTGCAATTTACGAATGGTAACCGTACCGATTATCTGTATAGTTCAGATGGTATGAAACGTCGGGTTACTTACTCTACTGCTGTTGCCAATGTGAGTGTACCTATGGGGGAGATACGTCCTTTGTCAAGTAACCAGGTCTCCACAACCCATACTGTTGATTATTGCGGCAATGTGATCTATGAGGGAGGGAATTTGAGTAAGATATTGACTGAAGAGGGGTATATCACTCTCAGCGGCAGTACTCCTACTTATCATTATTATCTGAAAGACCATCAGGGTAATAATCGTGTAGTGACTTACTGGAATGGCAGTAAATGGTTTGTGGAACAAGTGAACCATTACTATCCTTTCGGTGGAGTGTTTCTAGAGGGGACTGCGGTAAGTAATCAGGCTTATAAGTATAATGGCAAGGAGCTTGACCGGATGCATGGGTTGGATTGGTATGACTATGGTGCAAGAATGTATGATGCGGCCTTGGGGCGGTTTACGACAATGGATCCGATGGCGGAGAAGTATTATTCGACGAGTCCGTACGTATATTGTGCGAATAATCCAGTTAATGCAATAGATCCTGATGGGAGAGACTATAAAATATTTATTGACCAAGAGAATAATAGAATAATTATTTCAGCTACTTATTATGCTTCTTCTCAAGATATAACTTTTGCACAACAAGCTGTTGATTATTGGAACAATCAAAGTGGGAAGTTCACATATCAAACTGAAGGTGGTGGCAATTATACTGTAGATTTTTCATTATCAGCTGTAGAGATTCAAACGGATGACTCTATGAGCATAGGCGAAGTTAGAGGGGCATTAAATGCAGCTTTAGTAGAAGACAAAAGTGGAGTGGGAAATGTTTTTCAGATTGTTAAAAATTCTGCTTTGGAAGAAAATACAAATGGAACCACTATAGGAGGAAATTTTATACAAGTAAAAGATGCTCAAAAGACTGCAGATACCGGAGCGCATGAAGTTGGTCACACATTAGGATTGATACATAGCTCTTCAGGTTTGATGACACCTTCATCTATAGATGCTGATCGTTCGAGCAATTTGAATATAGGAGGACTTAAAGATATGGTCACTTATCCTTTAAAAGGAAAAATAAATTCAGAAGGAGGAAATAAAGCAGGAAGAGGAACTGTAAGATATTTGAATTCGCTTAATTCGACGGATAGGTTACATAATCCTCTAAATAGAAGAGGAAAAATAGGGAGATAATTAATAGTGAATAATGCTGCACGTAATTTGTGCAGATAAATAAATGATTAAAATGAAGAAAATACTATTTATTCTTTTTTTGCTTACAAGCATTAGCATTTATGCAGAATCTAAATTTACTTTCAAAGGGGAAATTGTAGATTATGATACCAAAGAGAGTCTTTCTGGCGCAGTAATCAATTTATATTCAGGAGAAAAACTTGTAAGAAGTTTATATTCGGATAAAAATGGCAATTTTGAGTTTACCATAGTAAAACCAATCGATGTTATTGAGGTTAAGTTTATAGGAAAACTAACTCTTAAAATTATTGGAATTGATATCTATAAAGAAGTTGTGAAAGATTTTTTTTTAAAGATTCCACTCTTTGATAATCCATTTAGATTTATTAATTATGAAAAGGAGCCGACATTGTTACAACGTCAAATGGAAAAAGAGAAACGGAAACTTGTATTAAACGGAATACGTTTAGATTGTAATGATAAAGCAAAAATAAAATATTCAAAAAAAGAAGATTGTCAATTTGTTAAATTTATAGACTTGATTAACTGTAAGGGATAAACTACATTTTATATCAGGGTTATAAAGGATTCAACGGTAAATATACAGGGAGATTACGCTCTGATCAGGACAATGTCTCTGCAAACAAGTACTTTGGGTATATGGGCAACAGTACCTGTACAGCACAGATTTGTAATCCCAGTATCAATGCAAAACTATTTAATTAAAATCTCTAAACCAGGAGGTGCAACCTATAGAACTAGATAAATTATGAAATGGATTAGAATTACATTTTTGATAATTTCCGTTGTTGTTTTATTTGTAATTGTTTATGCGATTATCAACAGTATGGTCAGTTATAAATATGAAATGGAAGAGCCTCCTAAGCTATATGAAATAAATATAGAATTTGCTGTTGGTTATTTGAAATCACAAATAACATGGTTATGGTGTTTTTTAGGCTATGTGGCTATTTCTATTGTTATTTTATTAAGGTCAATGTTTGACAGAAAAAATAATAGAAGTAAAATGAAACGGTTTATTTCTTTACTAGTAACTCTTATTCTTTTGAGTAATTTGTGTAAACTAAATGCTCAAATCGGCTTGCAGGGAAATGAAAAATACAATTCCTATAATCAAGTGCTTTATATTGATAACATAGAGCAAAAATAGATACCTGTCTCTTATACACATCTCCGAGCCCACGAGACCGAGGCTGATCTCG
>ENA-OZFT01000439-OZFT01000439.1-human-gut-metagenome-genome-assembly--contig:-NODE-439-length-10236-cov-12.928985_pt1 | contig 10236 bp, 6 predicted proteins | sample MGYA00244620_ERZ653638 | MGnify/ENA primary metagenome ERZ653638 (study PRJEB26926, sample SAMN06164931) | human gut metagenome | biome: ENVO:00009003; feature: ENVO:2100002; material: ENVO:00002003...
TATTAAAGGAACCGAAGAAAAAGCTTATTTTGCTCTCCCATTAAGTGCTCAGGGATTAAATGTATATGGGAAGAATGTGGCGGCATTGGTTGGAATGTCTAATTCGGATAGTGCTATTTCTTCTACTCTAAAAGCTGTATATGATCCTTCTGCACGTGTCGGTAATCTCGAGGTGGTTCTGACTATTAAAACAGAATCGGGAACTCAACGACAGTTTAAGAAAGTATATACTTCAGATGGTGAAATCAAAAATAAAGATATTCTCATCTGGCCTAATTTTGTTTCTCCTCAATGGGATGCTTATTTTATGTATAATGAATTGCCTCATAATGGTACAAGTCAATCGTATCGCGCATTTCCTTTCGTAGGAGAGATACAGGAGAACTATTTCCGTATTATTGTAGATAAAGACCAGGATCCCATCTTGTTGAGTAAAAATGGGCAAGTTATTGTTTCTGACCGAGATGTGAAAGCAGAATTGCTTGTCTTATCGGATGAAGCTGTAGCAGATAATCCCTATAAATATGAAATCTATAGGTCTAATAAGCCTTTTAAAGGTGTACGTTTGCTTTCTCCGACTGGAAATGAAGGCGGTTATATTTTGATTAATTATAGTTCTGCTCAAGGTACTAGGTTGCCACATGATTGGATGCGATCAGGTGCTACACCCACATTGAATCCTGTACGTTTAGGTATTGATTTTGGAAGTACAAATACATCCATAGCTTACTCAAGCGACAACACACAGGAACAGGGATTTGAGTTTGAAAATCAGCGGGTTTCTCTTTTTGGCAATGAAATGCCCGGAAGGAATATTGTGCCTAGAGAGAATCAGGTCTTCTTTTTTCAAGGGGCAGGACCAAAGGTTAAGTCAAATGCTATTAAAAGCGTGCTGACTATACATGATAATCGTCGTCTTCCTCCATTACGTCAAGGTGAAACTATTAAGATGCGAAATGAACGCGAGGTAATAGGTGGTTTCCCAAGTTTTGCTGACAATCTACCATTTGCTAATTCTGATAAGAAGAAGATTACACTTTGTTATCCAAATGGTGTGGGTGAAGTAACACAGATTCATAACATGAAGTGGGAAGACACAGATGATGATAAAGCACATAAAAGTGCATTCTTGAGGACTCTGATGCTGCAAGTATATGCAACTTTATTTGTAAAGGGTTTCATTCCTATTAGTATAAAGTGGTCTTATCCATCAGCTATGGCTGGGCAGTTGCTATATTCTTATCAGAACATTTGGCAAACTCTAGACTCCATTTCTCCTGTGTTAAATACAGATGGAACACGTTATCCTCTGAATATAAGTAAGTATACAGATAATCGCTCATTGGGAGATACTATTGGTACTGGTTCCTTTGGCCAAAATTCATCGCAAGAATCCGGTTTCGGTAATGGATTTGGTAATGGATTTGGTAGCAGCTTTGGAAATAGTTTTGGTAATGGATTTGGGAATAGCTTTGGCACTCAGCCTGTAAATGATTCTAATTCTGCAGGATTTGGCGGAGGATTCGGTAATGGCTTTGGTAGTGGCTTTGCACAGGACTCTAATCAGGTAGTGGCTTCTGCAACACCGACTTTCGATCTGTTACCTGATGATCCTAAAGCAGAAATATCTTATAAGCCAGAACCATTATATACGATGACAGGTCCGAATGCGAATCCTAGTCTTTCTGAAGCTGAGGCTGTAGCCAATTTCATATCTGTTAAATACGGAAAAGAAGCAAATGTACTTAACTTATGTTTTGATGTTGGTGGTAGTACAACAGATATTTCGGCTTTGTTCTATTTAAGTAATGGAATCACTATGATTAAACAGAATTCTTTGAGATTTGCAGCTCAAAGAGTGTCTCAGTCTGTTTCATTGTTTCCTGCATTCCAGAAGGTACTTGACAGCATTTGTTCCAGATATAAAATCCAAATGGTAGGATTGAATTTTGGTCCAAATACATACAATGAGCACACGGCTCCATATTTCTTTGATCAGATTGTGAACAGACTCGATGATTCACAATTAGAATCGTTCTATCAGAGTATTGCTTCAGATTGTCCTCAATTGATGCGTGTAAATATGTATGTTACAGGACTTCTTATGTATTATGCTGGTCAAATAGCACACAAGTTAGTAGATGATTTACGCAGAACGCCTGAAACTGAATGGCCGGCAAAGAAAAAACCGAATGTGCGTGTGACGTTTGCTGGTAAAGGTTCTCGTTTGTTCCAATGGCTTAAGGTAATCAATAAGAATGCAGCCAATCAGTATTATGGAAATATGTTTGTCATGGGATTTGGTAGAGAATCGTTAATGGAATCTTTAGCAGGCTGGCAATTGATAGAACTACCTAAACTTAATGACCCAGACATCAAATATGAAGTTTCTAAAGGTTTAGCTAAAGGTGATACGATTCTTCAGAGACCTAAATTAGAACAACCTTCAGAGATTATTGGTGAAACAGGATTTGAAGTTATCGGTAATGATAATATAAGAAGACCATTGGACTTTACTAATTCCATCACGCCTGACATGTTAAAATCTATTGGAATTCGGTTCTGTGTAGATTCTGATCATGTACAAGCTGATAAATTTACAGAGTTTTGTGGCTTCTTCTATAGTGCAGCTAGCCAGTTATTTAATTGGAAAACGGATCCTGCTATTTTAGAAAAAGCATGTCGTCAGATGAGTATAACTGGTTATGTGCAAAATATGCCGGAATTCCGTAAAGCTGCAAGAGAGTCTCAACAAACTAGGAAACCATTTGACTTTGTAGCTCCAATTATTATTTTGGAAGGAATGAAATTCTATGATAATACGTTGCTTAAAATGGTCTAATGAACGAAGATAAATATAAAATAATTATGTCACTTTCCCACCATCGCATATCCTTTGAATATTGGTTACGCGATGGTGAGGATAAACTGCAGCTGATGCCAGGAGGAAACTGGCCTTCACCTTTAGCATTTTATTGTTCTCAGTCAGGAATTGTTATAGGTGAAGAGGCTGCACGTGCTGCTCAAACGGGAACTCCTAATGCTTTCGATAATTATTTTGATCGATTAAGTGAAGGAGAAACCTATCAGTTTGGTAATCAGTGTAAGCCCATAGGTAATTTATTGTTAGATGCTGCAGAAACTGTTTTCCGTGAATTTTATCGGAGCATTTTGTTTAATCGATATGGTTCATTGACGGAAAATAGGGCGAATATGCCTCTTTCTATTGTTTGTGAGGCTGATATCGAGTCCAATGAAAGAGCCTATATAACCAGTTTGTTCAAGGATAGTGGTTATGTGCGTGTGAGGGTGATTGATTATGATACTTACATTGCTAGGTTTATAAATGAATCATTGTCCAAAGATTATAATTGTGAAAAAGTTTTAGTCGCATGGACAGAAGGAATTGATTTAAGACTGACGCTTTTTAATCTCAATGCAGATTCGGTGAATAATCATATTGTTCTGAGAGGCTTAGGTATTGATCCTAGATTAGAATATGTAAAAAATCTAATTTGGAATGATATCATAGGTCAAAATCCGTGGTTATCCCGTGATTTAGAAGATTCTATCCTTACTAAGGTAGCTGCTGATTTTATTAACTCCACCGCACCTATGGTTTCTGAATGGTTGACCTTATCAAGTGGTGGTAAATATAAATATAGTTTGAATCGAACTTCTGTGGACTTCATTCAGACCGATGAAAGCCAATCATTAAAAGCCGGGCTCGACAGTTTTCTTCGTAATGCAGACATAGTTGATAGAAGTAACATATTGCTGCTTTTACGAGGGGTTGCAGCGGGTAATGCCTATTTTGAGCAGAATCTTGGACATGGATTTCTTAAAATTGTTCGGAGTAATGACATATTACGAAATAAGACTATGAGTTTGCTCATTGCTGAAGATGTTCCACCGTTAGAAGTTAAAATCCATGATGCTGATATTAGAACTCCTGCAACTGAATCTTTAGACTTAGAGAAATCTGCCCCCAAGTCCGTCATCCTTGACTCTTCCATGCCTGATTTGTCTAAAGAGGTAAGAAGAAAATGGCGACAGATTAAGGCCGAAGCTTCTGGTAAAGCATCGAATGGGAAAAAAGATGAAGCTAAATCAATTTTGCAGACTTTTTATGCTGAAATAAAATCCACGCTAGGTGTAGAAGATATACTAAATGATATTAATGCGCAGATAGAGAATCTGACCCCACATATTAATATAGAGGCTAAACAATTGGACCGTAAATGGAGAGAGATTAAAGCTAAATCTAAGGCTAAGGTGCGTACTCAAAACTATAAGGAAGCTAGGGCAATACTAACCGAATTTAGAGATCTATGTAGCAATGTGTATGGTGCCCAAGAATTGACTGCGAAAATAAATGAAGAATTAGATGCGATTCCGATAGAAAAACCTTCTCTTGGTGAAAGGGAAAATGATTCTGTGGAGTACCCGAAAAGTCATTGTATTTCTAGGTCTAAAGAAAATGTTACCTCTAGAAATCCGTTAGTGTCTGAAAGGGCTTCATCAAGTTCTGATAAGCAAAGTTATAAGCAGACGGAAAAAACTCAGAAACAACAAAAACAAGAGGAAACTGATAAAGGACGGGAATTAATTGCACAGAATAAACTCAAGGAAGCTCGTGATAGGTATAGAACCAATGGCAATAGCTTGAAAGCTCGTCTGTTGTCTGAAATTATTCGTTCACAGAAAGGGGTTGAGTTACGCAAGCTTTCTTTGGAAGAATATAAGAAAAATAAAAATACTGAACAAATAAAACGAATAATAAAAGAATTGGAAGAATATTTGGATTTATGTACTAGGCTAGGTATTCCTGCCGAAGAATATAGAACCTTACTTCTTGAATATCGTAAAATTAAATAACTTTAAACAATACTATTATGGCAAGAAATTTTGATCTTAAAAAGGGTGAGAAATTCTCATTAGGTAAAAGTGATGAACTTTCAACTATCCAAGTTGATCTTAACTGGAAGTCTGGCGCAGATCTTGATGCTTCTGCATTTCTTTTGAATGATGATGGCGTGATTACAGAGGATGCAGACTTTGTGTACTACAAGTCCAATTTCCGTTCTGAGCCTTATGATAGGACTAAATTTGGTAGCAAAAAGAATTGGCGTGATAATACAGTGCCTATTAGTTCTGACGGTTCTGTGGTAGGGTCGGCCGATGATACAGGTGATGAAGAGGGAGGTAGTGAAGAAGCTGGAGAAACCATGCATGTTGATTTGTCTAAAGTTCGTCCGGAAATCACTGAAATCGTTTTCTGTGTAACAATTTACGATGAAGGAGATAAAATAACTTTTAAAGATGTACGTGAACCACAAATTGTAATTACCAATGAAGAAAGTGGTGAAGAGCTTTGTGCTTATAATCTGAAAGAGCATTTTTCTTCTGAAACGGCTGTTGTTGCAGGTGCATTAGTCTTGAATGAAGACGGTGAATGGGAATTTGAAGCTATAGGTAAAGGATATGATGGCGGATTACAAACTTTAGTAGATATGTATCAATAAAAATGTGTTGCTATGGGAAGATTTAATCTTACAAAACTTAGTAGTGGTGAACGTTTCATAATAGATAAAACTCTCGGGTTAAATAATATTAGAGTTGAACTTACTTGGCAAAACGGAGATCTGGATGCACAAGCGTGGCTTTTAAATGCAGATGGCTTGATTGTAAATGATGCAGCATTTGTATTTTATAACTCGAAAAACCGTACAGAACCATTTGACCGCACTAAATTTGGGAATAAAGCCAATTATTTGGCTTCAACTCGTCCGATGAGTGCTGATGGGGCAGTACTTGGTCCCAAAGATGAACTTCAAGGGGGTATTGAGACAATAAATATTTGCTTGAATAAAATAGCTCCTGAGGTGCAAGAAGTTGTGATTACATCGTCGGTGTATGTCCCGAATGATGCTAACGAAACATTTGGTCAAGTTAAAAATGCACAAATAACTGTTATAGATGAAGAGTCCGGAGATCCTCTTTGTAGTTATGAATTGAGCAAGGATTACCAGACGGAAGATGCATGTGTTGTGGCCCGTTTCCTTATCAATGATGAAGGTGAATGGACTTTTGAAGCTATGGGTAATGGCTATAATGGTGGGCTACAAACACTGGTAGATATGTATACAGAGGAATAATACTATGGCAAACGATAAAAAACAAAGGTTTGAACTTAATAAAGGCTCGGACCGCGAATTTGATATTTCTAAAGGTAAAAAACGTAGATTTGATTTAACGAAGGACAGTGATGAACTTCAAGTTGAATCAAAACCTTTATTGACAGATTCAAAGCCGATAAATCAATCCGATCTTGCTAGTCAATCTTCGCAAGTTGAGGGAGCAAACAATAAAGGGTCTAAGAAGTGGTTAATTGGTGCATTAGTAATTGTTGCGCTGTGTGTGTTGGGATGGTGGCTTTTTTCTAATGATAATTCTACAAACGAAACAACTCCTGCTGTTTCTGAATTACCGAAGGATACTTCGCCATCTGAAGATGATGAGACAGCTGCATCTGATTCAACATATGCAGGGATAACAGCATCTGCTCTTGAGACAAATTCATCAGATGTTGATAAGACATCAGATGTAGCTGTACCAGGTGATATGCCTACTAATGCTGAACCAGTACAGAAATCTTCACAAACTAGTATGCCTGCAACATCTGTTTCGGAGGATACAGAAACAGAGGCTATGAAGGTTATACGGGGAGAATATGGTAATAATCCGGAACGTAAGAATAGATTAGGAGCTCGCTATGAAGAAATCCAATCACGTGTAAATCAACTTATGAATTAAGTGAAATAAGGAATGGCTCCGTTGGTAATATAATTTCCCGACGGAGCTTATTCTATTTATTTATTCGGCGTTTATTGCCGTTCTGTTATATAATTATTCATATACCAAACTTAATAAATAATTTGAGCGGGACTTATCGTTTTTTAGGGAAAAGCATTGATGAAGAATTGTCCCCAATTATTTATCAATAAAATAATTTATAAAAATGGAGAAAAAAGTTCATTATGAGGGCTTAACCGATGCCGAAGTGCTCGAAAGTCGAAAAAAATATGGTGCCAACGTCTTGACACCGCCGGAGAAAGATCCGTTATGGAAACAATTTTTAGAAAAATTTGAAGATCCTCTCATCATAATTCTGATGATTGCAGGTGTGTTGTCTATCGGTATCTCATTCTATGAATATTTCGGTTTGGGAGAAGGAGGCGAAGTCTTCTTTGAACCTGCAGGAATCTTCGTAGCGATTCTACTCGCTACGGGCTTGGCATTCTACTTCGAACTTCAAGCTGATAAAGAATTTACAATTCTCAATCAAGTAAACGATGACGAACCGGTAGAAGTAATTCGCAATGGCAATGTCAAACAAATTCCTCGTAAGGATGTGGTTGTTGGTGATATAGTTATCCTCAATACCGGTGAAGAGGTCGCCGCAGATGGTGAATTGATAGAAGCTGTACAACTACATTTGGATGAATCAACTCTGACAGGTGAACCTGTATGTGGTAAAAGTATCAATAAGGAAGAATTTGACAAAAACGCCACTTATCCTACCAACCATGTAATGAAGGGTACAAAAGTGATGGAAGGACATGGCATTTTCCGTGTGTTAGCAGTTGGAGACACTACGGAACAAGGTAAAGTGTTTGAGGCTGCACAGATTGATGACAGCGTGAAGACTCCATTAAACGAACAACTGGATGGCCTAAGTGACTGGATTACTAAGGTAAGTTATGGATTTGCTGCTTTGATTATTATCGGTCGTATTGCAGTCTATTTGATAAGCAATGGAACTGATTGCTTTGGTTCTATGGAACAGATAGCTCCTTTTATAGCATATGTTCTGCAAACGCTAATGATTGCAGTTACCTTAATTGTTGTAGCTGTACCTGAGGGACTGCCTATGGCCGTTACACTCTCATTGGCTTATTCCATGAGGAGAATGTTACGCACAAACAATCTTGTCCGTAAAATGCACGCATGCGAAACGATGGGGGCAACAACCGTTATTTGTACAGATAAAACAGGTACATTGACACAAAACCAAATGAAAGTGGACGACATAAAAGTTTATGCAACCAATGTTTCCGACAATGTTATCAACGAAGGGTTTGCAGTGAATTCTACAGCGTCTATTGATTTCTCCATCGTCACGAAGCCTCAAGTACTTGGCAATCCGACAGAAGGAGCATTGTTACTTTGGTTAAGCAGTAAGGGTATTGATTATCGTATGTTACGTGAAAGTGTAAATATAGTGAAAGAACTTCCTTTCTCTACGGAGCGTAAGTATATGGCTACTATAGTTGAATCCGCTGCTATACCAGACAAGAAAGTACTTTATGTGAAAGGTGCGCCTGAGATAATTTTTAATATATGTAAAATATCCGATGTGGATAAAGGAACTGTAGATAAACAACTAATAACCTATCAAGAACGTGCCATGCGTACATTGGGCTTTGCCTACCAAGTATTGGAAAACGATGATACAGTGATTGAAAATGACAAGTTGATAGCTGGATCACTTCATTTCATTGGCATAGCAGCCATTGCAGATCCTGTTCGTGCGGATGTTCCAAATGCTGTGAAAGAATGTTTGAATGCTGGTATTAACATAAAAATTGTAACGGGTGATACTCCGGGCACAGCAAAAGAAATAGGTCGTCAAATTGGTCTTTGGAGTTCTACGGACACAGATAACAATATTATTACCGGTCCTGAATTTGAGGAACTTACTGACGAACAACTACTCGACCGTATAGAGGATTTGAAGATTATAGCTCGTGCCCGTCCTATGGACAAAAAACGGTTGGTAGAAGCTTTACAGAAGAAAAATCAGGTAGTAGCCGTTACTGGTGATGGAACAAATGATGCTCCTGCATTGCATACGGCTCACGTTGGTCTATCTATGGGTGATGGAACATCTGTCGCCAAAGAAGCATCAGACATCACCATTATCGATAATTCATTCTCCAGTATCGGGAAAGCTGTAATGTGGGGACGTTCGCTTTATCAGAACATTCAACGTTTCTTGCTATTCCAGCTGACAGTGAACGTTACAGCTTGCTTCTTAGTTCTTTGTGGTGCATTCATGGGGACAGAAAGCCCATTGACTGTAACCCAAATGTTATGGATAAATCTGATTATGGATACTTTTGCTGCAATGGCATTGGCTTCACTTCCTCCTTCAGAGAGCGTGATGCAGGATAAACCTCGCAACCGTAACGCATTCATTCTTAACAAACAGATGATTGCAAACATTGTAGGTGTGGGAGGTTTCTTCTTTGTGATGCTGCTCGGGCTGCTTTATATCTTCCAGCACGCAGACATTCATCAACTCACAGATTTGCTGACACTTCAGTTGGGCGAAAAAGGACACGTAACTGCTTACGAACTGACACTGCTCTTCACAATTTTTGTGATGACTCACTTCTTCTATCTTTTCAACGCACGTGCTTTTGAGACTGGGCGTAGTGCATTGCATTTCAAAGGTTGTAAAGGATTGCTTACCATTGTGGCTATCATTATGATTGGACAGGTAGCAATGGTAGAGATACCAGGCCTTCAACAATTTTTTAATGTTTGCGGTTTGAGTTTGCAAGATTGGATAATAATTATTGTTGGTTCTTCCCTTGTGCTTTGGGTGCGTGAAGGATGGCATTTAATAACTAAACGATAACTAAATATTATAGGTTGGAATGACTCCATATATCTTTTCAGAGTTATTCCAGCCTTTTAATTTTGGTATTAAGGAACAAATGAACACCATTCCAAATCGTTATAACAAATGGTTATACTTGTTCCATATTTTAGTTGCTAAGATAACTAGAAAAACCGAAATAACAAAAAAAAGGAGTGCGGTTATGCTCCTTTTTTTTTAAAACCATTTTTCGCTTAATTCTTGATGAAGTGTGTATTATTTATACTAGATATTCTGTGTCTTTTTCCTAATAATCAGAAAATTGATTCAATAAAAATATGATACTACAAAATATAGCAACTAATACATGTATTTTAATCATAAATTTTTAGTGGAAAATACATCCTTCTTGTTGTTTTATTTATATCTGTATTTGTTTGATTAATAAATCCATATTTTAGATAGAACTTATTAGTCCTAGGATTATTCAATGAATCTACTGTTATAAATTGACATCCACTAATATTATAATCCTGTCTCTTATACACATCTCCGAGCCCACGAGACCG
>ENA-OZFT01000444-OZFT01000444.1-human-gut-metagenome-genome-assembly--contig:-NODE-444-length-10188-cov-10.889766_pt1 | contig 10188 bp, 8 predicted proteins | sample MGYA00244620_ERZ653638 | MGnify/ENA primary metagenome ERZ653638 (study PRJEB26926, sample SAMN06164931) | human gut metagenome | biome: ENVO:00009003; feature: ENVO:2100002; material: ENVO:00002003...
GACTAATATTGAACGTCTTATTGAGAGACTTTATGAATCAAAACCAGATAAAGAAGAATACGATATGAAGAAGATTATCAATCCGTGGAAAGATATGGAGGGCTACAACTGTTTCGGTTGCTCTCCCGACAATGAAGCCGGTGTGAGAATGGAGTTTTATGAGGACGGTGACGAGGTGGTGAGCATCTGGAAGCCGCGTCCGGAGTATCAAGGGTGGCTGAATACGTTGCATGGAGGCATCCAGTCCGTATTGCTGGATGAAATCTGCGGCTGGGTCGTGTTCCGCAAGCTGCAGACCGGCGGGGTGACATCGAAAATGGAAACCCGCTTCCGCAAATCCATATCGACCAACGACACGCATGTGGTGCTGCGGGCTTCGCTTCGCGAGCAGAAGCGGAATATTGCTATCATAGAAGCACGCCTATATAATAGCATGGGCGAACTTTGCACAGAAGCCACTTGCACCTACTTTACCTTTCCGAAGGAGAAGGCGGAAGCGGAAATGCATTTCCATAGCTGCGAAGTAGAGCAGGAGGAAATATTGCCGTTGATTTAATTGTTTCACCACAGATTACACAGATTTGCACAGATTATTTTTATTCCAATCTGTGCAAATCTGTGTAATCTGTGGTGAACTAAGATGAATTTGAAAGAAAAAATAAACTTTTTGTGATAAATCTTTTGGAGTTTCAAACTTTTAGTTTACTTTTGTCGCATTAAAATCCAAAAAATATGAAGAATATCGTTGCACATCATCACCATCATCATCCTAACGAATAACTCGGTGGGCGTATGAGTGTATATGTACAACAGATGACATAACAGACGAGGCTTGCCGAATATTGGTAAGCCTCGTTTTGTTTTCTGTCATCTCATTCAAAATAGTAAATAGTAAATCGTAAAATAGTAAATAACCTTATGTTAAGAATTGCAGTACAAGCTAAGGGTCGTCTGTATGACGAGACCATGTCGTTTTTGGGAGAATCGGATATAAAGTTGAGTGCCATGAAGCGCTCGTTGTTGGTGCAGTCGTCAAACTTTCCTCTTGAAGTGTTGTTTCTGAGGGATGACGACATTCCGCAGTCTGTGGCTACCGGAGTGGCTGATATAGGAATTGTGGGTGAGAATGAATTTGTTGAGAAGAATGAGGATGCAGAGATAATCAAGCGTCTGGGATTCAGCAAATGCCGTCTGTCTCTTGCCATGCCGAAGGATATTGAGTATCCGGGGGTGAAGTGGTTTCACGGAAAGAAGATTGCGACATCTTATCCGGGTATCCTTTCCGGCTTTTTGAAAGAGAATGGGGTGAATGCGGAGATACACGTCATTACGGGGTCGGTAGAAGTGGCGCCGGGCATCGGTCTGGCAGATGCCATTTTCGATATTGTAAGTTCCGGTTCTACGCTGGTGAGCAACCGCCTGAAGGAAGTGGAGGTTGTGATGAAGTCCGAAGCCCTGCTGATTGGTAACAGGAACCTGAGCGAGGAAAAGCAAGAGATATTGAGGGAGCTGTTGTTCCGTATGGATGCTGTGAATACAGCCGAAGATAAGAAGTATGTGCTGATGAATGCCCCGAAAGAGAAACTGGATGAGATTGTCTCTGTACTTCCGGGCATGAAGAGCCCCACGGTGATGCCTTTGGCACAAGAAGGCTGGTGCTCAGTACATACCGTACTCGACGAGAAGTGTTTCTGGGAGATTATCGGAAAGTTGAAGGCATTGGGGGCGGAAGGCATTCTGGTGCTGCCGATTGAGAAAATGATAATTTAAAGCCTCGAGGATGTGTCAAAAGTATATAAACGCTTTCTTTATGTTACGACATTAGGTGCGAATTACGCGAAATAGCGCGGATTCGGTAAAATAAATCCGTGAAATCCGCGTAATCAGCGCCTAAAAGAAAGTCTTCAGAGAGTTTTGACACACCTCCAATAATATCATGGTTTATGCATAAATCTTTAAAAACATGTCATTATGATATTGATTAGTAATCCCGATAAATCCCAGTGGCAAGAGATTCTGAAACGTCCGGTGATGAATACGGAGAATCTGTTTGATACGGTGCGGAGTGTTATTGACCGTGTGAAGGAGGAGGGAGACCGTGCTGTGCTGGATTATGAAGAAAAATTTGATAAAGTGGTGTTGGCCTCGCTGGCAGTGTCGGAAGAGGAACAGCAGGAAGCGGAAAACCTGGTGAGTGAAGACTTGAAAGCAGCTATTCGCCTGGCAAAGCAGAACATCGAGACTTTCCACGCCGCACAACGCTTTGAGGGCAAGAAAGTGCAGACTCAGCCGGGGGTGACCTGCTGGCAGAAAGCGGTTGCCATAGAAAAGGTGGGATTGTATATCCCCGGAGGAACGGCTCCGCTGTTTTCTACGGTACTGATGCTGGCCGTTCCCGCCAGGATTGCCGGATGCAAGGAGATTGTTCTCTGCACCCCTCCGGGACGTGACGGAAAGGTACATCCCGCTGTGTTGTTTGCCGCAAAAGTGGCAGGTGTCAACCGGATTTTCAAAGCTGGCGGCATACAAGCCATTGCCGCTATGGCATACGGAACGGAAAGTGTGCCTAAGGTTTACAAGATATTCGGTCCGGGAAATCAGTATGTCACGGCTGCCAAACAGCTTGTGAGCTTGCGTGATGTGGCGATAGATATGCCGGCAGGACCTTCGGAAGTAGAAGTTTTGGCTGACGAAACAGCTAATCCGATTTTTGTCGCCGCCGACTTGTTGAGCCAGGCAGAACACGGAGTGGACAGTCAGGCTATATTAATTACGACCTCTGTCGAATTGCAACAAGCTGTAAAGGTGGAAGTGGAACGCCAACTGGCCTTACTGCCACGTAAAGAGATTGCCGAAAAGTCTCTTGCCAATAGCAAACTGATTGTAGTGGACAGCATGACAGAAGCCATTGAATTGACCAACGCGTATGCTCCCGAACATCTTATCATAGAAACCGAGGATTATCTTTCCGTGGCAGAACGTATCGTGAATGCCGGTTCCGTATTCCTGGGTTCTCTTACTCCGGAGAGTGCGGGAGATTATGCTTCGGGCACAAACCATACCCTGCCGACAAACGGCTATGCCAAAGCATACAGCGGTGTCAGCCTCGACAGCTTTATCCGCAAGATAACTTTTCAGGAGATAAAGCCGGAAGGATTAAATATCATCGGCCCTGCCATCGAGCTGATGGCTGCCAATGAACAGCTGGATGCGCATAAGAATGCTGTGAGTGTGAGACTGGGGCAGTTGGAAAATGGAAATGGAAATTGAAAGTTGAAAATTGAGAGCTGATGGCTTAAAGTAATTTTAATCGTAAATTGTCAAATCATAAATAACATGGTGAAAACATTACAAGAACTTACCCGTCCGAATATCTGGCGTCTGAAGCCTTATTCTTCAGCACGTGATGAATATAATGGTGCTGCGGCATCCGTTTTTCTCGATGCAAACGAGAATCCTTATAACATGCCGCACAACCGTTATCCCGACCCCATGCAGCGGGAGTTAAAGACAGAATTGTCTAAAATTAAAAAGGTGAGTCCCGATTCCATCTTCTTAGGGAATGGCAGTGACGAAGCTATCGATTTGGTGTTCCGTGCTTTTTGTGAACCCCGTGTGGACAATGTAGTGGCTATCGACCCTACCTACGGCATGTATCAAGTCTGTGCCGACGTTAATGATGTGGAGTACCGCAAGGTGCTGCTCGATGAGGATTTCCAGTTCTCTGCCGACAAGCTTTTGGCTGCTGCGGATGAGCATACCAAACTGATTTTTATCTGCTCTCCCAACAATCCTACCGGCAATGACCTGCTCCGTAGCGAGATTGAAACGCTGATTCGCCAGTTTGATGGGTTGGTGATACTGGATGAGGCATACAATGACTTCTCCGAAGCACCTTCCTTCCTCGAAAATTTGAATCGGTATCCGAATCTCATTGTACTGCAAACCTTCTCCAAAGCATGGGGATGTGCTGCCATCCGTCTGGGCATGGCATTTGCCTCACCGGAGATTATCGGCATCCTCAGTAAGATAAAATATCCCTATAACGTGAACCAGCTGACACAGAAGCAGGCAGTGGAAATGCTTCACCGCTATTATGAAATAGAACGTTGGGTGAAGACCTTGAAAGAAGAACGGGAGAATCTGGAAGCCGAGTTCGCCGCACTGCCATGTACGGTGAAGATGTTCCCTTCCCATGCCAATTTCTTCCTGGCCCGTGTGACGGATGCCGTGAAGATTTACAATTATCTGGTAGGCAAGGGTATCATTGTCCGCAACCGTAACTCCGTGTCACTCTGCGGAAATTGCCTGCGGGTGACGGTGGGAACGAGAGGAGAGAATGAAAAATTGATTGAAGCGCTGAAGGAATATATGTAGAAGGAGTTAAAGGGAGTAAAAGGGAGTTAGAGGCCGATACTGCTGTTTTATACAAGTAATGCTTATGCAAGCAGAACTATCGGCCTCTAACTCCTTCTAACTCCCGATAACTCCCTTTATTCCCTCAAAAAAAATATCCTTTAAAATGAAGAAACTACTTTTTATAGACCGTGACGGGACTTTAGTCATTGAGCCGCCCATTGATTATCAGCTGGACTCCCTGGAGAAGCTGGAGTTCTATCCGAAAGTGATGCGCAATCTTGGCTTCATCCGCAGCAAGCTGGATTTTGATTTTGTAATGGTGACCAATCAGGATGGGCTCGGCACAACTTCCTTTCCGGAAGAGACCTTTTGGCCGGCACACAACCTGATGATGAAGACATTGGAAGGCGAAGGCATCACCTTCGACGACATCTGCATAGACCGCAGCATGCCCGACGACAATGCACCGACTCGCAAGCCGCGTACCGGAATGCTTACCAAATACCTCGATAACCCGGACTACGATTTGTCCCACAGTTTCGTCATTGGCGACCGGCCTACGGATGTGGAACTGGCAAAGAATCTGGGCTGCCGCGCCATTCTTCTGCAAGATGACACGGCGTCATTGAAACCCGTTTCCGAAGGTGGCGGTGCCGCTTGTGACGGACTTGAAGATTACTGCGCCCTCGCCACCAGGGATTGGGATAAGGTTGCCGAATTCCTCTTTGCCGGTGAGCGTACGGCGGAAGTACGTCGCACTACCAAGGAGACAGATATATACGTATCCTTGAATCTGGATGGTGACGGGCATTGTGACATCGCGACCGGACTGGGCTTCTTCGACCACATGTTGGAACAGATAGGCAAGCACGGTGGCATGGACCTCACCATCCGTGTGAAAGGTGACCTTGAAGTGGACGAGCATCACACCATCGAAGATACCGCCCTTGCTCTGGGCGACTGCCTTTATCAGGCCTTAGGAAGCAAGCGGGGCATTGAACGCTATGGCTATGCCCTTCCTATGGACGATTGTCTTTGCCAAGTGTGCCTTGACTTTGGCGGACGCCCGTGGCTGGTATGGGATGCCGAGTTCAAGCGCGAGAAGGTAGGAGATATGCCGACGGAAATGTTCCTGCATTTCTTCAAGTCCTTGAGCGATGCTGCTCGGATGAATCTTAATGTAAAAGCCGAAGGGCAGAACGAACATCATAAGATAGAAGGCATCTTCAAGGCGCTGGCACGTGCGCTGAAGATGGCGGTGAAAAGGGATATTTATCACTTTGAACTGCCAAGCTCGAAAGGAGTGTTGTAGAATCGTACAGATAACTGCTGCAAAGTTACTGCATACCTTTTGCAGTGTTGCTGCAAAGCAGTTGCAGTGACGCTGCAAGGCTTTTGCAGAGCCACTGCAGATGTATTGCAGAGCTACTGCAAATGTATTGCAGAGTTTTGCAGTTGTATATCTCTGATTAATAGATAAGTAGTGTTATGTCACATTTAGCCCCTTTGATAGCTGATTTAGCTCTGATATTGATTTGTGCGGGGATTATGACCCTGCTTTTTAAGAAATTGAAGCAACCGCTGGTGTTAGGATATGTAGTTGCAGGATTCCTTGCCAGCCCTCACATGGCCTATACACCGTCGGTGATGGACACGGCTAATATACAGACCTGGGCGGATATAGGCGTTATCTTCCTGCTGTTTGCACTGGGATTGGAATTCAGCTTCAAGAAGATTGTGAAGGTGGGAGGCGCGGCGATTATTGCTGCGTGTACCATCATCTTTTGTATGATATTGTTGGGAGTGGCGGTAGGTACCGGGTTCGGCTGGCAACGGATGGACTGTATCTTTCTGGGCGGTATGATTGCCATGTCATCCACCACTATTATCTATAAGGCGTTTGATGATTTGGGGATGCGCAAGAAACAGTTCACGGGGCTGGTACTCAGTGTGCTTATTCTGGAGGATATTCTTGCCATCGTATTGATGGTGATGCTCTCCACGATGGCAGTCAGCCATAACTTCGAGGGTACGGAGATGCTGGGGAGCATTGCCAAACTGCTGTTCTTCCTGATACTTTGGTTCGTGGTGGGTATTTACCTCATCCCCGGATTGCTGAAGCGGTGCCGGAAGCTGATGAGCGAGGAAACCTTGCTGATAGTCTCTCTCGGACTCTGTTTCGGCATGGTGGTGATGGCTGCACATACGGGGTTCTCGGCTGCTTTCGGTGCCTTCATCATGGGTTCCATTCTTGCCGAAACGGTAGAGGCAGAGAGCATAGAACGGCTGGTGAAGCCGGTCAAGGACTTGTTTGGCGCCATCTTCTTCGTATCGGTCGGCATGATGGTAGACCCAGCCATGATTGTGGAGTATGCGGGACCTATTGTCGTGATTACTTTAGCGGTTATCCTCGGGCAATCCCTTTTCGGGACGCTGGGTGTGCTGCTGGCGGGGCAACCGCTAAAGACAGCCATGCAGTGCGGTTTCAGCTTGACGCAAATCGGTGAGTTTGCCTTTATCATAGCTTCGCTGGGCGTGTCGCTGCATGTCACCAGCCATTTCTTATATCCTATTGTGGTGGCGGTGTCTGTCATCACCACTTTCCTCACTCCTTATATGATTCGTTTGGCAGACCCCGCTTCCAATCTTGTGGATACGCATTTGCCGGAAAAATGGAGAAAGTTCTTGACCCGTTATGCTTCAGGTTCGCAGACGATGAACCATGAAAGTCTGTGGAAGAAACTGATATTTGCACTAGTCAGGATTACGGTGGTGTATTCCATCATTTGCGTGGCGGTGATAGCTTTGGCGTTCCGTTTTCTGGTGCCTTTCGTGCACGACAGTCTGCCCGGGGTATGGGGCTCTTTGTTGGCTGCCTTTATCATCATTCTGTGTATAGCTCCGTTTCTGCGTGCTATCATGATTAAAAAGAATCATTCGGAGGAGTTCGTGACTTTATGGAAAGATAACCGTGGAAACCGGGCGCCGTTGGTGGCTACCATTGTACTGCGTCTGCTGCTGGGTGTTTCGTTTGTCATGTTCGTTATAGCCGGTTTGTTCAAGATGTCCGTCGGTCTGGTGTTTGGAGTGGCGGTGCTGCTGGTGACCCTGATGATACTCTCCCGCCAGTTGAAGAAGCAGTCCATCATGATAGAGAGGACATTCTTCCAGAATCTGCGGTACCGCGACATGCGTGCCGAGTATATGGGAGAGAAGAAACCGGAGTATGCGGGACGTCTGCTGTCGCGCGACCTGCACCTGACGGATTTTGAAATCCCCGGCGAGTCGGCATGGGTGGGCAGGACATTGGCGGAGCTGAATTTTGGAAAGAAATACGGTATCCATGTGGTCTCTATCCTTCGGGGCAAGAAACGGATTAATATTCCCGGAGCGTCTGTCCGCCTTTTCCCGCAGGACAAGATACAAGTAATTGCCACGGATGAGGAATTGAACATCTTCGGCCAGGAGATGGATAAGGTGTCTGCCATGAATGCGGATGTGATAGAGAAGAGTGAGATGATTCTACGCCAGTTCTGTGTGGACGGGCAGTCCCCTTTCCTGAACAAGACCCTGAAAGAAGCAGGGATACGCGAGAAATATCACTGCCTGATTGCCGGTGTGGAGCGGGGAGGGGAGACCTTGCATGCTCCCGACCCGCATGAACCTTTTGTGGAGGGAGATGTGGTATGGATTGTAGGCGAGAGTGCCGATGTGTACAAGCTGGTCGGCCGGAAATGTGAAGGTTTCGACATGGGGTAAGGTCTACCCCATGAACGCTAATCAGAGTTTGTTCAGTATTTTGTCCATTACCCAGTTAGTCAGAGTGGCGCTTTCACCGTCACAGCCGCAGACTGACTTGCCCAGCAGGTGGTCTACTACTGCCTGTATAAGCGGTTGCTGGACGTAGGTGGGATTTTCGACAATGATTTCCTCACGCCCTCTTTCTGTGTGCAGCGCAATGGGGTCATAGGTGAATACGGAGAAACAAATCATGCCTTTGTCTCCAATGATTTCTATACGGTCTTCGCGGGCGGATTCGTGGGCGACAAAGCACCAGGAGCCGCTGCCCACCAGTCCGCTGTCAAACTGGAAACATGCGCTTAGGGTGTCTTCGGCAGGATATAGTCTGCCACGGTTGCTCTTGTAGCCGCTAGCTTCGAGGATACATCCGAAGATTTCCTGCAGCAAGTCTATCTGGTGGGGCGCAAGGTCATAGAAGTATCCTCCGCCGGCAATGTCCGGCTGCACGCGCCACGGCAGGTTTTCCTTGTTATGGTCGAGGTCGCGGGGAGGCTGGGCGAAGCGGATTTGAATGTTGATGACATTGCCAATATGTCCCTCCTCTACCAGTGACTTTACCTTCAGGAAGTAGGGCAGATAGCGGCGGTAATACGCGACAAAACATGGAACACCCGTTTCTTGGGAAATGCGGTTGATGCGGCAGCACTCTTCGTAGGTAACGGCCATCGGTTTCTCTATGTAGACCGGTTTACCTGCCTTCATGGACATGATGGCGTACGTAGCATGTGAAGAAGGAGGAGTGGCAATGTACACGGCGTTCACCTCTTCGTCGTCAATCAGCTCCTGGGCATCGTCGTACCATTTAGGAATCCCTCTTTCCTTGGCGTAGGTCTTGGCCTTGTCGCCATTTCGGCTCATGACGGCCACTACTTCGGAGTTCTCTATTTTCTGGAATGCCGGTCCGCTTTTGTATTTGGTCACTTCTCCGCAGCCGATGAATCCCCATTTAATTATTCTCTCGCTCATAATCTTTCCCTTATTTTTACTCTTCCTCAAAATCGAATTCAAAGTCGAAATCATCCAGAAATTCCGGTTCTGTAAATTCTTCCAGACTCCGGCGGTCTTTTTTCGTTGGTCGTCCGGTACCCTTGGCACGGTTGACGAAACCGCTAACACGGCTCATCTCCAGCAGTTCATACTGTTCCGGAGTCGTTACATTCTCCATCATTTCGGCAACAAGCTTTGCGCCGACACGCTTTTCGATGGTTTGCAGTACTTTGAAGGAATAGGTGACGGGGGGCTTGCGCACCTGGATGACATCTCCCGGCTTCACCGTACGGGCAGCCTTTGCCAGTGCGCCGTTGATGCTGATGCGCCCTTTTTTGCAGGCTTCGGCGGCTATGGTACGCGTCTTGAAGATACGTACTGCCCACATCCATTTGTCAATTCTGGCTTCGTTCATTTCTTGTTATATTGATTCATGGTGATAGCTATTCCTGCCAGGCAGAAACTTTTGATGATTTCTCCGGCTGTCTCCAATCTCTCATCCATTGTTTTCCAATCTTCATCGGTAAAATGTCCCAGCACATAGTCAATCTGCCCACCACGGGGAAAGTCATTGCCGATGCCGAAACGCAGGCGTGCATAATTCTGGGTGCCCAGCGTTGATGCAATATGCTTAAGGCCGTTATGTCCCGCATCGCTTCCCTTACCTTTCAGGCGCAGTGTGCCGAAAGGCAGTGCCAGGTCATCTACCACTACCAACACATTCTCCAATGGAATGTTTTCCTTTTGCATCCAGTAGCGTACGGCGTTGCCGCTGAGGTTCATAAAGGTGGAAGGCTTCAGCAGTAACAGTTGGCGTCCCTTGACTGACAGTGTTGTGGTGAAACCATAACGTCCGTCGGTAAAAGTGGCACCCGCTGCTTTGGCCAGAGCATCTACTGCCATGAATCCGATGTTATGGCGGGTTTCGTGATATTCGGGGCCGATATTGCCCAATCCTACAATTAAATATTTCATAGTCAGTGCTTCCTGTTTATGAGGGTGTTAAAACTAGTATTCACCACAGATTACACAGATTAACAC
>ENA-OZFT01000448-OZFT01000448.1-human-gut-metagenome-genome-assembly--contig:-NODE-448-length-10094-cov-5.169539_pt1 | contig 10094 bp, 5 predicted proteins | sample MGYA00244620_ERZ653638 | MGnify/ENA primary metagenome ERZ653638 (study PRJEB26926, sample SAMN06164931) | human gut metagenome | biome: ENVO:00009003; feature: ENVO:2100002; material: ENVO:00002003...
CATTTCGCTGCTGTCCAGATACTGTATTTCCCCAGAAAACATATAATAAACCCCATACTGATAAAATAAAATTCTTTTGCATACAATTATTAAGTCTCACTTCATTTTTAGTTTAATACTCTTTATGTTTTCTATCAGACAATAAAAAAAACACTCCTCACCCAACTCCATCTCCAGAATACTTGTACCGTACCCGACCCGTACAGACATGGAATTGCTAATAGTGAAGTTTTTGCATTGGAAGTAAAGTATTTATGCCACACCACTTTACGACTTTCTACAAAGACTAATCGATAAGCTACTGTTTTCATCTGTATTTGCAAGACAGGTGACTGTCTCAAAAATACAGATGAAAGCAATATTGCTATGAGTTATTTACCAACAGTTAGTTTCCCACCTACAATCCCATTAGGATGTTTTTGCGTGCAAAGTACTAAGTTCAAATTCCCACTGATCAGATCCTGCTGTTCGTCCGGTAACAAGCCACGATAACCAGCAATGCTAACTGTAAAGTTGCCATTTACCGCAGTACTATGATAAGTAATACTCCTTATCTTTTTTGTATCCGAATTATAAAAATCAAATGCTACCAACTCGTCTCCATTCTCCAATAATTCTTCCCAGGACACATCTATAGTTAACATATTAAGGACACCTCCATCATAAGTTCCTGAAACTTTTCCTATTGCTGAAGTTTGTACAGCCGGAGAAAGTTGTTCTCCAGATAATATAGCAGAAATAGTATATGTATCTTCATCTGCAGAAACTAAATCTCCACCTTTTGTACAAGAAGTAGATAGGCACACCATTAGTACGGTTACCACTATATATTTTATACTTTTCATATTTGTTCTGTTTTATAAGATTAGTAACCCGGATTTTGAATTAAGGCAGGAGCCTTCGTTATTTCAGAAGCCGGAATAGGCCACCAATATAGGTGATTCTCGAAAACTCGCTCTGTCACATTAATGACCCGATAAGAGAATTGGCCTTCAGCATCACGAGTTATCTCCATACCTTGAGACCAATAAGTACCTATTTTTTCCGCAAGTTTCCATCGGCGAATATCCCAATAACGATGGTCTTCAAAAGCTAATTCTATGCGACGTTCATTCTGAATAAATGTCCTCATTTCATCTTGTGACATATTATCCTTTATTCCGTATGCATCAGAATCAGTTCCTTCTTCAATGCCAGCACGGTCACGGATATCACGAAGCCAAACATAGACTTCATCTGTAGGACCATACATTTCATTAGCTGCTTCTGCCGCATTCAGCAATACTTCTGCATAACGTATTAACATCCTCGGACGGTGAAACCCATCACTACCATCAAATATATCTTTTGACATCTGCTTCATACGATAATAACCGGTATTCGTCGCATTAGACTGCCCAATACCATCTTTACGAGCACTCGTCACATCAGCATTACCAGTCGGAAATACACCTGTATAGGTACGTTGCACAGCTTCCATAAAACTCTTCATCGGTCGCGGCATTCCATTATAGGCTACTGTAGCTTCTAGACGCGGATCACGATTATTGTACATATTATCACCTACGGAATATCCACTGGACGGATCCGTTATGGCCTTCCCGCTAATCATCGGAAAAGCATCCACCAACTGATGCAAAGGAAAACATGTAACTGTACTAAAAGCTCCTTTAGGCGCACGTGATACCGGATTAGCATACTTCTCAAAATCCGCCAACGTATTGGTAGGAGGTAAATAGCAAAATACAGACTCGGAAGTGGGTTCCTTTTCCATAAACATCTCATAGAAATAGGGTTTGTTGACACGATATAAAGCATATATATTTAAATCAATCACTGCCTTGGCTGCTTTATATGCATCTTCCCAACGTTCTTTTTTATATTCCCCATAAGAAATCAGAAGGTCAGGATCATCATTCCTTTTACCGTTCGCCAAAGGACTCGCCGCATACAGCAGCACTCTTGACTTTAACCCTAAAGCTGCACCTTTGGTAGCACGTCCTCCTTCATCGGACTGAAACTCTATCGCTTCCGGTAATTTAGCTGCCGCCGCATCGCATTCACTTATAATATAGTCAATACACTCTTTGTAAGTATTACGAGGAAAATTCAAATCCGTCCCTTCTTCAAAAACCTGATCTTTAACTAAAGGAACACCTCCATATACTTTCACCTGGATGAAAACATACCATGCACGCAGAAAACGAACCTGCCCTTCCCAAAAATCCAATGTTTCTTTTGTCACCGGAATTCTATCCATATTTCGCAAAAACAGATTTGCCTTACGAATGTTTTTATAAGTTTCAGTCCAAAACTGTTTGTCGCAGTTACTGGAATTCAACGCCCCTCTCATCAACAAAGACGAAAATCGTGAATTGTCAAAAAAAGGTTCAGCTTCATCACAAGCCACATCAAATGAAGCATTGCCAAAACAATTGTGTGCATAGGTCAATGAAACCTTATTATACAAATCATTTACAAGGCCACGTGCATAAATACTATCCGTAAACACTGCCTCCTCATTAATTTTGACCAAATTCTTCTGTTCAAGAAAATCACTTTCGCATGCTGTCAACAAAACCCCAACCATGCATATTCCTGCTAATATATTTTTTCTCTTCATAAAAGTTACAGATTAAAAGCCTATTTGAATACCTAATGTATAGTTCGCCGTAGTCGGATAAGCACGATATCCAGCTCCTTCTGCTTCCGGATCCACTTTATATTTATCCAGATTATGGAAAGTGAGCAAATTATATCCTACTAAATAAAGACGTGCACTAGCAATAAAAGGACATACCCTTTGCAACCAGTCAGCAGATATCTGATAATTTACATTCAAACTCTTCAAACGGATATAATGCGCCTTATTTAGCCAGAAATCACTCCGTGTCTGAGAAGAAGAATTATTCATGGCATTGAAGCTCATACGAGGAAAAGTCGCAGTATAAGCTGTTGCAGGTGTCCAACGATCCAAATGGAAAGCCTGCATATTAGAATCAAATGCATCTATTCCACCCCGCCAATGTTCATAATAATAGTCAAAAGCACCTTGCCACAACATTTCTACGGAAAATCCTTTATACCCGAAGCCCAAATTCAAGCCATATACTGTAGAAGGAAGATTCTGCATTTTATCCATATACGTTTTATCAGCATCGGTAATAACGCCGTCCTTATTCATATCAGCATATTTCAAATCTCCCGGTTGTACACTACTCCAACTCGGAGCCGCAATTCCTTCTCTTAGATTTCCACTCTCATCAAAATCGTCCACTTGATAAAACCCTAGACAATGATACCCATAGGGGGTATTCAGACGAGTACCTGTACGTGCTTGGTAAGGATAATCAGGTGCCTCGCTAACATATTCGATCTTATTAACCGCATTAGAAAAGTTCAAACCAATAGAATAATTGAAATCTTTGGCAAACCGGTCTCTATAGATTATCGACCCGTCAAATCCCCGGTTAGAAGTTTCACCCATATTCTTTTTAGGAAGCCCTTGCCCAATAATGGAGGATATGTCTCCCTGAGAGATCAACTGATCATAACGATAATTATAGAAATAGTCAACAGTCAAAGATAATTTGCTATTAAATAAACTCAAATCCACACCTAAGTCCAATTTACGCTCTTTCTCCCAGGTCACATAAGGATTCACCAAACTTCCTTCAATTACAGTACTTCCATACCAGTTGGAACCAGTAGTATATGTAATTTCTTCATCAACTACACCACTATAAGAAGTATCGCTACCTACCAATCCGTAGGATCCACGTAATTTGAGCATATCCACAAAGGGAAAAGCATTATGGAAAAATTTCTCCGCTCCCAAATTCCAACCCACGGAAATGGCAGGAAAGATACCATAGCGTTCATCCTCACGGAACTGATCGTTTCCGTTACGGGCTATATTAAATTCCACCATATACCTTTGCTTATAGTCGTAGCCTGCACGGAAAGTAGTTCCGATATAGTTTACTTTCAGCTTTTCCTTGTCTACATACGAACGTTGATTGAACAAGAGCAACCCGTATACATGATGATCATGAAATACACGGTCATAGTTCAGCATTCCCTGAAGAATAACAGTATAATTGAATCCATCATTTTTTTGCTCTAAACTATAAACAGGAATCTTACCTACTTTGGAGTCACGCAATGTGTAAGTACCGTCTTCATTGTACCGGTATGCAGGCAAATTCTTAGGATCACGACTCAACTTTCTATATTCATTGAAATTTCCGGCATAAGAAACATTGACCTTGGCAGACAAACCCTTTGTAATGATATCCAATTTTTGATTTACTCCGGCTACAATGTTAAAGTTATTTTTATATTTACGCTGATAGCCGGAATTGGCATAACGGAATATCGGGTTAATCGCATCCGAACTCCGGTAGTAGTTATTATACCCGTAACTACCATCAGGATTGACCAGCGGTGTAGCAAACGGAGCCAAATGTTTATATTCGTAAATCTCGGCAAACATACTGTCACTAACTTTACCCATTGGTGTATTCTGGGTTTCAAAACGTCCGTTCATATCCAAACGTATACTAGTGGTTTTGGTTGGGGTAATATCTAAATTAGATCTGAAGTTGATACGGTTATAATAATAGTTATTATCCGCATCATCATCCTTTTTCAAAGGAGCATGATGTTTCACAATACCTCCCTGAGTGAAATACCCCAATGAAGTATAATATTTCACGAGCTTATTTCCTCCCTTTACATCAATATTATAACGTGCGGAAGACGAATGTTTTTTTAGCAATTCGTCCTGCCAATTTACATTAGGATGACCATAAGGATCTTCTCCGCTTTTAAAAAGAGCCAGATCCTGTGCAGTGAAAGGTAGTTTCGGTTCCGTACCACTCCCATAAGAGTCATTCAGCACAGCCTCATTCAACAACAATGCCGAATTGTAAGAATCAAGAAATTCCGGACGTTGAATAACAGAGTTAAATCCACCTTCAATGGTCAGATTAATTTGCGGCTTCCCTTCTTTACCACGGGTGGTTGTCACCACAATAACTCCGTTAGCACCCTTCAAACCATAAATAGCAGTTGTCGCAGCATCTTTCAGTATTGTAATATTCTCTATCTCATTCACATTCAACTGTGCGAACTGGCTATACTCATATTCCACATCATCCACAATAATCAAGGGTTTGGAGTCCCCATTCAATGAATTGACACCGCGAATAAACATATCCGCCTGATCGTTGCCCGGTTCTCCCGAACGCTGTTGAGAAAAGAATCCCGGCAAACGTCCTACTAATGTATTATTCAGGTTAGATGCCGGTACGCTTTTCAAACTTTTTAACCCAGCCCCCTGTATAGCATTCACAGCACCAGTACTGGTGATACGTTTCTGCTGTCCATAACCGACAATGACAACTTCATCCAATACTTTACTATCCGGAGCCAACCGGATAACAACCGTTTGATTTGGGTGCACATCTACAAGCTGTTCTACATAGCCTATATAAGAAACTCTCAACTTAGCCTTAGCCTTCTTTACAGTCAATTGGAAATTACCGTCCAAATCCGTTATAGTTCCATTAGTTGGATTCCCTACTTCTTGAATAGTAGCTCCAATCAATGTTTCTTGCGTTTCATCCAATACCTTACCTTTGATAATAAAGTTCTGCGCCAGCCCTGTTCCGGAAAACAATGCCAACAGGATTAATATAAAAAGATATCTATAATTTATCATGATTTTTGAGAGTTTAAATTAATACCCTGGGTTTTGCTGCATATTATCATTCACCTGTATCTCCTTCAGTGCAATAGGTTGCAGATACATTTCCTTTGAGAAATAAGGTTTTATAATCTCTGTTGGCGTATAGCTAAAAGTACCGTCCTCTTCCTTCTCTATCTTCATACCATGTAACATGGTGCTATATACCTTATCAGCAATCTTCCAACGGCGTATATCCCAAAAACGAGATTCTTCAAAAGCCAATTCTATGCGACGTTCCGTACGAATGTATTCGCGCATCTCTTCCTGTGTCAGGTTTTTGGGCAATTGATAAGGATCCAGACCTGCTCGTTTACGTACAATTTCAATAGCATCATACACAGATTGATCCGGCTTATCAAGAAATTCATTCTGAGCTTCCGCATACATCAACAATATGTCTGCATAGCGAATAATCGCCCATCCGGAAGGAGCATTTCCATTGTAATTAGTATTGGTAAGAGTCGTATTTTCACTGTCATCAGCTACAAACTTCTTGCCATAATATCCAGTTTGCGTCTGTACCTTGTACTTTGTACTGTTATTGGGCTTATTCATACCCCCTTCAAAAGTTTCAACCGTCTGCCGCAACCACCTAGAGCCATTATAAAAGACCGTTTCATTCAAACGAGGATCTCGGTCGACATAAGGATTTTGCGCATCATATCCGGAACCTTCCGCGTAAATAGGTTTGCCGTTCTTCATCGGAAAAGCATCCACCAGTTCCTGAGTAGGACTAATGCGCCCTTCCGCATCAAGATTACTCACTCTGAAACCTATCGGTGTTAGAAACAGTACACCACGATTCCACGTAGCATAGGTGGTACGCATCCATATAACCTCTTTGTTTACAGAAGTATAGTTAAGCATATAGCGGTCGGGTTCCAACTCAAATTCTTTGGAATCTATAATAACTTTAGCAGCTTTGGCCGCTTCTCCCCAACGATTCCGATCATATTCAGGATATCCGATATAAGGTTTTTCAGATTCTCCTGTCCCATTAAACAACGGACTGGCTGCATATAGAAGCACTTTCGCCTTAAAAGCAAGTACTATGTGTTTCCTAATTCTTCCCAGATAAGGATCCTTGCCATCTTTCTTACCATTGCCTGACCCTCTATCAGCTAAAGAGGCTTCGGGACGCAACTCATCTTTTACAGCCTCTAACTCCGAAAGTACATAGTCAATACATTCTTTGAAAGAATTACGAGTAAGACTCAGCAATTCCGCATCTGCCGGTTTATAGACTTTATCTCCAATCAAAGGCACACCACCATATCTCTGCACCATGTCAAAAATGAAATAAGCTCTCAAAAAGCGGACTTCCGCAGCCAAGTATGCAGCCTCTTGAAGATCAGCCCAAGGCACGCGCATATAATTGGCCAAAAAGATATTACACTTACGGATAGCACTATAATTCTTACTCCAGTTATCATCAAAAAGAGTACTGGCAGAGTAACCACCACGAATGATATTCCACATACCGTTTCCTGCATCACTCGGAACTGCATCGTCCGTAGCACAAGCCAGAAAAACCCCACTTTTATGCCCACCATAGAACCTGAAATAGGCTGTAGGCAATTGGGCATAAATATTATTCACCCAATAGGATGCATATGTACCGTTCAGGTCCGTTTCATCCCAAACATAACTTTCTGTGGCCCATTCCAGAGGCACTTCCTCAAAATTCTCACAACTGGCTAACGTAAAACAACATAAAGCCAACAGATAATATTTCTTTAATATATTTTTCATAAACATGCAAACTATAATTTTACACTAACACCGAAAGTAACTGATTTAGTAATAGGATAGGTACCTCCCCATGCTTCAGGATCGAGATCCTTACGTACATCATACAATTCAGAAAAAGTCAACAGATTGGTTGCACTAACAAAGAAACGTACAGAAGGTAGATATATTTTACGAGTCCACTTGGTGGGAAAAGTGTATCCAAGTTCAATATTTTTCAGGCGCAGATAATCAGCATTCTTCAACCAGAAAGTAGAAACAAGTTCATTATTCGTATTGCTACCTATCCATAGACGAGGTTGAGTGGCAGTAGCTGCCGTCTCATCAGTGAAACGCCCCAGATTATAAGCACAGGCATTATTCTTTCCTCCACTACCAAAACCATTCATATAGTCACCATTCATATAGACTTCCCGGTTAAGAGTTCCTTGGAACAAGACTGAAAAATCAATTCCTTGGTAATTAAATCCAAGATTTATTCCATAGTAACCTTGCGGCTTGTCCGTACCTATCACTCCCCAGTCATGTTGGTCTATTACTCCATCATTGTTTAGATCTTTATAGCGGATATCACCTGGACGAAGTGAAGATTTCGGAGCCTCTCTCAGCACTGCATTACAATCATCTATCTCTTGCTGGCTTCTGAATAATCCATCAGCCACATATCCGTAACGAATACCAACCGGCCGACCTGTACCAATTTGCCACTCATGATCCCGGCTCAATTCCTGGATATTTATCACTTCGCTTTGTACATAAGAAAGATTAGCATTTATATAATAGTTGAAGTTACGGACATGATCTTTCCAAGTGGCAGATACTTCACCTCCGAAATAATTAAACTTTTGATAATTCAAATTCGGATATTTTGCTCCTAAAATATTGGTTGTATAATTAGGGGCTTTATTCAAATCATAAAAACGATTAAAGAAATACTCTCCGGTCACTGTCAAACGATCATTCCAAAAGCCTAAATCCAACCCGATATTTAATTTGTCAGCTCGTTCAGGATGTAAGTCTTGATTCACCAAGTCTTTCTCAAAAGTACCTTTGCACAAAACCCAATTGAATTTATACCAGTCAAATCTATTATCATTTTCCAATGTATAAGTCTGGATATAGCCAAAATAGCTAGGATTTGCAAGTCCCGTATGCCCATAGGAGATACGAGGCTTCAGATATGAAACCCAAGGGAACGCTCTCATGAATTTCTCCTTATGCAAGTTCCATGATAAGCCTACAGCCCAATAGTTATTCCATCTTTCAGCAGGAGCATACCAATTGTGTCCTGAACGGACAGCCGCAACTTCAGCAAGCATACGGTTATCGTAAGAATAATTCAACCGTCCGCCATAATTGCGGAAAATAGCAGGTAGTTCATTAGCACTATACGTAAATGTATTTTGCTCATCTGCAAATAACATGGCGCCAATGTGATGTTTACCTATGTTTTTATCATAACCCATTTCACCTTTTATATAGGTTACACGATATCGGTCTTTCGCTTCACCCTTAGTGGTCTGATTGGAATTCTGTCCATATATGCGATAAGAGTCATTGTCCGGATCGTACAAATAGGATTCAAAATCCATACCACGAGTAGTCAGATATTTAGTACTATTATTATAAGAACCTTGAACTTTCAGATAAAGCCCGTTCAGCAGAAAATCTAACTTCTGATCCACAAGAACATCTACCGCTAAATCACGGACATCTGTAAATTTATGGCCGCCATACGTAGCTTTACCCCATAAATTCGCATTGGCTCCATAGAGAGTACTGGTTCCCAAGCTACCATTAGGATTATGAACCGGATAAGCGTTTTGAGGAGTATTGAACAGAGTTGAGAAAATAGTGCTGGTTCCTGCATTCGGTTCATTGTAGCGGAGCGAACGGCCAAACAAATTCACTTGCATGTGAGTAGTTTTCGTTATGTCCGCTCCCACGTTTGAACGGATAATGAAACGGTTCAGTTCTTCATTTGTATTGAATTTATTTTCCGAACGAGTCTTGAAGAAGCCTTCCTGACACATATAATCGAAATCAGCAAAGTAAGTGAAACCTTTACCACTGCCTGATACATTGAAATTATAACGTTGCGTAGGAGCTGTTTTCTTCAGTACTTGGTCATACCAGTTTACATCGGGCAGGCCGTAAGGATTTGATTGATCTTTGTAAGCTGCAATCTGTTCATCCGTAAACGCCGGTCTGGCATTGGGATTCTCATTCAGGACCGCTTCATTATACAAAGTGGCGTATTGCCATGCCGGCAATACATCGGGAAGAGCATTTGCTTTGCGGAATCCACGTTCGGCCGTAAAAGAGAAACGTGGCGCTCCCTTCTGCCCTTTCTTCGTATTAATGGAAATAATTCCGTCAGACGAGCGATTACCAAACAACACCGTAGAGAGAGCATCCTTTAGAACAGTTACAGATTCGATCTGCTCGGGGTCAATGTTCGTATAGCCACGTTCCACTCCATCTATCAAGATCGTTTGGGAGCGGCTACCCCTCAGATTGAAGCTGAGCCCAGAATTATCTAACCCGCCAATACTCCCATCATTATCTGTCTCTTATACACATCTGACGCTGC
>ENA-OZFT01000484-OZFT01000484.1-human-gut-metagenome-genome-assembly--contig:-NODE-484-length-9683-cov-10.369132_pt1 | contig 9683 bp, 8 predicted proteins | sample MGYA00244620_ERZ653638 | MGnify/ENA primary metagenome ERZ653638 (study PRJEB26926, sample SAMN06164931) | human gut metagenome | biome: ENVO:00009003; feature: ENVO:2100002; material: ENVO:00002003...
TCTACACAAGGCTATTCGTCGGCAGCGTCAGATGTGTATAAGAGACAGATATTCACATTATACTATATCCGGAAACGATTATGCTGGTATAATCAAGGTACTATTATATGCTTGCCTTCGGGAGTGACTACTACCGAGCCCATTTTGATGTAATGTTTCCCTTCCGGCGAAACTATTACCTTTGTTTCGCTACTCTTGTCGGAAGATTCTTTTTTCTCGTCCATGAAACTCTTGTCCCGCGAAGTGGTAACCGGATAAGTATCCTCCAGATAGCTCTTCATTTCGTCCACTTTTCCGTCTTTGAACCACACCTTGACAGCCGACCACCCCGCAGGAGTATAAGCACGGAATGTCCAAGCCTCTCCCTCCTTATTCAAATCTCTAAATGCAGGCTCTCCTAAAATGGTACACACCTCTTTAAAGCTCATACCACGTTCAATGCTGCTCAACTGCTTATAATCAAACCCGTAGCTCTCATAAATGCCACAGCCCGTCACCAAGACAGCGAGTAACAAGCCTAAAACAACTGACATCTTTTTCATAATAGAAAGTTTTAGTATTTATCCATACAGCAAATGTAGTATGATAAAAATCTCCTTTTCCGTGATTCTCTCTATTTATACATAGGGATTTCCCTATCTTCGAAGTTTATTCCTATCTTTACAACCTATGTATAAAGAATATCATCCCAGCCCCCTGCTCTCCCCCTATATTGACAAATATTGGGAGTTTAAAGGACAACCCGGATACGGCATGCATATCAACATCCTGCCGGACGGATGCACAGACTTTATATTCACGTTGGGTGAAGCCCCTAAGGCCGTACACGACAGCCTCGTTATGCAGCCCTACCATACCTACTTCATTGGAGCCATGACCAAATATTCCGAATTAGTGACCCATACGGTAACAGTCCATATGCTGGGAATCCGTTTTCTGCCTTGCGGAATACTTCGTTTCATGGACCTCCCTTTGCAGGAGCTCACCAACTTGCGGTTAAACGCCGATGAGCTTACAAGCCTCTTTACCCACTCTTTTGCAGAGAGACTGGGCGAACTGGGAACCATTCAAGAGCACCTGGTCTTTATTGAAAACTTCCTGCTTCAAGCCTTATGCCGATACAGTCCAAAAGCAGAACGGAGCATGCTGTTCGCCATACAGCAAATCAATCGATGCAAGGGTGACTTGTCACTCCTCCGGTTAGCGGAGGAGACTTGCCTATGCCAACGCCATTTCGAACGGAAATTCAAGCAGCACACCGGACTTACACCCAAAGAGTACAGTCGGATTATGAAGTTCAAACATGCTGTAGACTTGTTGCGAAGTACCTCTTTCGACAATCTGCTGTCCGTTGCCATCAAAGCAGGATATTATGATGTTTCCCATCTCTCAAAAGAAATCAAAAAGATGTCCGGCAACGCGCCAAGCCAGCTTCTCACTTCCGCTCCATTGGAAGAAGGGACTTTGAGTTATGTGAAAACATAAAAGTCGATTTTTTACAATAGCTCTTCCTATTACCATGCCTATATTTGCAGCAATCAAATCAATAAAAACATCCAATATGGCAACATTAATCGAGAAAGCAGCAGAAATCTTGGCAAAATGCGAAACCGTCGTCATCACTTCCATCAACCAAGAGGGATATCCCCGCCCCGTTCCAATGAGCAACATCAAGTCGGAAGGAGCCACCACCGTATGGTTGGCAACCGGCAAAGACAGTCTTAAAACAAAGGAGTTTGCAGCCAATCCGAAAGCAGGTTTGTGCTTTCAGGAAAAAGGAAACAGCGTAGTGCTCAACGGTGAGGTGGAGATTATAGAAGACGAAGCCACCAAGCAGGAAATGTGGCAAGAGTGGTTCAGCGCACACTTCAGCAAAGGCCCGACAGATCCCAATTATGTATTACTGAAATTCAAAGGACACCATGCCACCATTTGGATTGACGGACATTTTGTACGCAGAAATCTTTAAGAAGAGCATTCAGTTCCTCATCTGATGTCTTGAATGGGGGGATGAAAACTATAGCCCCTTCGTTATCACCGGCAATCCGAAACCTCCTTTCTGCAAAGTCAGGACTTTCGGTTTGCCTTTTCGTGCTTTGTTGTATGTGGCTGTGGAAACATGCAAGGTCTCTATCGCTCCATCCTCGAAAGCCACCTTTAAGTAATACTCCTTACGTACTCCGTCCGACACATAACGATGCTTGCCTACTTTACGTCTCTTTTCATGTTCTTTTATCAGCTTCTCAAGTACGGTGACCGTCACCTCCTTTGTCGAAGCAGGAGCCGCCATCTGATAATTCCCTACCAGAAAAAGCGAACAACTGATGACACCCACGCACACCACATGACACAATATATTCACTGCCTTTTGCTCCATCGTTGTCAGCCATATCCATTTTTTATATAGAGGAAGTGTAACGACTGCCACCACAAGTCCTACCCCTACGGGTATCCACACAGCAGCCAACGTATCTTCATAGATGTTATATCCGATGCAGCCCAAAGCTACGACCAATACAAACATCAGAAAACGGAGTATTTTTATAAACAGTTCTTTCATTGCCGCGCTTATATTTTTGGCAAATATAAAAAGAAATATCGTTCGGTCGACTGTCAAGTCTGTTCAATCTACATGAACTAACTTGCTTGATAGAATGTTATAACTACAATAACTAAAACAGAAAATATCATGGAAAAGAGCTTAATTCATAGTAATGAACTGCATTTTATCAGTAAGAAACGCATTCATCAAGCAGTAGAGAAAATGGTTGAGTCATTGGATTTGGCTGCGGGTTCCACAACCGGCTTCAACATCTATGCAGTAGTGGAGAGCTATTTCACGGATTTGGAAAAACGAAAAGAAATCAATCAGCTGCTCAACCTGGAACAAGATGTCTGCGAAGAAGTAGAGGCAGAGCTCGGAGTATACGGAGAATAAATAATTGGACAGTAGCCTCTTCACAGAGACTACTGCCCCACAGTATGAATTTAATTAACAATATCTGAATATTTCATCAAATAAGTATCGTAAACCGATAGAAATGGATTTTCCGTTCCTTTTATATCTTTACTTGGTTTAAAAAGATAAGATATACTTTGAGGCCATTTTCCTGCAGAAAGAGGATAAATAACCAAACTTCCTTCTAAGTTTCCTATATCATCTGTATATATAGGATAGGCTGTTTCACGCAACTTTCCACAAAGTCCAGATACCACAGAATTTATAGATAATACTATACCTTTATCCGTTTGTTCAAAGTTCATGTTACAGTTTGGAGCTATCACCGCAAAACCATTCCCAATACTATCCGAACAAAGTAAAACGTCAATGCCCATTCTATTTCCTTCAAAGTATAAGTCCCCGGCTGTTATATCATGGACACCATAATCATTGGCAGATTGTTTACCCGGATAAGATGCATAAGGGCCAAAACCCAACCACTGAAGATGTTTTATTTTGGTATCCAAAAGAAATGCCAACCCTCCTTCCAACAATAACTTTCCTTTAGTTTGCGGAGCCAATGAATAATTAAACTTAATGCCACCACTTGGCAAACTGCCACAACTAACCCGACCTATAGCAGAAATCGCCGGATTCATGTAATCCACTTCCTGAATATATCTTTTATCCACAACACTTTTTTTACATTCAATAGGTTCCATCAAATATTTCTCTATTGCCTTACCTTTCGCACGTAACTCTTCAGACATGCTGAACTTACGTCCCACTCTCATTAATGGGTATGTTTGAAAACAACCTGATAATTGCTGTAATATCTCTACAGTATCCATCTCTATCAATTCACCATCCGCTATTTTGAACAATTGAGTCATGAAAAGCCCTTCTTCTGAAACAATTGGAATAGAATAGTTACCCACTGAATATCCTTCAACCGTATATATAGCTATTTCCAAAACATAAAATCTATCTGCAGGAGATTCATCCAATACCAGTTCAATCGGTATATAGCCCATACAACCAGCCAGACATTGGATACTCTTTTTCCCTTCAGAAACCACATGCTTTCCATCCAGCAAACGCCATTCAAAAGAGACCTTTTCTGATAAATCCACGAAATCAAATCTATTGGCTACTTGGACTTTCAAATGGTTCACCCCTTTCTTGCCAACTAACCGTTCAGTACATACCGGAACTTGAGCATAGTTTTTACGCAACTCATAATAATTACTCAAAGGTATACGATTAGCATAAAGCATACCATCTGCCCCGGAATTGCCTTCTAAAGTAATACAAGTAGAATCCTTCAACCACATTTTGTTTGTCCAAGCATACTTACCCGGAAAAGTAGCTTTTCTATCTACCATACCTTGATCGACCCACTCCCAAACACAGCCACCGGCCAAATTGTCATTCTTCTCTATCAATTCCCACAAATCTTTATGCTGTTCGAAAGACTGGCCTAGCGAATGACAATATTCTGTCAGAATAACCGGGCGTTTGGCAGCCTCCGCATAATATCTCAATGTAGCAACCGGAGGATAATGAGGAGCAAATATATCGACAAAGTCAGGTATATTGAAGTCCAAACTCAGAAAATAATTGTGAATCATCGGATAACAAATGGGGCGTGTAGGATCCATTCGTTTTACATACCTTCCCGTTTCTTCAGCAATGGTGGTCAGGGGATTTTCATTCCCTATACTCCAGAATAATACAGAAGGATGATTCTTGTCTCTACGAACGGTGGCATCTGCTCTAGTCAACAAAATATCCTGATAGGATTTATCATATAAATGAGAATCGCCATACCCAAAAGGAACCTCATCCATTACATACATACCGATTGAGTCACAAAGTTCATAGAACCGGGGATCACGTGGGTAATGGGAACAACGGATAAAATTCACATTCGCATCTTTCATCATCCTCAAATCTTTTAGATTTAATTCTTCACTTACCACTTTTCCATTAAAAGGATCTGTCTCATGTAAATCCACTCCACGTAACTTTATCTTCTTACCATTTAGTTTTATCACATTTTTCTCCACCAATACTTCACGCACACCGAAATTGACAGTAAAATGTTGCACACGTTTCGGAGCATAAAGAGAATATTCCAACCGATAAAGATGAGGTGTTTCTGCATTCCACAAGAAAGGGTTATCCAGAATTATTTCTTTGGAAATCTGTTGTTCTGCCTTCTGAAGCTCTTCTCTGAATCGAGCAACAATCTTTCCACCCGGTTCCTTTATCAAACCCTCAATATAGGTATTAGCCGATACTGAACTTGTAAAGGAAGCAATATCAAACATCATATTTATGCGTGCACTTTCATTTGACACGCTATCCGTGCGTAAAGTGAAATCTTTTAGATGCGTATCGGGTATGGCAAACATAGAAACATTTCTGTTAATACCAACTTGTCCCCAATCATCATTTCCATCAAAATCAAACCCTTTATAATGAGTATATACCCTTACAGCCAATAGGTTTTCACCTTTCTTTAAAAAATCCGTAACATCAAAATGGCAAGTATTATAGGAAGATTCCCACTTTCCCACATAATTTCCATTTACCCATATTTCATATCCCCGCAAAACTCCATCAAAACTTAAAAAAACATGTTTATCCTTCCACCCCTTAGGGACTGTAAAGTTCTTGCGGTATAACCCGTTTATTTCTTCCGGATTAGCATATTTAGGTTCTACATAACCAAGCGCATCCCAACAACCCGGCACAAGGATTCTATCCCATGAGCTTATATCATAGTCAGGTTGATAAAAACAAGCCTGCTCTTTCCAGTCAGCCCCATTAATAAAATAAAAGTCCCACTGACCATTTAATGTTCTGATGAGTGAAGGGTCTGTTGGTCTGATTATATCCTTCAAACTATTTAAAATTTGTGCAGTGTTGTTTGCCGGCATCAAACATAAAGCCAACAGCATAAACAAGTATTTCTTCATATACAAAGTATTTTATAAAAATAAGAGAAGGAATACCAGAAAGTAGAAAAATTCAATCCGGTATTCTCTCGATTTATCAATAACCCGGATTATTTTCAATAATGGCTTTATTCTGGTCCATCTCATATTGAGGAATAGGGAACAGAATATGGTCTGTTGGATATTTCGTCAATCCTGGTACTGTTTTAAATTTATCACTGCTTGTCTCTGGCAAATAGTCTGAATAAAAATGAAGCTTAATTTGTTTTCCATCACCAAATACATCTTTCACAGCATCCCAACGGAGTAAATCAAAAATACGTTCACCTTCCATTGCAAGTTCCACCCTTCTTTCATGACGTACAATATCAACTAAATCTCCATCGGCAGTTGATTTTGGAGGCATATTGACAGAAGGTCTCGAGCGTACCTTATTAACCCATACAAGTGCTTCATCCTTGCCTTGTTCTGCCAAAGCTTCAGCTAAAAAAAGATATAAATCAGCCATACGCATAGCAGGCCAATCCAATCCTGCATAACGAACATTGGTCAATCCCGTTAAATCCTCCGTCAGTTTCTTCACATTCAATCCGGTAGGAGACCATTTATAATCATAAATCACTTTATCACCGGTATTATAAGTGATGGGGATTGCCGTTTGGTTCCCATCGCTGTCATAACTATGATAATCAAGAGTTAAGGGAGTGGATGGAGTATATGTGCCGAATACAGAACCTTGATAATACAAAGTATATTCACGACGAGGATCATTCGTTTCATACGCATCATAAAGGCTGCGAGTAGGCAGACAATATCCCCAACCATCACCCCCTTGAATATATTTCAACTCAGTCGGCAAATCCCTTACATTCCTTTCAACACAAAAATCCTGTTCCCAAAGTCCACTATTACGTTCAAAAGCGAAATAAAACAACAGTTCCGGATTTTGTTCGTTGTCAATACTGAAAATGGATTCATAATCATCAATCAGATAGTATCCGTCAGACTCAGCAATTTGTATTGCCTCACGAGCTGCTTGTTCTGCATTCACAAAGTCCTTATTATATAAATAAGCTTTTGCCAGATAGGCAGCACCAGTAGCACGGGTAGGCATGCCAGTATATCCATTACCATCTCTCGTCAAATTTTCTTTAGCAAAAGAAAAATCTTCTATAATTTTCTGATAAATCTCTGATACCGGGGTACGGGGTTGAGAGAATTCATCAAAAGATGAAAGCGGAGCCGTGATTAATGGTACATCTCCATAAAATGTCGTCAAGAACATATAATTAAAAGCACGCATGAAACGTGCAACTGCAATATAAGGATTTATTTCAGAATCAGTAAATCCTTTATTCTTTAGTTTCGGAATCTCCTGAATAGCATAATTGGCAGCGTTGACACTTTGATAAGAATACTTCCACCAGTCTGTTGGATAATTAAGACTTGGTGTAATATTCCAATCCAATACCTGAATTAAATCATTACCATTCAGTCGAAGCCCGCCATCATCTGTCAGTGCGTCACATATCGTGGCAAATCGCTTTCCATACATCTGTGTTTGAGCCACCCAAGGATTAAATGATGCAACAACAAGTTCTTGTGCGGAAGATAAATTATTCAGAAAATTATCTGAACCAGGTTATCCTGAGGCTGAATATCCAAAAAGCTATCCGAACAAGCGGACATAACTAATGATAGACAAATAGCCGTCAATGTGCTTCTATTAAATATATTTTTTCTCATAATCAATGATACTTTAAAATGATAATATTATTAGAATGCAAATTGTAATCCGAACGTACAAGTACGTGGCATAGGTACGGTCACAGTACTGCTAATTTCAGAATACTCATTGCCAAACGTATATAAATTCTGGACTCCAATATAAGCATTCAAGTTTTCCATACCCAATTTATTGCATATATTTTTGGGAAAACTATAACTAAGATTCAGATTGCGAATACTCAGATAAGAGGCATCAATCAACCAAAAGTCAGAGAACTGCTGATTCTGTCCCGGATCTCCCACTGCCACACGAGGATACTTCCCGTTAGGATTTCTTTCAGCATCATATCTATCAAGAATATAGCTTGCCTCCATATTCGGTTCTCCACCAAACATATCTGTTGCATAGCCACCGCTCAACATATTCTTTTGAATACCTTGAACACCTTGAAGCTGAATCTGAAGCGTAAGATTTTTGTAACTGACTGAGCCTGCCAAACCATAGTTCAAATCGGGAAATACTTTTCCAAACAAAGCTCTATCAGCTGTGTCTACCTTTCCATCCGGCTTACCCGTAAGGTTTCCGTTTTCATCGTAGCCATTAATATCTTTAAACCAAATATCTCCTATCTGTTTTCCGGCATAATGCGGATGATTATTCAAATCATCCTGTGTACGGATAATGCCATTGGACACATAACCATAAAAACTTCCGATTGGATAGCCCTCCTTGATACCTGAAGTAGTCAAATCCCGTCCTTCCAAATCTATCACTTCGTTGTGTACATGAGAAGCATTAAAGTTAACATCAAATTTCCAGTCACCAATCGTACGTCTATATCCTATTTCAAAGTCAATACCAGTATTGCGTATATGTCCGGCATTGATATAAGGACTGCCTGAAAGTCCAACAGAAGTAGCTATAGGTTGGTTGAACAACAAATCTTTAGTATCCTCAATATAAAAGTCCATAACCACATAAAAAGAATTTCCAAACATGGAAAGATCCAAACCTATATTCTTTTTTTCAGTACTTTCCCATTTCAAATCTGTATTGACAGCATTGGCAAATGTATATCCGGCAACAACCTTTTCATTGAATACCGCGTTCTGTTGTGAAAGATATACCGATGTACCATAAGGATTAATACTCAACACATTACCAACCTTGCCCCAACTCAAGCGGAACTTCAGTTCATCCAACCAGTTAAAAGCATCCATAAATTTCTCTTCTCCTATACGCCATGCTGCCGATACAGATGGAAAGATACCATATTTATCCTTTACCAAACGTGACGAACCGTCACGGCGTAACGTACCACTGAAATAATATTTATCTTTGAAAGAATAAGCTAAACGTCCAAATTGAGAAAGGAAACTCCATTCACTCCACGAATTGCTATTAAGTGCAGTACTGGGATCACCTGCATTCAGAAATTTAATATCATTGCTCGGTGTATTTCCACGACTCCCCATTAAATCCTCAAAAGTCTGTTTTTCTACAGAATAACCCAACAATGCAGAAACCGAGTGAATTTGGTTAAAGGTTTTCTGGTAATCCAAGGTATAGTCGGTTATCCAATGGAATGTTTCTGCATTCGTTTTAGTTACCTTATTCACATTACTGCCCTCCATACCGTATTTTGTATCCATGGCACCAATGAAATCATTTGAATAACCATTTTTCCACTCCCCACTCACACGGGCCGTAAACTTCAATCCTTCAAGAATATCAACGGCTAAATAAAGATTACCATCAATTCCTTTATTGCGTACAGTTCTATCTGAATTTTTAAGCATCCACAATGGGCTAGGAGTTTTACTTTGTAGATAAGTATTGGATATTGTAGCAAAATCACCATCCTTATCATACATGGCATTCAAAGGAGAATAACGGAAAGAGGCAGCATATGTATCCCTCCAATCAAAATCACGTTGAGATGTCTGTTCTGAAGCATAGAGATTAACAGAATGTCCGAATTTAATCCTATCACCAATCTTATGGTCACTGTTCAAACGAAGATTCAAACGATTATAACTCTGTTCTTTGA
>ENA-OZFT01000494-OZFT01000494.1-human-gut-metagenome-genome-assembly--contig:-NODE-494-length-9610-cov-13.679435_pt1 | contig 9610 bp, 8 predicted proteins | sample MGYA00244620_ERZ653638 | MGnify/ENA primary metagenome ERZ653638 (study PRJEB26926, sample SAMN06164931) | human gut metagenome | biome: ENVO:00009003; feature: ENVO:2100002; material: ENVO:00002003...
ACCGCAAATCTATGAAGAATTAATCGCTGACCCCGTTTTCCGGACAGTGGTAGAGTCTGTTATGCCGGGCGTACCTTTCGAAGGTCTTGCCATGAAGATGCGTCAATGCAAAACAAACCTGGAATTCCAAAAAGCGTTCTTTTACGGACTGTTATGGGATTTGGTGAAAAAAACAGCCAACGGACTGACATTCGACTGTTCCGCCTTGTCCGACTTAACCCGGAACTACACTTTCATCTCCAATCATCGTGACATTATTCTGGATTCGGCTTTTCTATCTATCCTACTGATAGACAAAGGAATGACCACCGTAGAAATCGCCATCGGCGACAACCTGCTCATCTACCCATGGATTCATAAGCTGGTACGTGTCAATAAATCATTCATCGTGAAACGCGGCCTCAACATGCGGCAGAAACTGGAAGCATCTGCTTTGATGTCGCGCTACATGCATTTCGCCATGAAGGAAAAACATGAGAATTTATGGATAGCGCAACGTCAGGGACGTGCCAAAGATTCCAATGACCGTACCCAAGACAGTGTATTGAAAATGATGGCCATGGCAGGTGAAGGCGATGTCACCGAAAGACTGAAAGAACTGAACATCGTTCCGCTTGCTATCTCTTACGAATATGACCCATGCGATTTCCTGAAAGCCAAGGAATTACAACAGAAACGGGATGATCCCTATTTCCAGAAAAGTCCCGAAGACGACCTGATCAATATGCAGACCGGCCTTTACGGATACAAAGGACGCATCCATTTCCAGACTTCCGCCTGTCTGAATCATGAACTGGACGAACTGAAAGAACACAATTTGCCTAAATGTGATTTGTTTACCGCCATATCGGAAACCATAGACCGGCATATACACAGCAGTTACCGCTTGTTTGCAGGTAATTATGTGGCGTGTGACCTCTTGATGGGAGACAACCGTTTCACGGCCGAGTACACAGAAGAAGAAAAAGAGCATTTTGAAAACTACATGGAACAACAGATTGCCAAAGTAGACCTTCACAATAAAGATGCCTCTTTCCTGCGCCATGCTTTGCTGACTATGTATGCCAATCCGCTCATCAATTACCTGAAAGCGGCAAAAGGATAAGAACGTTTACCGTAAAGGGTGGATTTTACAGTCCACCCTGAAAAAGAAAATTACAAACATGAGGAAAGTCGTTATTTTATCTTTTCTAGCTTCTTTGCTTCTCGGCGCGTGCGGTGAAGACGATTATGTATATCCCAATGTTCTGACAGATATGATCGACTTGAAAACCGATCATACAGGAACCGGACGATATCTGATAACGGACGAAGGGACAGAGTGGCGCATCCAGTCACGTACCGGTCTTGACGGACTGGCACCAGACACCACGTACCGCACGGTTACCATGTACGCTCCATTGACAGACTCGGAAGAAGCAGAAAAAGAAGCCATGCTTTACAATACCCAACTGGTTATTTCTCCTGTTCCCTTGCCCGAATCTAAATTCAAGGAGATAAAGACCGATCCGGTGGCCATTCAAAGCATCTGGCGGGGTGGGAATTACCTGAACCTGATTTTACAAGTCAAAGTCAAAGATCAGAAGCACGGCTATCACTTTATTGAGAACAAACTGGAGAACAAAGATGGAGAACAAACATTATACTTGACACTCTATCATGACAGGAATAATGACATCGAAGGTTTCAACCGTAAAGTCTATCTGTCTGTTCCCTTATGGGCATACGCCGGCAAGCTGCATAAAGGCGATAAGATTGTATTCAACATCCATACTTATAAAGAAGGTATGACCAGTCGTATCTTTTATTTTTAGCAAACAAAAACATCAAAACATTCCATTTTATGATAAAGACCATTTATTTCATATTCTTCATCTGCGCATTCTCACTAGGATTATGGGCATGTACCGGCAAAGACAGTGACAAATTCAAGAATCTTTCCTCTGACCAGTTTGAGGAAATGATACAGGACAAGACCATCCAACTGATTGATGTACGCACGGTAGCCGAATATTCCGAAGGCCATATACCGGGCAGCATCAATATCAATGTATTGGACAATGAGTTTGGTACAAACATCGAGAAGCTTCTTCAAAAAGACCGTCCCGTAGCCGTTTATTGCAAAAGTGGAAGGCGCAGCCGCAATGCGGCCAATATTTTGGTAAAAAAAGGATTCAAAGTGTATAATCTGGATAAGGGTATCCTAGACTGGAAGGAATTAGGGAAGGAAATAAGTTTTTAACCGTTTTTTCCTTCAAATTCTTCATTATGGTTTAGCAAGTTGATTTACTGTCACTTATTATGAAGGATTTTTTTTCAATCCTTCATAAATTCTTCATCTCTGTAAGTTTGTTCCAGAGTCCCCGCCCGGTCTTCTATTTCCGAAGCGATACCTTTTCCTCTTGAATGGCAATCTTGCCACGCACTGTCTTATAATCAAGCCAAGGATACACACAGTTTTTCGTTCGATAGAAATCACTATGCTGTCCTTTTTAGGTTTATCGTTTCACCTTAGTGATGAAGTTTTATCACTAAGGTGATCAATTTTCATCACATGGGTGATACTGTTTCATCACACAGGTGAAACGATAAATAAAAAAGGAAGAATACGTCATTCCGACTGCCGGTTATTCCAACCCTTCCAGCATTCTCTTTAAAACAACTGTAGCAGAAATTTCCCGGTTGGCCGCTTCAGGAATAACCAACGAAGTAGGAGCTTCAATCACCTCATCGGTCACAATCATGTTTCTTCTCACCGGCAGACAATGCATAAAGAAAGCATTGTTTGTCACTGCCATGTGCGCCGCATCTACCGTCCAACTCATATCCTTGCTCAGGATCTTTCCATAGTCGGCAGGATGGGTGACACCGGGACATGCCCAGTTCTTGGCATAAATAAAGTCAGCCCCTTCAAAAGCTTTCATCTGGTTATATTCCACCTTCGCGCCACGGACAAACTTCGGGTCTAGCTCATAGCCTTCGGGATGAGTAATGACAAAATCCACATCGGCCTCGTTCATCCAGTCGGCAAACGAGTTAGGTACAGCCTGAGGTAATGCACGCGGGTGCGGCGCCCAAGTCAATACCACCTTGGGACGGTCTTTCTTTTTATATTCTTCAATAGTAATCAGGTCGGCGAAAGCCTGCAACGGATGACCGGTAGCGGCTTCCATGGAGAATACAGGCTTGCCGGAATATTTTATGAACTGATTCAGAATCTTTTCAGTATAATCATCCTCGCGGTTCTCAAAATGAGCGAACGAACGCACACCGATGATATCACAATAAGAAGCCATCACCGGAATAGCCTCCAGCAAATGTTCACTCTTATCGCCATCCATAATGACACCGCGCTCTGTTTCCAGCTTCCATGCACCTTGATTCACATCGAGTACAATCACATCCATCCCCAAGTTACGAGCTGCCTTCTGGGTACTCAAACGGGTACGCAGACTGTTGTTGAAGAAAATCAACAGACAAGTCTTATGCTTTCCCAGGGTTTCATATTTGTAGCGGTCTTTCTTGATTTCGAAAGCTTCGGCAAGGGCACTCTTCAAGTCGCCCAAATCATGTACGTTTGTAAAGTATCTCATAATCCTTTCATTTATATTATTATTGTCTTATTTGTCCATCCCCCTGAATAATCCACTTGTATGTGTTCAGTTCCTCCAGGCCCATCGGACCACGAGCGTGAAGCTTCTGCGTGCTGATACCTATTTCCGCTCCCAATCCGAACTCACCTCCATCGGTAAACGAAGTAGGCACATTCACATAAACACAAGCCGCATCCACCATCTTCATAAAATAATCGGCCGCCCGGTCATTCTCCGTCACAATACATTCACTATGTCCCGAACCATAAATAGAAATGTGGGCCACAGCCGCCTGTATGGTCATAGTCGCCGTCACTGCCATTTTGTAGTCCAGAAACTCTGTTCCGAAAGTATCCGTAGAAGCATGTTTCAGCAAGTGGGAAGGGTAAGAAGTTTTCAGATAATTATAACACAAGTCATCGGCATAGATTTCCACGTTGTCCTGCTGCAAATCGCTACAAAGAGTGGAAAGGTCGGTCAGCCGGTTCACATCTACAATCAGGCAGTCCAATGCGTTGCACACGCTGACACGACGTGTCTTGGCATTACGGATAATGGCGGCTCCCTTCGCCACATCACCATCCTTGTCAAAATAAACATGACACACACCAGCTCCTGTCTCGATAACGGGAATCGTGGCGTTCTGCCGCACATAATCTATCAGCCCCTTGCCGCCCCGGGGAATAATCAAATCCACATAGCCACGGGCATGGAGCAGTGCATCAGCCGAGTCATGTCCTGCCGGCAACAATGCCACCAGATAAGGAGACAAGTGGGCTACATCCAGCAATGTATTCCGGATAATCTCCACCAGAATACGGTTGGAGAAATCGGCATCGCTTCCCCCTTTTAATATACAAGCGTTGCCTGACTTGAAACAAAGTGCAAACACATCCAAAGTCACATTAGGACGAGCTTCATAAATAATGCCTATCACCCCAAAAGGCACACTTACCTTGGTCAGCTTCATGCCATTGGGACGCACAGTCTCATTCAGTATTCTCCCCGACGGAGAAGGCAACGTGGCTACTTGCCGTATGCCTCCAGCTATAGCGCGAATACGTTCCGCCGTCAGTTTCAAACGGTCATATTTGGGATTTAAGGGATCCATCGCCGCCAAATCTTTGGCGTTCTCTTCCAGAATCCGATCCGTAGCAGCCTCCACCCTGTCGGCCAATGCATACAAAGTGTCATTGATGATCTCCTCCTTGCAGAAAGCAAGAGATCCTTTTGCCTGCCGCACCTGTTTAAAAATATCTTTTATCTGTTCCATAGTCACTTCATTTTATCTAAATCATTACCACACCGCATCAGTCCAAATACAAATAATCATAGTGTACCATAGGTTTCTGCCCATGTTTCCCCTGCAATGCACGTGCTTCTGCCGAATCAAATCCGATGCGTCCCACTCCTATCTGCCTCCCCCGGTGGTCTATGATTTTCACTATATCATCTTTTTCAAATTCCCCTTCTATGCGGACCACTCCCACAGGAAGCAGGCTTACCGCCTTATGTCCTTTCAACACTTTCACGGCCTGTTCATTCAAATGCAACTCGCCTTTCGCAAAGCCTTCGCTGTGGGCAATCCACTTCTTCACGCTGGATACTCCACCTTCTGCCGGAATAAAGCGCGTACAGACTGTCCCTGCCGGATGTTGCAGTAAATCGACCAGAATATTGTCTTTCTTGCCATTGGCTATAATGACTGTGATACCCTCATCGGCCACTTTGCGGGCAATGGTAGTCTTTGTCAGCATACCGCCCCGGCCAAAGCCCGATTTCTCCGTCTGTATATAGTCCGAAAGATCCTTTCCCTGCTCCACCTCCCGTATCACCTGCGTACCGGGGGGTAGAAGGAGAGCCATTGTATATGCCGTCAATATTGCTCAGTATGATTAATGCCTGCATATCCATCATAGAAGCGATCATTCCCGAAAGTTCGTCATTGTCTGTAAACATCAGTTCGGTGACCGAAATAGTATCATTCTCATTTACGATAGGTATGACACCGTTCTCCAGCATCACCATCATACAGTTGCGCTGGTTCAGGTAATGACGGCGCGTGCCAAAACTTTCTTTCGTAGTCAGCACCTGCCCGACGGGAATACCGTGTTCACGAAACAGCTCATAGTAACGGTTGATCAGCTTTGCCTGCCCCACTGCCGAGAAAAGTTGCCTTTGCTCCACACTATCTAATTTTTTGGAAGGTTTGATCTCGCTGCGTCCCGAAGCTACCGCCCCAGATGAAATCAGAATGACTTCCACTCCGGCTTTGCGCAATTCCGCCACTTGGTCTACCAATGCCGACATACGCGTCACATCCAGTGTACCGTCTTTACGCGCCAACACATTACTACCTATCTTTACTGCTATTCTTGTAAACTGAACTGCCATTTCTCTTGTTATTTTAGAAACACAAATATAGATATTAAAATCAATCTGTAAAGTCAAATAAGCCAAAAATTAACCTTTATCGTATTTGTGTGCATGTATTTTAATTCTCATCTTTGCAAAATGAAAATATATAACGATAATATTCAATAGGCAAACGTATGGTTAAAGCTATTTTTTTCGATATTGACGGTACATTGGTTTCTTTTGAAACTCATAAAATTCCCGCTTCAACCCAAGAAGCATTAAAAGCACTTCGTGATAAAGGCATTAAAATATTTATTGCCACCGGACGCCCACAATGTTTAATAAACAATCTGAGTGATTTAGAGTTTGACGGGTATATCACAGTCAACGGCAGCTATTGTTTTACTGCCGGCCACCAGCCCATTTATAAAGGTTGCATCCCGCAAGAAGACATTGAACGGCTAATAACTTTTCAACAGAAATATCCGGTACCTTTCGTTTTTGTACACGGCAATGAAATGTTCGTCACTGAAGTGAATGACAGAGTACAGGCTGTTTCCGATCTGATTGAAATTCCTGTTCCCCCTGTCGCCTCCATAGAAGAAGCCCGTGGAAAAGATATCCTGCAAATAATGGGATACTTTACGGCCGAAGAGGAAAAAGAAACAGATATATTCGGCAAAGTGCTGACTCATTGCGAACCGATGCGCTGGTATCCATTGTTTGCCGATATCATTGCACGGGGCAACAGTAAAAGTACGGGAATAGACAAAGTGCTGGCATATTTTGACATTGACCTGAAAGACACAATGGCTTTCGGTGACGGCGGCAACGATATCCCCATGCTGAAACACGTAACCACAGGGATAGCTATGGGAAATGCCGAGCCCCATGTCAAAGCTGTGGCCGACTACGTGACAACCTCCGTAGATGAAGACGGGATAGCCAATGCTTTGAAACATTTCGGATTAATCTAAAGAAGATTTGATGAAAAGAAAATGAATGATGCAGAGAGTATCCTCATGAGAGATCCAAAACTAAGGTTTTTCATGTCGTTTATTAATTTAAGATGTACCAAGATATTCATTTACTTCTTATTAATTCGTTTCTTGTTTTGATTTCTTGACCCATTTTTCCAGAAAACTCTTTATCTTTACACAAAATATTTATTAATTGCGAATCTATGAAGAAAACCTATTCTATCCTTTGCGCATTTGTATTGGCAGGCTCGTTCTTCGGCTGTTCCACAACACAGCAGAAGACAAGCGAAACTGACTACACGCAGTATGTTAACACGTTCATCGGAGCAGCAGACAACGGACATACCTTTCCCGGTGCCTGCCGTCCTTTCAGCATGATCCAGACAAGCCCCGTAACCGGAGCTATCGGCTGGAGATATTGCTCGGAATATGTGTACACCGACTCCCTGATATGGGGATTTACCCAAACACACCTTAATGGAACAGGGTGTATGGATTTGGGAGATATCCTGGTGATGCCAGTTACCGGCACACGCGCCCGTGCCTGGGACGCTTATCGCAGCCACTTCCCCAAAGACAAGGAAGCAGCGACTCCCGGATACTACACCGTAGAGCTGACTGATCCCGGCGTGAAAGCCGAACTGACCGCCTCTCCCCATGCCGCCCTACACCGTTATACCTATCATAACGCCGACTCGGCATCTGTATTGATTGACCTTCAGCACGGACCTGCGTGGAACGAAAACCAATATCATTCGCAAGTACAAAGTTGCGAAACCAATTGGGAAGATGCACAAACTTTGACCGGACATGTACGCAACAGCGTATGGGTGAACCAGGATTACTTTTTTGTTATGAAGTTCAATCGTCCCGTCATAGATACCCTGTATCTGCCCATGGCCGAAACAGAAAAAGGGAAACGTATCATCGCTACTTTTGACATGGAGCCGGGAGAGGAACTGCTGATGAAAGTAGCCATGTCCACCACCGGCGTGGATGGAGCCAAGAAGAATATGGAAGCGGAAATAGCCGACTGGAATTTTGAAGGAGTGAAGCAAGCAGCACACGACGAATGGAATAATTATCTGAGCCGCATTGAAATAACCGGTACGGATGATGAGAAGACCAACTTCTATACCAGCTTCTACCATGCCCTGATACAGCCCAACCAAATCTCGGACGTAGACGGATGGTACCGTAATGCAGCCGATTCCATCGTTAAAGCCGGTAACGGAGCTTTTTATTCCACTTTCTCCTTATGGGACACTTACCGTGCCGCCCATCCGTTTTACACCTTAATGGTTCCTGAAAAAGTAGATGGATTCGTCAATTCATTGGTAGAACAGGCTGAAGTACAGGGCTTCCTGCCTATCTGGGGACTTTGGGGAAAAGAAACATATACCATGATTGGCAACCACGGTGTTTCAGTTATCGCCGAAGCTTACCGCAAAGGCTTCCGAGGCTTTGATGCCGAACGTGCCTTCAATGTTATCAAAAATACCCAAACCGTATCTCATAAACTGAAATCCGATTGGGAAACTTATATGAAATACGGTTATTTCCCTACTGACTTGATTAAGACAGAATCAGTATCCTCTACGCTGGAATCGGTATATGATGATTACGCCGCAGCCGATATGGCCCAACGTATGGGTAAAGAGGAAGATGCCGCTTATTTTGCCAAACGTGCCGATTTTTATAAGAACCTGTTCGATACTGAAACGCAATTCATGCGTCCCCGCAATGCTGACGGGAGTTGGAAATCTCCTTTCAACCCTAGTCAGGTTGCCCACATGGAAAGTACCGGTGGAGACTATACCGAAGGTAATGCATGGCAGTACACTTGGCATGTGCAACATGATGTGCCGGGGCTTATTGAGTTATTCGGCGGAGAACAAGCATTCTTAAACAAATTGGATTCTTTATTCACCTTGAAACTGGAAACCACCCAGGCAGATGTTACCGGCTTGATCGGTCAATACGCACACGGCAATGAACCCAGCCATCACATTACTTATTTATATACGTTGGCAGGTCGCCCCGAACGTACCCAAGAACTGATCCGTGAAATCTTTGATACGCAATATCATCCCGAACCCGACGGACTCTGTGGCAATGATGACTGCGGACAGATGTCAGCATGGTATATGTTCTCTGCTATGGGGTTCTATCCGGTAGATCCGGTAAGTGGCAATTATGTATTCGGCGCCCCACAAATGCCTGAAATTGTATTGAACCTGGCCGATGGAAAGACTTTCACGATCATTGCCGAAGGATTATCAAAGGAACACAAGTATGTTGACAGTATTACACTGAACGGTGAACCTTATACAAAGAATTATATCTCGCATGAAGATATCCTAAAGGGCGGGACTTTGGTGTATAAGATGAAATAAGGAATCTACCTCATTACAGGAAGAGGGTATGTATAGCTGGAGCCGACTGTCATACCCTCTTCCTGCTTTCTGTTCCTGATGCTTTTCAAAGGATCATAATGCTCCAGGTATTTATGCCCTTATCCATGAAACATGATCATTATCAGCATAACTTCTGTTTTAGATATCTTGTAATTGCCATATTAAATTGTTGCCATGAACCATGTCAAGTCAGAACATAATATAATAGGCAAAACAAAAATACAACTCTTATATTTGCTCAATCCAAACTTTATTGCGTTAT
>ENA-OZFT01000499-OZFT01000499.1-human-gut-metagenome-genome-assembly--contig:-NODE-499-length-9564-cov-6.962562_pt1 | contig 9564 bp, 8 predicted proteins | sample MGYA00244620_ERZ653638 | MGnify/ENA primary metagenome ERZ653638 (study PRJEB26926, sample SAMN06164931) | human gut metagenome | biome: ENVO:00009003; feature: ENVO:2100002; material: ENVO:00002003...
GCTATTCGTCGGCAGCGTCAGATGTGTATAAGAGACAGTTATAATAATATGGCTACATCTAAAAAATAATTCTTTTATTTGTAGGTAAAATATCCTATCTTTGTTTTCAAAGAATAAAACGTTAACTGCTATGAAACGAAAAGATCTCCTGTTTTATATTCTTCTTCTTTTGATATCTATTCCTGTAAGTGCCGGATGGCAACGTCCGGTGACAAATTATACCCGACATACTTATAAAGCCGGCAATCAGAATTGGAGTATTCAGCAGCATGATAACGGTTGGATATATGTAGCTAACAACAAAGGCTTATTGGAATTTGACGGTGTGGAGTGGAATACATATCCGATTCATAATGCCAAAACACGTGCTGTGAAAGTGGGACATGACGGGCGGATTTATATCGGTGGAATGGAGCAATTTGGCTATTTTACTCCAAATCGTCTTGGTGGGTTGGAGTATACTTGCCTTTCTGACAGTTTATCTCCCAATGTGAATGTCGGAGTCATCTGGAATATCTTATTGGACGGAGAACGGGTGTATTTTCAATCGGACCGTCGTTTCTTTTATTGGGAAGAGGGCATTGTGAAGAAAATAGATTATTCTTCAGAGATTTACACTTCGTTTATCTTGCGTAACAAACTGTATATTACTTCTGCCGAAGGATTGCTAATGTTGAATGGAGCAGAGTTTATACCCGTTCTTGGTCCTTTGGGGATAGGAGCGACTGTCAAAGTCGGTGGATTGTTACCTCATCAGGACAGTTTGTTGATGGTAACCCGGGATAACGGATTATTTATTTACGATGGCACTGTTTTTAAGAAATATAATACTGTAGCCGAGGACTTTTGCCGTAGAAATAGAGTTTTCTGTGCTGCATTGCAAGATTCGTTGTTGGCGTTGGGCACTATCCAGGGTGGAGTTTGTCTTTTAAATCTGAAGACGAATGAGATGGAAATCATATCTACGGAAAATGGCTTGCAGAACAAAACTGTGTTGAGTATGCTGTTTGATAAGACTGGCAACCTATGGCTCGGGTTGGATAATGGGATTGACTGCATTCATTTGAAAGCAAGGCTTGCTTCACTTTATGGAGGTAAACCTGTGATTGGTTCGGGATATGCATCTTGTAGTTATCAGGGTAAGTACTATTTCGCAACGAATCAGGGGTTGTATCGCTCTACTCTCCCAGGGCAGTTAAACCAGAGAAATCCCATAGACTTCGTACCGGGTACAGGAGGTCAGATGTGGTCACTTCACCAATATGACGATAAGTTGTTCTGTTGTTCGGATAATGGTATCTTTATTATGGATGGAGATCATATGGAACATCTCAACAATCCCAAAGGAGTATGGGGAATTGTATCGGTGGATGACCGTAAGGATGTGTTGATTGCAGGCACTTATAGTGGACTGTATTTGCTCATGAAGAGAGGGATGAGTTGGAGGGTAGAAAGCTATATAGAGGGGTTTACCCGTTCGTGCAAAGATATGTTGATGGAAGATTCGACTCATATATTGTGGGTTGGAAATAAAGAAAATGGGGTTTGCCGTTTGACTTTGGCAGATGATTTACGAAAGGTGGAAAAGATGAAAGACTATAATAGCATCATCTTTCCACGTGGATATGATGCTTGTTTGTTGCGGGTGAAAGATGAAGTTACTATAGCTTCACATTATGGTCTGTGGCAGTATAATCGGAGCCGTGATGCGCTGGAAGCATGTATTTGGCTGGAACAGTTATTAGAAGGAAAGGCAGCATATACCTATATGAAGATAGATTCATTGCAAAATATCTGGTATGTAGCAGATGGCGCATTGAAAGTATTGCATTATGATGCCAATAAGCAGGAGTATCGCCGGGTAACTAATGAACAGCTCTTGAAAGGAGCATTGATAGAAAACTTTGAAGATGTAAATCTTTATAAGGCCAACAAGGTAGTGGCAGGAACAGAGGAAGGTTTTTCACTGATCACACTGGATAGCCTGCCGGTGCAACAAATGCCGTTGACATTGCAAATCAGGAAAGTCTACTTGACGGGATTGCGTGATTCGCTTATTTATGGTCGCAGTTATTTGTATGATACAGCACCGATAGTGATTCCTTATTCTCAGAATTCAATGCGAATAGAATATAGTGTAAACAACTTCAATAAGGCACACACAGTGTTATATTCTTATCAGTTAAGTACGGGTGGTGAGAAAGGAATCTGGAGTGAATACAGTGAGAATAATATGAAAGAGTTTACAGGACTGCATGAAGGAAAGTATGTATTCAGTGTGAAATTGCTTACCGACGGCAGCCAGGAACCGGTGGAAACTTCGTTTGTCTTTGAGATATTGCCGCCGTGGTATCGTACATGGTGGAGTTATCTGGTTTATTCGGTAGTGGTAATGTTGCTGTTTTATTATGTGTATTATCGTATCTCAGTAGGGCGTAAGCGCTTGTTAATGCAAAAGGAACTGGAACTCTATCGACAAGAACAAAAATTCCAAAAAGAAAGTGACCTGAAAGATCAGAAGATAGATTCACTGCAAGAAGAAAACCTACAGTCGGAATTGCGTCATAAATCGGAGGAACTGATTCGTACTACTTTGAACATCGTACGTAAGAATGAAATTCTATTGGATATAAAAAAGGAAGTACTGGGCATTTCCCATTCTATCAGCGAAGAGAATCTGGTTTCTCTTCGTCGGAAAACACTTCGTCTGTTGGGACAGATTGATACGAACATTGAGCATGATGACGATTTACAGGCATTCCAAAGTACCTTTGATTCGGTACATCATGATTTCTTCAAAAAATTGGAAGAAGCATATCCGGAACTGAACAACAAGGAAAAGTTACTTTGTGCTTATATCAAGATGAATTTGCTTTCTAAAGAGATTGCTCCATTGTTGAATATTTCTTTGCGTGGGGTAGAAATAAGTCGTTATCGCTTGCGTAAGAAGCTGGGACTGGAAGAAGGAGCGAATCTTGCGGAATTTTTGCAGAAGTTCTCAAAATGACTTCTGCAACACAAGTAAACTCTCAGGTCCCATGTTGAAAAGAAGATCGACGATACTCAGATTCGGCAGGAAGCCGAGACGTTCCTGGAAAACCTGATAATAAGGCCGGACTATGAAGTCCGGATCTTCTTCTTTGTAATTCTTTTTGGGATGGATACGCTCGCGGAAATCATCTTCATTGGGTGCAAAACCGCTCTGGAATGAAGTAGTACGTTCCATGTCCGGCTGTATATCTATCAGTGAACAGACCAGATGACACAGTTCTTCGTTGAAATCGACTAAAAACTCATATTTCTTCTCGTAGAAAGGTTGGAAATCATCTCTATAATATTCGAAAAAAGGAGTATGGTTATAAGCCGATGATAAAGCATTCCAGTGTAGATGACGCCAATTGCCGTGATCGGAAATGCGGATATCTTTTAGGGGACATTTCAGAGTATCGGGTTTGACGGTAGGGATGGAGAGAGCTAACTCGCCATCGGGTGCTGCAATGGTGCAACGGTTACGGTAGGTTTGCTTCACATAATGATCGTGCTGTTCGATAAAGATTTTATCGTATGCCACCAACTTGGCGTAATATTCTACGGGTGCCAGATAGGCGGAAGAGAGGTATATGGTTTTCATGAGATAATTGGTTCTTCGCAATTTGTAATTTATACTTCGTAATTAGTAATTCGTACTTCATTTATCTTACCGTTTTCCACATTCTTTTCCAACGATAACCATTAAACAATCCTGTTTCTGTCTTTTTGGAAAACCAGATGAGCGAAGCTTTACCGATGATGTGGTCTTTGGGTACAAAGCCAAACAAGCGGGAATCAGAGAGATTGATAGAGTTATTAGCACCTACCCAGTAGTAATCCTTGGTGAAATAGCAATGCTGTACAGGTTTCCCGTCAATGTACAAAGTATCGTTCTTTATTTCAGCTTGTTTATTCTCATGCAGTACAAGTGTGTTGCGTAGTAAAGTACGGTTCCACGGATATACACGCACCGGTTTACCTTTGCCGGGAACGATCAACGGGCGCAGGGCTTCTATGGAGTCTCCTTCATTCAGTAACTTTATCCAGCAATTGCCATTCATAGCCTGTTCCAGCAGATAATATTCATAACGGCTGAAGCTACGTACATTTTTTATGCTATCTTGTCCCATCAGGTGGTTGTTGCATATGGACAATAGTGTAAGTAATGAATCCAGCTGTTTTTCTTTTTCTCGTGGATAAGTATATAAAAACTTCTGGTCGGGAGCGTTTTTTTCTGATGGAATTACGGAGAACAGGGAGTCTATCAATAAGGTATCTCCCGGTACGCCGATGCATCGACTGATGAATGTTTCGCGCCGGGAAATAACAGGCTCTGACAGATTAGCCGGATTATTGAAAACAATGATATCCTCTTTTTGTACAGGGCTGTCTGCCCAACGGTGATAATTCCACAATGCCATAAGGGGAAGACGCAGACCGTAACTCCATTTATTTACCAGAATACGCTCTCCCTGAAATAAGGAATTCTCCATACCCGAAGAAGGAATAAGATAGGAAGTCATAACACAACCCCGAAGTAACACCACAACGAGTATTATTCCGATGATTGCTCCCGTTATTTTCCAAGCCTTATTCATGTCGAAATTAATAATTAAAGAATTAATAATGAATACGTTCTCACCTATTTCATTATTAATTCTTTCATTCTTTCATTTGGTATCATTTTACCCACTTGAATATCCGGTTCCAACGGATTTTTCCATCAAACCAACCACGATCCTTATCGAGTGATAACCAGACAACAATTGGCTTACCTACAATATGGTCTTCCGGCACGAAACCCCACGAACGGGCATCGGCTGAGTTGTGGCGGTTATCGCCCATCATCCAGTAATAATCCATTTTGAAGGTATATTCGTCCGTCTTCTTGCCATTAATATAGATGCCGTCTTCTTTTACTTCCAGTGTATTACCTTCATAAGCTCTGATAGGGCGTTCGTAGATCGGCAGATTGTCCTCAGTCAGCTTGATGGTGGCACCTTTTTTCGGTATCCAGATCGGGCCGTAGTTGTTGCGGTCCCATTTGGTGTAAAGGTTCAACGGATACATTTGGCCGGAGAATATTTCCGGTTCCATAACGATGCTGCTGACGAGTTTCTTATTGGCAGACAGGGTTTCATACATTTTCTTCGTCAGTGGTAAGTCATAGGCCGGAGCCAGGCGACCTTGTGCGTCACGGTGAGTCAAGCCCATTTCCATTAATAAACCTTCGTTGCTGATTAATGTTTGGTCGTCCTTGCTGATACCCAATTCGCGGAACATATCTTCAGTGATGTATGGTCCTGTAGTCTGTACGAAGTAGTTGAGCTGCATTTCTTCAGGGTTTTCGAGCGGTTTGCCATCGATATATACCTGTGCATCTTTGATTTCCAGTGTGTCTCCGGGTAAGCCAACGCAGCGCTTTACGTAATTTTCCCGGCGGTCTACGGGGCGGACAACGATATCACCGTACATCTTGGGATTGGAACGTATCAGATTTCTTCCGGCATTATAATACAGATCGTAGACAGTGCGTTGTTGCTTGCGCGTCAAACTGTCCATATTTACCGGATTCGGATAGAGGCGTTGTCCTTCGTTGTAGGCAAGGGTGTAGAAATCCGTTTGCTGGAAGTTAGTGGCTACGGTGTCTCCGGCAGGGAAGTTGAATACTACGATATCATTCCGCTTCACTTTACCCAGACCCGGAACACGTTTATAGTCCCACTGGGGCCACTCGATGTATGATTTTGTATTCACTAGCGGCAAGGTGTGTTGTGCTAATGGCATAGACAGTGGTGTGTTTGGCACACGCGGACCATAACTCAACTTGCTGACATAAAGATAATCGCCTACCAGCAAAGATTTCTCCAGAGAAGAAGAAGGTATCTGATAGTTCTGAAATACATAGATGTTGACGAAATAAACAGCTACCAGTGCAAACACGATAGCATCTACCCAACTCATAACACTGCGTACAGCCGGATTCTCTGATTTCTTCCAGAAGCCCCAGGGAATTTTCTTGCTGATGTAGATGTCGAAGATGAAAGGTAGGACAATCAGCCCCAACCAGCTTTTTACCCATATCAGGAAAGCGAGGTAAAGCACGGTGACGATTGCGAATTTAACCCATTGGGCGCGAGTAGCTTTTCTCATTATTATATTATTTTTGTTGTTCACCACAGATAACACAGATTCACACAGATTTCTTTTAATACTAAAATTTAATTCTGTTCTCTTTCATCTGTGCGAATCTGTGTTATCTGTGGTGAAGCGTGTTTATTATTTTAAGAACGGGAACAAGTCACTCATTCCCAGATAACCTTGCTTGTCAGCAGTATATTCGGCAGCAAGAACGGCACCCAGTGCAAAACCTTTTCGATTCTTGGCATCGTGTGTCAGGATGATGCTGTCTGCTTCCGATTCGTAACGGATCACATGAATGCCCGGTACTTCACCTTCGCGGATGGAGCTGACAGGAATTTCATCTGCTGCACATTCGGCAGAACCGGAAACACTTCCGTCCGGTGCCTGCAAAGTTCCCTTCACCCAATGATCTTTACGGTCGATATTTTCCAGAATTTCTTCGGCAAGCGTGATGGCCGTACCGCTTGGTGCATCCAGTTTATGAATATGGTGTGTCTCGCTCATCGTCACGTCGTAGGCAGGAAACTGGTTCATAATCTTTGCCAGATACTTATTCACGGCAGAGAAGATGGTCACGCCCAAGCTGAAATTGGATGCCCAGAACAGCGTTTTACCTTCTTGGGTACAAAGTTTCTTGATTTCCTCACCGTGTTTGTCCATCCATCCGGTACTGCCGGAAACCAACTTCACTCCGGCTTCGAAGGTTTTTATATAATTGGAGTAGGCTACCATAGGATTTGTGAATTCTATGGCAACGTCTGCGCTCTTGAAAGCGTCCGAGTTAAAATCCTCCTGGTTGTTTACGTCGATGATGCTGACAATCTCGTGTCCGCGACTGAGGGCAATCTTTTCGATTTCCTTACCCATTTTACCGTAACCGATTAATGCTATTTTCATTCTTTCTTCTGATTAAATTCACTTTATCAACGTTCTATAGGTCGCAAAGATAATCTTTTTCTTACATTTGTTGCGTACATTAACTTCTTGTTAACAATGGAACTACTATTGCATTATGTCTGGAAGCATAAAATCTTTCCGTTAAAGATGCTCCAGACCACCACCGGTGAACCGGTTGAAGTGATAGATGCCGGACTACCGAACACAAACGCAGGCCCCGACTTCTTCAATGCCAAACTAAAAATTGGCGGTACCCTTTGGGTGGGAAACATCGAAGTGCATACGTTGGCATCCGATTGGATGAGGCATGGTCACGATAAAGATGCAGCTTATGACAATGTCATTCTGCACGTAGCGGAAACTGTAGATTGCGAAGTGTTTCGTGCAAACGGAGCACCGGTGCCACAACTGCAACTATCCTGTCCTGAATCTGTTCGTCAGCGTTATGATGAACTGAGTCATGCGGAAATCTATCCTCCTTGTTATTCCATATTGTCTTCTCTTCCGAAACTAACAGTCCATTCCTGGCTTTCTGCTTTGCAGGTAGAACGTTTCGAGCAGAAAGCCCATGTGATTGCCGCCCGGTTGGAGCGATGCAATAATCATTGGGAAGATGTATTCTTTATCACCTTGGCCCGCAACTTTGGTTTCGGGCTGAATGGGGATGCCTTTGAAGCATGGGCCAGTCGTCTGCCTTTTCGTGCGATAGATAAGCACCGGGATAATCTCTTTCAAGTAGAAGCCTTCTTTTTGGGGCAAGCCGGGCTGTTGGATGAAGAACTGCCGGATGCAGACGGGTATTATCTGAAGTTGCAGAAGGAATTTCGCTACTTGCAACATAAGTTTGAACTGCCTGTTCCGATGGCTGCTACTCAATGGCGCTTTCTTCGCTTACGTCCGGGTAATTTCCCTCATGTCCGTCTGGCACAGTTGGCGAATCTTTATTATAGAGAGGAGGTTCTATTCTCCCGCATCATGGAAGCGGAAACGCTGGAAGCTGTCCGGAAACTACTGACTGTCGCTACCTCTCCGTATTGGGAAGAGCATTTCAATTTCCGGAAAGTCTCTTCCTCCTGTGAAAAACAAGTGGGAAAGAATGCTCAGAACCTGATTGTTATTAATACTGTCATCCCTTTTTTATATGCTTATGGTCTGCATAAGGCGAATGAAGAGCTTTGCGAACGGGCTACGGGCTTTCTAGAAAGTCTGAAAGCGGAGGATAATCATATCATCCGCCACTGGAGTGGGGCAGGACTACCTGTATCTACTGCTGCTGATTCGCAGGCTTTGTTGCAGCTTCAGAAAGAGTATTGCGATAAGAAAGACTGCTTACGCTGTCGTTTTGGGTTTGAGTATCTGAGGCAGAAATGAAACATATGATGAAGGGTTACATGATAAGGGTGCAGGATCTATATATCGGATATGTTGCATCTATATATCGGACGCGTTGCATCTATATATCGGTCATGCTGCATCTATAGATGGGACATGTTGCATCTATAGATCCAACATCACCTATAATATTCTTTTTCCTTTTTATCTCAAATCTGCGGATTTGCATTATCTTTGCGCCTGATTAATAAACCCTTTGACATTGTAACTAAATGAAGGCAATTCACTTTGTATTTTGTCTTTTCGTGGTACTTGTGCTGACGACTACGAATGGTCATGCTGCCGCAACTAATGAGGACTTCCAGACATTCCTCAAGAAATTTACTTCCAGTGCTTCTTTCCAGTATTCCCGTATCAAGTTTCCGTTGAAAACTCCCATAGCCTTGTTAGAGGAAGATGGTGAGACGGAGAAGACTTTTCCGTTTACACGTGATAAGTGGGCGTTGCTGGGTGAAGATGCGTTTAAAGAAGAACGTATCACAGACGAAGAGGGCGGAGTTTATGTCTCCCGGTTTACCGTGAACAACCCCAAGCATAAAGAGTTTGAGGCTGGCTATGATGAGTCGGAAGCTTCCCTTCGCGTAGTGTTCGAACTGATTGACGGGAAGTGGTACGTTACCGATTGCTATACTGACTGGTATAATTTCGATCTTCCTATCAGTGAACTGCCGGAAACCATCACTACGATAGAAGAGGAGAATAAAGCGTTTGAGGAGATGCATCCTTAAATTACTAAAATATACCTTTTCTGTACGATTTATGTGTCATTTTCTCTAAAAAGTACCGTTTCTTTGCAATGTGGAAATATTGTAAACGAAACTAATACCGGAAATGACACATTCATCTTTCATACAAATTCTGTGGAAATGTCTTTTTCTTTTCCTGCCCTGTACCGTATTGGCACAGGATCGGCTCTCATTGGGCCATTGGATAGCCGAAGACCAGTCGGGAATAATGGACTTCACTATTCGTGAAGATACTCTTGAATTGATTGTCCCCGAAGGACTTACTTTATGGTATAAAGATCGCCTGACCGGCGATTACGAGATCAGTTACCACTGTCTCTTATACACATCTCCGAGCCCACGAGACCGAGGCTGA